>Ga0214202_1000104_pt1 | contig 39983 bp, 43 predicted proteins | sample TroBogEpilimnion_9_FD_153040 | JGI IMG/M metagenome (GOLD analysis project Ga0214202, IMG submission 153040) | Freshwater microbial communities from Trout Bog Lake, WI - 03JUN2009 epilimnion | ecosystem: Environmental > Aquatic > Freshwater > Lake > Epilimnion/Euphotic zone | place: Trout Bog...
AAAGGTTTTGATATAGAGCTTTTTCATATGCCGATCTCAGGTTTATAGCTGGGGGCCAAGCTCAGATTTTACTGCCTAAGGCTCAGGGGCTTAGATAATCAGAGGAGACGATAAGCCAGAATTGCTACGATTGTTGGTGGAATAGCTGCAATCAGCAAATACAGGGCTGAAATCGTATTTCCAGGGAAATAGCTGCGCAGAATTGCTATGCCGGCAGGATTGGGGGCATTCGCAATCACAGTGAGTCCGCCACCAGCAACTGCGCCACCTACCAAAGCGAGCTTGAATTCTGGTGAGGTTCCAGTAACCAATGAGCCAAGATAAGTCAGGGCAGCATTATCTGTAAAAGCTGTAAGAATAAGGCTGCTGTAGAACACGGTAGTAGGGCTCATCGTTTCAAGAATCGGTTGTAGCCACCAACCTTGTAGCGCACCCAATACAACCAGGCCGCTCAAGAAGAATCCCACTAAAAGTGCCTCTTTCAGAATGAGTGGACTTTGATGTTTTGGATAGGCCGTGGTGTAACCAATAAAGAAAAGCAAAAGCCACATAAAAATAATTGGATCATGTGCAAAGAAGACTACACCAAATAAAAATAATAAGTGCATCAAGATCACCGCAACCGGAATCTTTGTCTCTTTTTTATTGTTGTCTGGCTCAATCAGCTGCCTATGAAATAGTACTGTGGCTACTATGGCATTTATGAAGATGGCAATACAGGATTCAATTCCGAAATTACTCAACATAAATGCTGAGCTCCATCCCCAAGTGGAGGCCACCATGAGAACAGGCGGAGCTGCAAAGTTAGTGAGCGTGCCCCCAATCGAGATGTTCACAAAGAGAACGCCAAGCGTTCCAAATAAGAGTGTTTTAGAGCATTGGTGGCGATAGACTAAATCACGCAATAAGAAGGCCGCTAGAGTCATCGCTGCAGGCTCTGTGATCAACGAGCCCAGAAGCGGGGTAACTCCCAGAGTTAAAAAGTATAAGACAGGAGCGCTTCTGATTCGGAGCATAGATTGCAGTAAGTTTGCTAGCCCATGCAAAATTAGGTTGGAGATATACAGAATCGGTTTTGTACCTGCCACAATCATGATGGCAAAGACAAACAGAGGCTCTGTAAAGTTGAGCTTATTGAGAAAATCTTTGGCTAAATTTAAGTCAGCCTGAAGTGACATAAAAATCACTAAGATCGCGGCCCAAAAACCAAAAACAATTTCTACTTCGCCAAGTAGATGCCATAAGCCTGCATGTTGAGGTGATTTTTTGGCAATAGATTCAAAATAGCCGGTGCAAAAGGTATGCAAAACGGCAATTCCAAAAATAATGCTCGCACCAAGTTGTATGGGGGTAAAGTTCATAACAGAATGGTAGCAGGTGCTTGACTAGGTTTAAGCATTGTTAATTTAGGAGATTTTGGTGAAATTAAAGATTGGATATCAAGCGCTGATTCAGGGGGCAATGAATGAAATTGAGACGCTTTCTTTGCAAAAGGCGGAGGAAATATTGAGTGATCCGAATACGCTATTTGTGGACATTCGTGATATTCGCGAATTGGAGCGAGAGGGCATGATTCCCAACGCACTTCATGCTCCCAGGGGTATGCTGGAGTTTTGGGTGGATCCTGAGAGCCCTTATTACAAACCCATCTTTGGCGAGGGCAAGCGTTTAGTGTTGTATTGCGCCTCTGCGTGGCGCTCGGCATTGGCTACCCAAACCCTACAGATTATGGGTGTGCCTAATGTCTGTCACTTAGAGGGAGGTTTTAGTGCTTGGAAAACAGCGCAATTGCCGATAGCAGAAAAAGCAAGCAAGGAAAATAAAGCAAGCAAATCTTAAGCCAGTTAAAGTCTAAAAATTGCATTAAATAATATTTTGGAGAATGTGTATGAGAAAAGTCATTTCGCAATTTGGTGAAGGACCCCTTCAGCAAAAATTAATAGCTGGTGATTTGCAATTTTTAGCGGATGCAGAAGTATCTAAAGGCGGCACTGGAACTGGCCCAAGCCCTCATGAGTATTTAGGCGCAGCCTTAGCTGCCTGTACATCAATGACTTTAAAGATGTATGCTGGGCGCAAAGAAATGAAATTAGATAATGCGATTGTGACTGTAGATATTGAGCGTATGAATGATGTAGAAACATTTTCGCGTGAAATTCAATTGCTGGGAAACTTAAGTGCTGAGGAAAAGGAGCGTTTACTAGAAATCGCTCATAAGTGCCCCATCCACAAAGCCTTAGCTGGACAAATCCAAATAAAAACCCAGCTGGTAAATTAATACGAGCTGGGTTGGCATCGCACTTCGGCCCTTAAAGACCAAGAAGTAGAGCTTAGTTAGGTGCCTTGGCCGGCTGATTTTTTTTCCCGGCGTTATAGCCAGAATTGTACTCAGAGGCCTGTTCTTTTTTGTACGCATCGTAAATATAACCAGATGCCGCACCAACAGCTGCACCACCAACGGCACCCCAGATAGGGTTGCCGTGGAAGATTGCTGTACCAACAGCACCAGCTGCTGCGCCAATACTTGCGCCAGAGAGCGTGCGTTGCTCAGTATTGCTCATGTTTGAGCAGCCAGCGATTGCTAAAGTTGCAGCCGTAATTACGATAATTTTTTTCATCTCAACTATTCCTTTGAATGTGTATTAATTTGGCTAAGTTGTATGGCTTATTTTTTAGCACAAGGGAAGCGTGATGCTAAGAAGCCTAAGAAAACACCTGCTGCAGGTTTGTCTGCAGCTTGTTGATTGCTGGCTGCAAACTTCACGAAATCACCAATGACTTCATCACGTGCTGGAGCTGGCTGCTTTATGCAGATAAAAGGCTTTGCATGCTGAGGGTGACGAGTTGCTAAATAAGTTTCGTATACAGAGGTGGTAAAGCCAATACAAAAGCTGCGTGACTCTGGGCTTGCTGGAAGTTTGCAAACATTAGCGAGTTCTTGTGTGCTTAATACTTTGATGGTTTCTTGTGCTTGAGCGAGGCTGGAAAATGCAGCCAAAACAGTCAATGCAACGAGGATTTTTTTCATGGGTTCTCCCTTAGGTGTATGTAAAAACAATAATAAACTATAAAAATTCTGCCTTGCTAGCTGGCTAGGCTAATTGAAATTGCACTCTTAGCACTTTGTGCCTGATCCTTGGTCCGATTCGTACCTATAATGAATCATGGCTATATTTGAACTAGACGGAAACGCTCCACAATTAGCTGTGGGCGCTTGGGTTGCCGAGAGCGCAGAAGTGATTGGCAAAGTAGAGCTGCATCAAGATGCGAGCATCTGGCCCAAAGTAGTTATCCGTGGCGATAACGATCTCATTCAAATTGGGGAAGGTAGTAATGTGCAAGACGCCTCTGTTTTGCATACTGACCCTGGTTACCCGCTCATCATTGGTAAGCACGTTACAGTTGGTCATCAGGTAATGTTGCATGGTTGTCATATTGGCGATGGTAGTTTGATCGGTATTGGCGCAGTCATTTTGAATGGCGCCAAAATTGGAAAAAATTGTTTGGTTGGTGCAGGTGCGCTTGTTACTGAAGGAAAAGAATTTCCAGACGGCTCGATGATTTTGGGAACTCCTGCCAAGGTTGTCAAAGAGCTTACCCCTGAGCAGATAGCTGGCATTCACGATATCGCAGTACGTTATGTGAATAATGCTCAGCGCTTTGTAAAGACGCTCAAGAAAATATCTTAAGCTTTTACTTTTCGTGGTCCGTTATTTTTGCAGTGGAGCAACGGGGTTTAATCCTTCAGCATCTATTTGATTTTCCCAAGAAGCATTCATAAACTCAGGTAATTGCATGCACTCATGAAAAATCCTCATCAGCGTCCGGTGGGGGCTAAGATCCACTTTTGCGCTGAGCGCATTAAATAGCTGGGGTACTAAGCAAACTTCAATTAAGCCAGGATGATCACCGCAGGCAAATTTACCAATCCTAGGGTCACTACTTAATTGTTTTTCAAGACTAGCAAGTCCCATCTGAATCCAGTGTGCGTACCACCCATCTTTTGCCTCACTGCTAATGCCTAGTTTTTTGGTGAGGTAGCGCAGCACGCGGACATTATTGATGGGGTGAATATCGCTCGAAATATCCATAGCAATTGAGCGCACCCAAGCACGATCAATTGGGGATTTTGGTAAAAGAGCAGGCTCAGGCTGTACTTCTTCTAAATACTCAATGATTGCTAAAGATTGGTGAATCCTTATTTCATTAGATTCATATAGGGGCACTAAACAGTTGGGGTTCTTATTACTGTAGGCATCACTCAATTGCTCGCCACCATTTTTGCCTAGATGTACGGGAATGATTTCGTAATCCATGTCTTTAAGGTTGAGGGCAATACGCACACGAAACGCGGCAGAGCTTCGCCAAAAGCTATAAAGCTTGGGAGTCATAGCGGAGCCTTATTTATACTCATAGTTAACAGTATATTGAGGAAGATCATTCAAGTCATTGAGTATGCAAAGTGCATTAGACTCTTTGTTATGGACAACATTAATTTTTGGATCAGCATTATTGCAACCATGGCCTTTGCCGTTACTGGGGTTTTGGCTATCGCAGATCGTGGCGTAGATCTTTTTGGTGTTTTAGTTTTGGGACTGATTACTGCCATTGGCGGTGGAACCATCCGCGACATTATTTTAGAAGCCCCTGTTTTTTGGTCTGAGAATCAAATCTATGTATGGCTTGCACTGGGGGCTAGCATTGTTACCTTCTTTGCAGAATCTTTTTTTACGCAACCACAAATTTACCGCTGGATGCTTTATATCGATGGCTTTGGTGCTGCCCTATTTGCCATTCAAGGGGCAGATAAGGCCTGGGATATGGGTTATGGCTTACCAGTTGCGCCGGTGATTTTGGGTGTGATCACGGCTATTGGTGGTGGTTTGTTACGCGATGTATTGGCTGGTAGAAAAACGCTCATCATGTCTCATGAGCTTTATGCCATTCCAGTAACGCTAGGCTGTTGCACTTATGTTCTGATATTGAACTTCCTACCTCAATATGTGGTCGAAGGTTCTGTGGTTTGTATGCTCGGAATTTTTGGACTGCGCGCAGCCGCTATTTATTGGGATCTGCGCGTACCCAAAATGTTTATTACTAGAACGCGCTAATTTCACCAACGCCGTGCCCATGAAAGTCGTATAGCCACCCCAAATCTCTTGATATCTCGGGAAAACCCCGATCCTATTTGATGGGGAATTACCCTAACTACTGGATTTCTTTGATTTTTTTCAAAGCATAATCGTTTTGTTGTTTTTTATTAAATAAAAATAGTTAGGAGCTACTGATGTCAACATCAACTAAAGCAGCCCCAATGACCGCCGAAGAACGTAAAGTTATTTTTGCTTCCTCTTTAGGTACGGTTTTTGAGTGGTACGACTTTTATTTGTACGGTTCACTTGCCGCAATTATTGCTAAGCAGTTTTTCTCAGGCTTAGATGCTGGTTCTGCCTTCATTTTCGCTTTGCTAGCGTTTGCTGCTGGTTTCATAGTACGTCCATTTGGTGCGTTGGTATTCGGTCGCTTAGGCGATTTGATTGGCCGTAAGTACACGTTCTTGGTCACTATCCTTTTAATGGGTGGCGCAACCTTTATCGTTGGCATTCTGCCTAACTACGCAACTATCGGTGTTGCTGCTCCAGTGATCTTGATTGCATTGCGCATGCTGCAAGGTTTGGCATTGGGTGGTGAGTACGGCGGTGCTGCTACGTATGTTGCAGAGCATGCTCCTCATGGCCGTCGTGGTGCATACACGGCTTGGATTCAAACGACTGCTACTTTAGGTTTATTTCTCTCCTTGCTCGTGATTTTGTTCACACGTGAATTCACTGGCCCTGACTTTGACGTTTGGGGTTGGCGTGTTCCTTTCATCGTTTCTATCGCATTGTTGGCGATTTCTGTATGGATTCGTTTATCCATGAATGAATCACCAGCTTTCAAGAAGATGAAAGAAGAAGGCAAATTGTCTAAAGCTCCATTGTCCGAGTCATTCGGTCAATGGAAGAATTTGAAGATTGTGATCTTGGCATTGTTTGGACTGGTTGCAGGTCAAGCGGTGGTTTGGTACACAGGTCAGTTCTATGCTTTGTTCTACCTCACTCAAGTATTGAAAGTAGATCCAAAGACTGCAAACTTATTGATTGCTGCTTCATTGGTAATCGGCACACCATTTTTTGTGATCTTCGGTAGCTTGTCTGACAAGATCGGCCGCAAAGTGATCATCATGGGTGGTTTGTTATTGGCTGTAATTACTTACATTCCTAACACACCTGTTTCAGTGTTTAATGCTTTGACGCACTTTGCTAACCCAGCGTTGGAAAAGGCAATGACTACTTCACCGGCAACAATTACTGCTGATGTGAGTGAATGTACGTTCCAGTTCAATCCAACAGGTACAGCGAAGTTCACCAGTTCTTGCGATATTGCAAAACAAGTGATGGCATCTAACTCTGCTAGCTACAGCACTATTCCCGGTCCTGCAGGCGGTCTCGCAGTTGTGAAGATTGGCGATACAGAAATCACTGGCTACACACCAAAAGGTATGGACCCAGCTGAAGCTAAATCGAAAGATGCTGAGTTTAAAAAGCAAATTCGTGATGCGTTAAATGCTGCTGGCTATCCAGCTAAAGCTGATCCAGCTGCTATTAATCACGTAGCTGTATTGTGCTTGTTGGTGTACCTAGTGATCTTGGTAACCATGGTTTATGGTCCAATCGCTGCAATGTTGGTTGAGATGTTCCCAACCCGCATACGTTATACCTCTATGTCCTTGCCATATCACATTGGTAACGGTTGGTTCGGCGGCTTGTTGCCAACGATCTCCTTCGCCTTGGTAGCGCAAAACGGCAATATTTACTATGGTCTCTGGTACCCAATCATTATCGCTACGATGACATTGGTAATCGGTACACTGTTTGTTAAAGAAACCAAGGACGTAGATATCTACGCACGTGACTAAGAAGATTTATTAAGATTCTTTAGTCTGCAATAAATCAAAGCCCGATCAGTAATGATCGGGCTTTTTTAATCCCACAGATCTTTTTGATTACGCTTGTTGAGTAGCGCTTGATTTTGCTGAGCAATGGAAATATCGCGTGCGCCTGAAATGACGGTAATCGTAGCGCCAGCACTAAGCACTCCAGTCTTTAATACCCGCAAATACCAGCCACTGAAACCAGATTGCAGCATTGCCTTACTTGCCCCTTTGTAGCCTGTGGCAGCATTAAATTTGAAGCAAGGTTCGCGTAATTTAACGACCACGAATTCGAGTTCGCCAATGATCAATTTATCGCCAACAAATACTTCTGTTTCTAATAAGCCCTCAATTGTGAAGTTTTCGCCGATAGCACCATATTGCAGATTGACAATTTTTTTAGTTTCACGAGTGAGTAATGGGTTCCAAAATGCGTAGTGTTCCGCTGGATAAACATAAATGGCTTTTTCTACACCGCCATGAACAGATAGATCAGCTTGCTCGTCACCCCGAACTCCAAGCATCGTAATCTCTATGGGGGCAGGGTTTTTCAGATCACTCACTACTTTCTTGCGAATCGCTGAAGCAACTGACTTGTAATCAGGATGATGATTACTAAACAAAGGAGCTACTTTGCCGGTGGATATGGAGATCAGTCTCATAAGATTAAAAATGATTTATTAGTAGCGGCAGCGCGCATCGCTTTTATATTTGGTGAAATACACAATGAGATCTGCTTCAGACTTATATTGGGTGTAATAAATTACTGCCCGTGCATCGCTTTTGTATTTTGTGTAGAACCATACGCCAGGCTCGTTATCACTTGAGTATTGAGTGTCATACACAATGCAGTTTGCTTCGGATTGATAACGGGTTACAAAGACTTTGGCATTGGCTTCAGATGGGTAGTTTGTAACGAAGATTTGAGCCGCAGAAGCAGTCGTCAAGTAAACACTACCTAAAGCTGGCAAAAGTAGGAGTTTTAGAATCTGCTTTCTCATGCCCCTATATTACGGTTTCTGGCCTAAGTCGTTACAGAATGGGGCGGATTTGCTACAATCACACCTTCGGCGAATTAGCTCAGCTGGTTAGAGCGACGGAATCATAATCCGCAGGTCCGGGGTTCAAATCCCTGATTCGCCACCAAATCTAAAGGCCATTGCCCCTCGGCATTGGCCTTTTTCTTAGGGTACTTGGCTATGGCTAAATTTTGGAACTTTATGATTTTCCAGCTTGGTTGGTTTGCCTGTGTTCTGGGCGCAGCCAATCACAAGGTGCTTTGGGCGGTAATTGCTACCCTGGTCTATATCGCTTTCCATGCCTGGCGTTCGCCTGCTCCTAAAACAGAAATCAGCCTTTTATTTAAAGCTTTTGTTTTTGGTCTTATCGCCGATACGCTCATCATGCATTTGGGGTACCTGGATTTTGGAGATGATTGGCCATCGCCATATTTATCACCCCTTTGGATGTGGGTACTCTGGGTTTTAATGGCGACAACAATTAATGGATCCTTAACCTGGTTACGCGGCAGACCTGTTTTAGGGGCTATTTTGGGCGGTATTGCTGGCCCAATGTCTTATGAGGCAGGTATTCGGATGGGAGCTGGATCTTGGGTGCCTGGTAGTGAAATCAAAGGATTTATCTTGATAGGCATAGTCTGGGCAATGGCTATCCCCCTCTTTTTCTATTGGGATCGCACCCCCATCGAGCGTGGCCTAGTAAAAAATACGTAAATTTCCCAAAAAAGTCGCTTGCAAAGACTACTGTTTTTATATACAGTAACTCCTAAGTTGTTACACAGTAAATAAAACTTCGGGAAAAAGCCCAGTACCTAGCGAAAAGGAATTAAAAAATGGCCTTGGATGACAAAAGAAAATCAGCCTCTTCAGAATTTGAAGGAATGAGTGGAGACAAGCAAAAAGCGCTAACAGCAGCACTGGCGCAAATTGAGAAGCAGTTCGGCAAAGGTTCAATCATGAGATTGGGCGATGCTGAAATTAGTGAAGATATTCAGGTGGTATCGAGTGGTTCACTCGGATTAGATATTGCCCTAGGAGTTGGCGGTCTTGCACGCGGTCGAGTGATTGAGATCTACGGTCCAGAATCTTCGGGCAAAACAACATTAACCTTGCATGCGATTGCAGAAATGCAAAAGCTTGGCGGTACTTGCGCATTTATTGATGCAGAGCATGCATTAGATGTGCAGTATGCATCACGTCTTGGTGTTGATGTGAATAATCTCTTAATCTCTCAGCCCGACACTGGTGAACAAGCTTTAGAAATTGCAGACGCGTTAGTGCGTTCTGGCTCTATTGATTTGATCGTGATCGACTCAGTAGCAGCATTGGTTCCGCGTGCTGAGATCGAGGGCGACATGGGTGATTCATTACCAGGCTTGCAGGCGCGTTTGATGAGTCAAGCTTTGCGTAAGTTGACTGGTGCGATCAAGCGTACTAATACTACTGTGATCTTTATTAACCAGATTCGCATGAAGATTGGTGTGATGTTTGGTTCACCAGAAACCACTACTGGCGGCAATGCACTGAAGTTCTATGCTTCTATGCGTCTAGACATCCGCCGCATTGGTAGTATCAAAAAAGGTGATGAGGTTGTTGGTAATGAAACTCGCGTGAAGGTTGTGAAGAACAAAGTTTCTCCTCCGTTCCGTGAAGCTATCTTTGACATCATGTACGGCGCAGGTATTTCTAGAGAAGGCGAAATCATTGATATGGGTGTTGAGGCTGACCTTGTTGAAAAGTCTGGCTCTTGGTATAGCTACAACGGCGATCGTATTGGCCAAGGTAAAGACAATGTTCGCGAGTTTTTAAAAGAGAACCCAGCTATTGCTAAAGATATCGAAGCAAAAATTCGTGAGAAGTTAGGTGTGAAATCTGGTTCAGCGGTTGTGACTGACGTGCTGAGCGAAGAGGAAGTCGAATAATTGCGTTGAATAATTGAATGTCAGAATTAAGTAGCAATAAGAAAGTTAAACAAAGCCCGAGTCTCAAAGCTCGGGCTTTGCGTCTTTTGTCACTGCGGGAATACAGTCGCAAGGGCTTGGCCACAAAATTAGTTGAATCAGAGGCGAGATGGAGCAAGCTAGGGGGCGATCAAGCCGAGCAAACTCCAGAATCCAGAGGCGCTCAGATTGAGGCAGTCTTGGATGATTTTGAAGCGAGGGGCTGGTTATCTGATGAGCGTTTTGCTGAGTCTTTGGTACGCCGCCGCAGTGAGCGCTATGGAATGCGTAGGATTGCTGATGAGCTTGAAAAAGCAGGAATTGACTCAAAGCAGTCGGCCAAATTACTCAGCGCCCTAAAAGAGACCGAACTTCAGCGAGCCTTTGATCTCTGGGTCAGAAAATACGGTGTGCCTCCCAAGGATCAAAAAGAGAAAGCTAGGCAGTATCGATTTTTAGCTTCAAAGGGTTTCAGCTCTGAAATTGTGGGCAAAGTGCTAGGAGGTCAAAGACCTGATTAGGGCAATTACGGATCAAGGAAGCCCATTTGCGGCATTGCAGCATGATAGACTTAGGCAGTCGGTCAAGCCGTTCGCATTTTTTCAAATTTGGCTTATTTAGCCATTTCAAGAGTAAATATGGGTTCAAGGCAACATCGGTTTTACTAATCCTCATCGCTTGCTAAAAAGATACCGTTTCGGAGTAATTATGAAAATTCACGAGTACCAAGGCAAAGAACTTCTTCGCCAATTTAATGTGCCAGTTCCTAATGGCATTCCCGCATTTAGTGTTGATGAGGCAGTTAAAGCTGCTGAAAAACTCGGTGGCCCAGTATGGGTTGTGAAGGCTCAGATTCATGCAGGTGGTCGCGGCAAAGGCGGCGGCGTGAAGTTAGCTAGAAGTATGGATGAAGTAAAGAAATATGCTTCTGAAATTTTGGGTATGCAACTCAAAACCCATCAAACAGGACCAGAGGGTCAAAAAGTGAATCGCCTCCTCATTGAAGATGGCGCAGATATTAAAAAAGAGTATTACTTCAGCATCGTTACAGACCGTGGAACACAGAAAAATGTGATCATGGCTTCTAGTGAGGGTGGTATGGATATTGAGGAGGTTGCAGAATCTCACCCAGAAAAAATTATCAAAGTGTTTGTTGATCCAATGATTGGACTAACAGATGCAGATTGCGACATCGTTGCCAAAGGTATTGGGGTCCCAGAAGCCTCTATTCCTATGGCTCGCGACGTCTTTAAAAATTTGTACAAGACTTATTGGGATACTGATGCTTCATTGGTTGAGATCAATCCATTGATTCTTGAGGGTAATGGCAAGATCAAAGCCTTAGACGCAAAATTCAACTTTGATCCAAACGCATTATTCCGTCATCCAGAAATCGTGGCTTATCGCGATATTGATGAAGAAGATGCCGCTGAAATCGAAGCATCTAAATTTGACCTTGCTTACATTTCATTAGATGGCAATATCGGGTGTTTGGTAAACGGTGCCGGATTGGCAATGGCCACGATGGACACCATTAAGCTATTCGGTGGTGAGCCAGCAAACTTCTTAGACGTTGGTGGTGGTGCTACCGCAGAAAAGGTAACTGAAGCATTCAAGATCATGTTGAAGAACAAGAGCGTTCAAGCAATTTTGGTCAATATCTTCGGCGGCATTATGCGTTGTGATGTTATTGCTGATGGCGTTGTTACCGCTTGTAAAGCGGTGAACCTCACAGTACCTCTGGTTGTGCGTATGAAGGGCACAAACGAAGAATTGGGCAAGAAGATTCTTGCAGACTCTGGTTTACCAATTATTAGCGCCGATTCAATGGCTGAAGCCGCTACAAAGGTAGTTGCCGCTGTTGCCAAAAACAAATAATCCAGGAATTTCAATATGTCTATTTTGATTAATAAAAACACTAAAGTCATTACACAAGGTATTACAGGTAAGACTGGTCAGTTCCATACTGAGAAATGCCAGGAGTATGCAAACGGTAAAAACTGTTTTGTTGCTGGTGTAAATCCTAAAAAAGCTGGCGAGTCTATTTTTAACATTCCAATTTATGCCACTGTTAAAGAAGCTGCTCAGCAAACCGGTGCAACTACTTCTGTAATTTATGTTCCACCTCCGGGTGCCGCAGCTGCAATCTGGGAAGCTGTTGAAGCTGACCTCGACTTCGTAATCTGCATTACCGAAGGTATTCCAGTACGTGACATGCTTGAGGTGCGTAATAAGATGCATGCTAAAGAAGCGGCTGGCGGCAAAAAGACTTTATTGCTGGGCCCTAACTGCCCAGGCATCATTACTCCAGACGAAATTAAGATCGGCATCATGCCTGGTCATATTCATAAGAAAGGTCGTATCGGCGTCGTTAGTCGCTCCGGCACATTAACTTATGAAGCGGTTGGTCAATTGACGGCAATTGGTTTGGGTCAGTCTACAGCGGTTGGTATTGGTGGCGATCCAATCAATGGCCTGAAACATATCGACATCATGAAAATGTTCAACGAAGATCCAGAAACGGATGCTGTGATCATGATTGGTGAAATCGGCGGACCAGATGAGGCTGAAGCAGCTCGTTGGTGTAGGGATAATATGAAAAAGCCAGTAGTTGGCTTTATTGCCGGCGTGACAGCGCCTCCGGGTAAACGTATGGGTCATGCGGGTGCTTTGATTTCTGGCGGTGCCGACACTGCTGATGCCAAGCTTGCTGTAATGGAAGAGTGTGGCTTCAAAGTAACCAAGAACCCATCTGAAATGGCTGCTTTACTAAAAGCCATGTTGTAATTGCTAGTGGGAAATATAGAGGGATGCTGTTAACTTAGCATCCTTTTTTAATACCAAGTATTTAAAAATAAATTAAAGCAAAGAAGTAGGGAGACGATTTATGGATTTTTCAGTATTTTCAGGGGCAGCATTTTGGGCTGCGCTTTTATCGATTATTGTTGCTAATATTTTGCTGTCTGGTGATAACGCAGTTGTGATTGCTCTAGCATCACGTAACTTACCACCATCACAGCAAAAGAAAGCGATTTTTTGGGGAAGTGCTGCGGCGATTATCTTACGCGTTGTGCTCACTATTACTGCAGTTCAATTGCTGACCTTGCCGTATCTAAAGATCATCGGCGCAATTTTGTTGCTGTATATTGGTGTTCAATTGTTGGCTGATAGCGGTGATGAAGAAGACATGCATGCTCACTCCAATATTTGGGGTGCAATACGTACGATTTTGGTCGCCGACTTAGTGATGAGTCTTGATAATGTGCTTGCAGTGGCAGCTGCAGCTCAAAAAGGTCCAGAAGAAACGCGTTTAGTACTTTTGATTGTTGGCTTAGGTCTTTCGATTCCTTTAATTATTTTTGGTAGCGCAATGCTTTTAAAGGTTATGGATCGCTTTCCTATCATTATTACCCTAGGCGCTGGATTATTAGGACTGCTTGCCGGTGGAATGTTAGTTGAAGATCCTGCAATTAAAGATTCTATGCAGGCTGCATTTGAAGATGCTCACATGATTTTTGAGGGAATTGGGGTTGCTATCGTACTATTGGTTGGTACTTATCTCAAAAAGAAACAGCGGAATACAGGGGCTACGTAATTGCTTCCTACCAAATCAGAAAAGCCAGCGATTAAAGCTGGCTTTTTTATTTGCACCCTTCCTTGAATATAAAAGACGTAGACTGGATGATGAGGTATTTCACAAGGGGAGTTGCAAAATATGCAAGAGTATAGAAAAAACAATCAAGCAGTTCAAAATGCTGAACACGAGCACGAGTCTGGCTTCACCTTAATTGAGGTGATGGTAGTTGTAGCCATTATTGGTATCTTGGTTGCAGTAGCGGTGCCACAGTATCAGGACTACATTGCCAGAAGTCGTGTAGTAGAGGGCATGAATTTATCCTCTAGCGCCAAACTTGCTGTAACGGAAGCATTTGCTAGTCGAGGCACCGTCCCTATGGATGAAGCTACAAGTGGAGCTTTTACCTTTACACCAACACGTAGTGTGAAGTTGATTGAAGTTACACCCTCTGGCGCAATAGCAATTGACTATCAGGTAAGTGTTGCGCCTGATGGAAAAAATACTTTACATCTAGTGCCCACCAATGAACCAGATGCTAATTCTCCAAAACCAATTGACTTATCAAAGCCTGAGGGATCTACTTGGGCTGGTGGTTGGTCATGTAGATCAACAGAGACTAATTTACTTTCTCAGTTATTGCCATCGGAGTGCAGAATTAGTAAGTAATTTTTAGGATAGCTTTAGTAAGTCTAGATACTTATTAAATCGGTCTTTCCCAAAAAGGGTGAGACCGATTTCTTGTATTAAATTGATGCTACGCATTGACTTTGCTGTTGGAGGTGGAGGGGGAGGATCGATATGGTGGTTGCTATTTACAAGGGCGCAGTTTATGTATATTCGGTATCCTGCATTTTTTAAGTCTTTATGAAAGCTAATGTGATCAGACACTTCATTTCCTCGAGCGTCAAGTCCAATATAGCGACCACTTATAAATGCTTCTTTCTTGTATATTCCAAGACCACCAAATGCGGAGTCAACTTCAATCATTCCCCACGATGGATCGAGAGATACTTGTTTGGCCTTTACTGCTAGATTGTTGGCAGCATCTTTGCCCATGATTTTTTCTAGTGTTGACCTTTGTGTCAGACAATCACCTGGACTCCAATCGGGATGTCTGAGGGTCCAGATATCGTAATAACGATCAGGCTGATTAGCAGTGATAACGTCCCATGGATCTTTGAGGCTCCAGCATCTTTCAATTTTCTCTGAGGTGATATCTCGATTTATACCATCTAAGTCAGCCATCGCAATAAAATCTATATTTGCATATTCAAGGTTATTGCGGACCTCGTCAATAACGCAATTTCTGGCATAGGCAAGACGATCAGTTCTCTTGGACATCTTTTTAGCAAGCGATCCATGCGAGATGTAATGAAATTGCTTATGAGCTTGTTTGAGGCGATCAAGCACAAGCAGAGTGTCATCACTCGAGTCACTTTCAATTACAAGTACTTTTACACTCTTGAAGTGATTGCAGGCATTAAGTAAGGCTTCAATGTCTTGAGCAACAAATTGAGCAATATTACGTGCTGGCCCAGCAATCAAAATATTAGATTGAGAAAAGTGTTTGAGCATTTTAGTTTTGCTGAGGTTTTAAGAAGTAATTACTATACGAATCTATCGAATTTCTTAGATAATAAGACATATTCATAAGCTTGATACCTGTGCCATGACCATAGCTGGTGTTATTAAAAAAAGAGATTCGTTTTTAGATATTGCCAAAGGCTTGGCAATTATTCTGGTTGTCATTGGGCATGTTATTCAAGGCAGCTCCGAACATTTTGATGACCTCATGGGGTTCAAGATGATTTATTCCTTCCATATGCCTCTATTTATCTTTTTATCAGGTGCTGTTGCAGCAATTTCATTTGATGCAAAAGTTGCTACCAGAGGACTGAGACCTGCTGTACTTATGGCTTGGGGCAAGATTCAAAAGGCCTTTTTTCGACTATTAATCCCATTTATAGCTTGGTGTGTTTTGAACCAATTGATTTTTCACCATGCGAATAGCGTGTGGAGTGCACTGGGTCTTGCATTTAGGAGGCCAGACACTGCCTTATGGTTTTTGCTAGCTATTTTTTACTGCGTTGCCTTGACTGGCCTCTTTCAAATTTTGTTTGCCCTCATTTTGTGGGCGTTGGAATATTTCAGGATGAGACGCGATAGAGTATGCAGGCTTTTTTCAGGTCCAATATTTCAGGTTACTCTGATGATTCTGATTTGGTGGTCTATAAAAGATCACACACCCTATGGTGCAGGTTTAGCTTTATTAAAACCATATTTCATTTATTACGCATTGGGATTAGGTTTTTATAAATTCACGCAGGGTCAATTTCCAATTGGATATTCAATACTTGGTGGCGTAGTTTTTTTTATGTTGGTGCCTTTTTGGGCAAGAACTGCACAATTTCAATATGTTGGCCCCATTGTGCTTCCAGATACTGGGCTTTATTTTTACGCGGGAATTCTGGCTATTTCAGGAATTTGGATTTTTTTGGGTTGTACCAGAATGATCACCTTGTCTAAGGTTGGATTCCTTAAAAACTTTCTGATTCTTTGTGGACAACTGTCGTTGGGGATATATGCAATCCATTATTTTTTCCTGGCATATTCGCCAAAGATTCTTGTGCCACTGTGCGTAAGTTTGTTGATTAGTTATTTACTAAATAAGATCCCAGTAATACGAACACTCTTTTTGGGTGAGCGTTAGTATTTTAGGCAACTCTAGGAAGATCAAAATAGAAAGTGAGCTGGCCACATTCTTTGAGAGAGATTTAGGCTTGTTTGCAAAGGTTTTCTATGAGGCGGAATAGTATGGCTTAGGACAATCGTAGACAAAAGAAAGAAATTCTCTATTCTTATTGTGGGCATAGACGTACTTTGGCAAGCTTTAAATAAAAGCGTGATTAAAATTTTGACCTACGAAATATTTAGCTAGGAAGTAGTTGTCTACAAGGCAACTCTGTCTTTGAATTCCACATCCAAAAACTCACCCACTAGAGGGTCTAGGCGGTTTTTATTCCAGAGGGGATGTAATACACCCATATCAGCGTGAGCATAGATTTTTTGCACTCACTCCTGCTTATTAATGTGATCATTTGAAGTAATAAGTAGATAGCATCTAAGCCGAAAAAGGGTAAAAAAATTCTACTGAATTTGGATAATTAGGATTGTTTTCTGTAATGATGAAGGTTGTAGAAAATTCAGCTATTCTGTGGGGAGAGTAGTAAAATCTCAAAAAAACCAACATAGCAGTAAATAACCTAAACAAACAACCTATATGACTTTCCTGCTCCGTTTAGCACTACTTTTGCCGATCTTATTCTCTATCCTTCTGATTGGTTGTGCTGGTAAAAAATCCAGTACAAGTAGTAATGGTGAATTTACCAGTTGGGGCGCAGTAAGTCCAAACGTAACTACGCACTTTTCCAGTGGTAATTCAACAGCAATTTCAAGTGGCGGCACAGTTAGTCAAACAAGCTCCAATGTTAATGCAAATATCTTGTATGACAGTGGCGGAAATATTAGTGCCGTAACATTGAACCAATCCCCTCTCAATTTTGTTTCATATAGTGTTTCTGCTGGCGATTCCATACTGAATGATGCCAGTGGTGCCAACACCATTTTCACAAGTAAAAATCAAACAACTATCGGCATTCTTGCTAATCCAATACCTTATGGATTTCAGTATCAAACTTATGGCGCATGGGGAGCCTTTGGTAATGCCGGTTCTGCTGGCTATGCTGTGAGTATTGGTAGCCTTTCTCCTGTAGGTGGCATACCATCTGTTGGAAATGCTGTTTTTAATGGAGGTGCTAACGGATATTTAATTGATGGCTCTAAATACTCATACGTTATTAATGCGTTGATGACAGCTAATGTTGATTTTTCTGCTAGACAAATTACTTTTTCAACTACACAAACAAGTATCGTAGGTAAGTCTGGTGGAATAACCTCATCATTACCCGGGTTAAATTTAAGTGGCAACATGAGCTACTCATCTGGATCAAACAGAATTACTGGAACAGTCTCAAGTGCCAGCGGAATGTCGGGTAACATAATCGCTAATTTTTATGGCCCGTCAGCAAATGAAATTGGGGGCACATTTGGGTTAACTCAACCTACTTCTGGAAATTCTTTGGTAGGCGGCTTTGGTGGCAAGCGCTAGTAGGACTCAACTATGTCTAAGGGTGCTAATGCTGGCACCCTTTTTTATTTGTTTCTCGGCGACAGCGCTAACTCCCCAGGAGATCCAATCTCAATTTAATGTGGGCATCTCTTTGATGGAAGAGGAGCCTGAAAAAGCGGTGCAAGTTTTCCGTGACTTATATGAGCAATCTTCAACAATTCGTATTCAGCTGGAGCTAGCTAGAAGTCTATATTTAGCTGGTCGCCTTGAAGAGGCTAAAGATGAATTTATTAATATTCTGAGCAGACCTATCCCCATTACGGTTCGAGATAAAGTGGAGTGGTATTTAAGCGAAATACAAAAAAGACAGACTGCTAAAGTCTATTTAGGCTTATACCAAGACTCTAATCCAGGGTATATCACTAGCGCTAGAACAGTCAGTATTTTTGGACAGACACTCTCATATTTGCCTGCTCAAAATACTAATTCAGAAACTGGTCTTGCGGTTGGTGTTGAGGCAGAGCGAGAAATTGTTCCGCAATCTGGTTATTTTTTACAGGCGAACATTAATACTGCAACCTATCAAACCAATGCATTTAATAAGCAAGATTTAGATTTTAGTTTTACTAAACGTTGGCAAGGCTATGACTACAAGGATTTACGGATAGGACATGAGACCATGTTTTATGGAGGCACTGTTCTTTACAATTATGATTATTTAGCCACACGCTGGGTCTTTAACCTTCCAAATCAAGACTATTATGGATTCTTGATTAAAGGTGGCCCTCTGGATTACCCTACTTACACTTATTTAAGTGGATCACAAACCCAGGCCCAAGTTTTTTACAATCACAATATCACCAGGGATCTAACGCTATACCTTGAAACTGGGGCAGATAAAACGCCAGCGACTCAAAATGCCTATAGTTCATATGGGTTTTATGGAACGGTTGGTACCCAAGTAGCTGATGACTATACCAATATTCAGACTAATTTGAAGGCATCCCAAATTCGGAGAAATTATTGGGACTCCGATCCTTTTTGGGGGCAAGTACGCCAAGATCGTGGGCAATTGTATTTTCTCTCAATTACCAAGCGTGATTTATATATCATGGGTCTAAGGCCAAGTATTGACATAACCTATCAATCAAATAATTCTTCAATTCCATTTTTTACTTATAACAAGATATTTGGCGGAATATTTTTTAAGAATGTCTATTAATTAAAAATGTTTTCAAAAATTATATTTTTTATTCAGGTTATTTGTTTGAGTTTGTTTTTCTCTCTAGGGGCGTCCGCACAAGAATCTTCTAATATATTTCATGTTATTGAGCCAGATACTAAAAGTGAAATTTGGATTAACCCTGGAATGTATTCTGAGCACTTTGAGAAAAATCAAAATTTAAATAGTAATAATTGGGGTGTGGGACTTGAGTACCGTTTTTCTACTGTAGCATCAGCTACCATTGGCAACTATAAAAACAGTAACAGCGGGCACTCGAACTATATTGGTGTTTATTACCAGCCTATAGCGATTGGTCCAATTAAACTGGGGTTGGTTGGGGGTGGGTTTAATGGGTATCAGTCCACCAATAATGGAGGCTGGTTTCCTGCGGTTTTGCCTGCTTTAACAGTTGAAGAGGGTCGATTTGGGGCGAATCTTTTCCTTATCCCAACGGTAGGAGATCGTATTCATGGGGCTATTTCTCTGCAGGTAAAGTTCAAGCTCTATGAATAAATTTAATCCACTAAATTAATTCTGTAAGTTCAGGTAACGCCGCTATTGCCTGAAAAAAATAAGTTCGAGTAAGGCCTTCTTTAGTAAGTATGTGTCTCTGACGTCGTGGCAGTTATTTCCTTGCCTTCCATTCACCACTCTTGCCACCACTCTTTTCTAAGAGTTTGACATCACCCATGACCATGCCACGGTCTACTGCTTTGCACATATCGTAGATTGTCAGTAGGGCAACCTGGACTGCGGTAAGAGCTTCCATTTCAACGCCAGTAGGTCCTGTAGTTTCTGCCCTGACTTGGCAAGTAATGCTATTTTCGCTTGGGTTAGTTTGAAATTCCAGGCTCACGTGGGTTAGTACAAGTGGGTGGCAAAGGGGTATCAAGTCTGAAGTTTTTTTGGATGCTTGAATGCCTGCAATTCGGGCGATACCGAGGACGTCACCTTTTTTATGTGTACCAGTTTCCACTATTTTTAGGGTCTCAGGAAGCATCGTAATCCTACCTGTAGCGATAGCTATGCGGTGAGTGCTAGGCTTATCTCCAACGTTTACCATATGGGCTTGCCCGCTGGTATCAAAATGAGTTAGTTTATTCATGGGATAAGTTTTACCATATAGGGATGCAAGACTTACAGTCCGTTCCAAAACCCTCTTTTTTGCGCCGTACTTTGGCTGTTCAGCTGATATTGGGTTTGGCTTGCTCTGGATTTCCTGCTCACTCCGCTGCCCCTATTGGCGATGTCTCTGTTGAGGGTAACTCCGCCGCTATCGAGAATATTGGCAGAGCCATGCAATCCCCTGATGCACGTCCGGCAAACGCCCCGATACGTAATTCTATGCAAAGTCAGCCAACTATTGTCTTGCCTGATATGGGTGATCCAGGGGGTGATGCCTTAAGTCGAGTAGATGAGAGAAAGTTTGGTGAGATGATCATGCGTCAGATTCGACCGGATGCTGACTATTCAAATGACTTACCGCTCTACGATTTTTTAAATCAGATGGAGCGTCGCCTGCTGCAGGCTGCCAAAAAGCTACAACTCGGTGGTGCAAATGAACAAGGTAGTGGCGCTTATAACTTTGAAGTATTTGCAGTGAAAGATAGCACCATCAATGCCTTTGCATTGCCTGGTGGATTTATTGGTTTTCATACAGGCTTGATTGTTAGCGCTGAATCTGACTCGGAAGTAGCCTCTGTTATGGGTCATGAAACTGGCCATGTATTGCAACGTCACCTTGCTCGTCAAATGGATAAGCAAACTACTAACATGATGATTGCGATTGCTGGCATGCTGCTTGGTGCATTAGCAATGTCTCGTAACCCGCAGGCGGGTGCTGGCTTGATGCAGGGTGGTCAAGCGGTTGCAGTGAATAACCAACTTTCATATTCTCGGGATGCTGAGCGTGAAGCTGATCGTGTCGGCTTCCAAATTTTGGATGCAAGTGGATATGACGTTAATGGCGCCCCTGGTTTTTTTCAGCGCTTGCAAAAAGCTACTGGGATCATGGATAAAGGTGTTCCTGGTTATGTCCGTACCCACCCTTTAACTACAGACCGGATTGCAGACATGCAAGATAGAGCGCGAACCGTGGGCACACGTAATGCTCCAACATCTGTCGAGTTTTACTTCATTAAAGCTCGGGCTCGTATGGAACAATCTGGCACGTCTAGCGGAATGTATGACTTAAAAAATACCTTTGAGAGCTTGAGTAAGCAGCAGCCAATTGGTAAGCAGCTAGAAGGTTTTTATGGGCTGGCACTAATTGCGCAGCGCCAAGGAAAAATAGATCAGGCTGAAGTTGATTTGCAGCAAGCTCGCAATCTGGCTCAGAAGGTAAGCGCACCAGGTTCATCAACTCAAAGACAGAGCTTATCCTTAGATATCACGGCTTCTGAACTTGCTCTAGCAAAAGGTAAGGGTGAAGAGGCGTTACAAATTGCTCAAGCTGCGTTACGCGCATATCCTCTGTCCTATGCTGCTGGCGCAGCCATGATTAATGCTGAATTAAAACTCGGTCGCACCAATGATGCAATCACTTGGTTAAAGGCGCGAACAAGAGCGCAGCCCAGTGAAGTGGTGTGGTGGAATTTGCTATCTAAGTCTTATGATCAAGCTGGCAATGTTCCAATGCGTCATTACGCACTTGGAGAGAAGTATGCTCTTGAAGGTGCTTGGCCCTCAGCGATCGAGCAGCTACGAATTGCTCGCTCTGCCGGCGGTGCTGATTTTTATCTGGGCTCTAGCATTGATGCTCGCTTACGTGAAATGCAGCGGCAATATCAAGATGAGCTTAAGGAGCAAGGTAAAAAAATGCCAGGTTAGAGATTGCAGGATTGCGGGTTTGAAATGAAGTTGAAGTGAGAAGCTAATTCTTCAGAGTAAATAGGGTCTAAGGGCAATTGTTTGCCTTGCCAAGACCATGAACCTCCAAAGCTACAAGCCTCCTCTCGTAGCTTGGCTAGCTCAGAAAAAAGGTCTAAATCATGATCGTGTAATAAAGCGATTGTTTGACTGGTAACCTTTGTAAATTGACTGCTAGCATCACTGTTACTGCCATAAATTATCTGATCTGTATTCCCAACAATATAGATGTTGCCCTTTTCATCACTTAGTGCAGCAGTGGGCTCCATTGTTTGATTGCACTGATTAATCAGGTTTGAGCCCAATTTACTGGGGGTGATTCTGATAATCCATGGGGTAGCATCGAGGCTAATAAAAACCCGTTGTGGTCCATTCTGAAAAAAATATCTTCCAAGCTCGTCACAGCCATAGTTACGGGCAATAAATTCATTTAAGGCTATATGTCTAATGACCTGTCCCGGAAGTTTATTTTGTTGTGTGAATTCATCACGCATCCGCCATTGACCACGGCGATCTAAAGCAAGCCAACCAAAACAATCAGGCACATTGGGCCACTTTATCAGCGACCGAATTACTTGATCATCCATCATATTTAGTGCAAGCCGTGTGGCGTAGAGGGGGCGTCAAAAGTTTCTTCTGTGGAATGGCTGGCATGCATGTGTGCAATACGCCAGCCCTGACTGTCCTGTAGTAAAACAAGAGTGATATTGAGGAAAAATTCGGCTTCAATTTGATCGGCCCTCAGATGAACTGCTTCTGTGGTGTCATATACAGCAGCACCCAAGACAGAGTGACTAATGCAGGCGATGGGCTCTAGAAATAAAGGTTGCTTAGCAAGCAGTCTTTCAAGGCCTTTACGTATTTCTGCATGACCACTAAGGCGGTGACCTTCGGGAAGAACGCAAGTGATAGAGTCGTCATCCAGCCAAATATCTAGAGCGCCCTGAACATCGCGATGACGTAAGGCATCTCGCCAAGCCTCAACAACATCATCTGCATTATGAAAGAGTCTGGCAAGTTTGGTCATAGCTCACTATTTTTGGTTGATGGCTGCAAAGAACTCAGTGTAGCGAATACTTGTTCTGGCAAGATGTCATTTAAACAATTTAGATGACCTAGAGGACATATTTTTTTATGGCAAGGACTGCATGGGAGATTTAACCAAATAACTTTTGCTTTATCGGATAAAGGTGGAGTGTGGGCTGGGTCGCTTGAGCCAAAAATAGCAACTTGGGGCGTTTTCAGGGCTGCCGCAATATGCATTAAGCCCGAATCATTGCTGACTACCGCTTTACTCTCACTTATAAGGGTAATCGCTTCATCTAGAGAGGTATCGCCACACCAGTTATGAATATGACCATTCTGTCTCGCTTGGGATGTAATTTCTTGAGCAAGTACATGATCAGCCTTGCTGCCTAGCAGAATGATTTGAGTATTTGGGTCGCTCGCGATTAATCTTTGCGCTAAATCTGCAAAGTAGCCTGTAGGCCAGCGCTTAGTAGCGCCGTACTCGGCACCTGGGCACAGGATATAAATACTAGTCGGATCGATCTTGGCTGCGCTTAATTTAGCCTCAACAGATTGTTTTGCCGCATTGGAAATATTTAATTTGGGCGTGATGTTTTGTAATGGCGAAGAAATTCTCTCATCACTCAGAATCTGACTCAATGCAAGATAGTGCTCAACCATAGGAGGGCGATTTATCTTGCTTGGATTGTCCAGTGATAAATTGATCAAGCCAATACGGAATTCACCGCGGTAGCCAACCCGAAAAGGAATATTAGCTAACCACGGAATGAGCGCTGATTTAAAGCTATTTGGCAATACAAAACAAGCCTGATATTTTTTAATGCTCAGTTCTTTGGCAAGTTGCTTACGTAAGCCCCATTGCAATTGTTTGTGCTCAAACTTTGCTTCAATCACTTGATGTACGTCAGAGCAGGCCCGATAGATGGGTGCGACCCAAGTGCTGGCGAGTACATCAATGCTAGATTCTGGGTATTGGCTTTTAAGGCTCGCCAGTAAGGGCTGTGTCATTACTGCATCCCCAATCCAATTTGGGGCGATGATCAGAATACGGTGCATGTGATGTATCCCGACACAGCGCCTCAAGGTGAGGCGCTGATGGAGTTTAATGACCGTGTGGCTCAGTGCCGGGAATAAGTTTGTACTCTGCGCCGCAGTATGGACACTTAGCTTCCCCGGTTTTAGTAATGTCTAGAAAAACGCGTGGGTGCGAATTCCATGCTGGAGTTTTATTAGTGGGGCAATGGAGCGGTAAATCTTTGCCATCCACCATTACCACTTGAGCTTGAGTCATTTGCTTTCCTAATTACTTAATGTTTACTGAACGTAAGTGAGCCAAGATTTGTATTTATCGTTTCTGCCATAGACTGCATCAAAATAGGTCTTCTGAATTTTCTCAGTGATCGGACCACGTTTGCCATCGCCAATAGTGCGATCATCGAGTTCGCGAATAGGAGTTACTTCAGCAGCAGTGCCAGTAAAGAAGGCTTCATCAGCAGAGTAGACTTCATCGCGGGTAAGACGTTTTTCACGAATTTCATAACCAAGATCTTTAGCAATCTGAATGACAGAATCACGTGTGATACCGTCTAAGCAAGAAGCTAAGTCTGGAGTGTAAACAACGCCGTTACGAACCATGAACAGGTTTTCGCCTGAACCTTCAGAAACATAACCTTCGGTGTCTAGAAGCAAGGCTTCATCGTATCCGTTAGCGGTTACTTCTTGATTAGCCAAAATAGAGTTGATGTAGTAGCCAGAAGCTTTGGCTCGTACCAGCGAAGAATTGACAAAATGGCGTGTAAAGGAGGAGGTTTTAACTCGAATTCCTTTATTAATTCCATCTTCACCTAAGTAGGCACCCCATTCCCAGGCAGCGATCGAGGTATGGATGCTGTTCCCTTTTGGAGAAATTCCAAGCTTTTGGGAGCCAATAAAGATAATTGGGCGGATATAGCAAGCCTCAAGCTTATTGCTATTAACCACGTCAATAATGCCTTTAGAGATCTCTTCAGGGCTATAAGGCATGTTCATTTGGAAGATCTTGGTACCGTTAAAAAGGCGTTTTACGTGCTCTGGGAGGCGAAAAATGGCTGTTCCCTGGGGGGTTTTGTAGGCGCGGATACCTTCAAAAACGCCCATTCCGTAGTGTAGGCTATGTGTTAACACGTGAACATTGGCTTCACGCCAGGGAATAAGCTTCCCATCAGTCCAAATAAAGCCATCGCGGTCGGACATCGACATTTTCTCTACCTTTTTGTATCTGTTAAGTATCTGTAAAAAACGGGTTTTGCAGGGTAAGAGGCCAGCAGATTTGACTCTTTTGGCCCAGAGTGCATTTAAGTCCTTATTGTAGAGCAGGCTGGGCTGTCTGTCGGCTCAGATCCTGAGGGGTTGAGGGCAGAGCATTTAGAATGGAATATTCCTCATAAATTACTTATTTACCCAAGCTCATGCCGGAATCCCTATTTAAAGTTAAACGTTTAAGCGAATTAGCCCAATCAGGTCAATTAAAGGGTAAGCGGGTATTTATCCGTGCCGACCTTAACGTTCCACAGGATGAAGCCGGCAATATTACGGAAGACACTCGTATAAGGGCATCAATGCCAGCAGTGCAGATGTGTTTAGATGCTGGGGCAGCCGTGATGGTGACCTCTCATTTAGGTCGCCCAACCGAGGGTGAATTTAAATCTGAAGATAGTTTGTCTCCAGTTGCTGATCGAATTGCCTCTTTACTCAATCGAAAAGTTCCTTTGATTAGTGATTGGGTTGATGGTGGCTTTGAGGTCAATCCAGGCGAATTGGTTTTGCTAGAGAACTGCCGCCTGAATATTGGAGAGAAAAAGAATAGCGACGAGTTAGCAAAAAAGATTGCTGACTTGTGTGATGTTTATGTGAACGATGCATTCGGTACAGCACATCGGGCAGAGGCAACTACTTACGGCGTGGCAAAGTTTGCACCAGTAGCTTGTGCCGGCCCTTTGATGGCAGCTGAACTGGACGCCCTGAGCCGTGCGCTAGCAAATCCAAAGCGCCCCTTGGTAGCCATTGTTGCTGGCTCTAAAGTGTCTTCTAAGTTGACGATTCTGAAAGCGCTCTCTGAGAAAGTCGATGAGCTCATTGTTGGTGGTGGTATTGCGAATACATTCATGCTGGCAAAAGGATTGCCTATTGGAAAATCATTGGCTGAGCCTGACTTGGTTGATGAGGCAAGAGAGATCATGGAGATGATGGAAAAGCGTGGCGCCCATGTTCCGATTCCTGAAGATGTGGTGGTTGCTAATGAATTGTCTCCATTGGCCCGTGCAAACCGCGTTTCTTCAGATCAAGTTGCTGAAGACGACATGATTTTGGATATTGGTCCAAAGACGGCTGCGCGCCTATCCATCATGCTTGCTCACGCTGGTACGATTGTGTGGAATGGCCCATTAGGCGTATTTGAAATCGATCAGTTTGGTGGAGGCACCAAAATGTTGGCTGCTGCCATTGCACATTCACCTGCATTCTCAATTGCTGGTGGTGGCGATACTTTGGCAGCGATTGCAAAGTACGGTATTGAGAATCAAGTGGATTACATCTCTACTGGTGGCGGTGCTTTCTTAGAGTTCTTAGAGGGAAAAACCTTACCAGCCTTTGCAGTACTTGCTGAAAGAGCGAAAGACTAAATATGTTGAGAGCAACAAAGATCATTGCAACTTTAGGGCCTGCCTCTGAAAAGCCTGAAGTTTTGCGTGACATGATTCGCGCTGGCGTGGATGTCGTACGCATGAACTTCTCACACGGTACTATTGCTGACCATAAAGCACGTCATGACTTAGTACGATCTATCTCTACTGAAGTGGGTAAACAGGTTGGTATCATGGCTGACTTACAGGGTCCGAAGATTCGTGTCGGTAAATTTGCGGACAGCAAAATCCTCTTGAAAGAGGGTGAAAAATTTACTCTAGATATATCCTGTGAGCTTGGCGACCAAACCAAAGTGGGTCTTGATTACAAAGAGCTGCCAGGCGATGTAAAGTCTGGCGATCGTCTTTTATTAAATGATGGCTTGGTTGTGCTCACGGTTGAGAGTGTTAAGGGTGGTGAAATCTTTACCATCGTTGAGCAGGGTGGACCACTCTCTAACAACAAAGGCATTAATCGTGCTGGTGGTGGCTTAACTGCTCCAGCGCTGACAGAAAAAGATATTGCCGATTTAGATGCTGCCATTGCAATGGGTGTTGATTTCTTAGCGATTAGCTTTCCTAAGGACGGTGCCGATATGGCTTATGCCCGCAAGCTGGCAGATGCTGCAAGTGCCAAACATGGTGTTGGGAAGGTGAGAACAATTGCCAAGGTAGAGCGTGCTGAAGCAATTGAGCCTGAAGCATTGAAGAGCATTATTGCGCAAAGTGATGGCATTATGGTTGCACGTGGTGATCTTGCTATTGAGGTTGGTAATGCGGCAGTGCCTGCCTTGCAAAAGCGCATGATTGCTTGGGCGCGTGAGGCTGACAAATTTTCGATTACCGCCACGCAAATGATGGAGTCTATGATTAATGCTCCTGTTCCAACACGTGCAGAAGTAAGTGATGTGGCCAATGCTGTTTTAGACGGTACAGATGCGGTGATGTTGTCTGCAGAATCTGCAGCGGGTATGTATCCAGTACAGACTATTAAAGCAATGGCGGAGATCTGTGTTGAAGCGGAGAAATCCGATCGCGTGCAGCTTGATACTGACTTCTTAGATCAAACTTTTACCCGTATCGATCAAACGATCGCATTAGGAGCTTTATTTACTGCACACCATTTAAATGCTGATGCTATTGCTGCGCTAACCGATTCTGGCTCAACAGCCATTTGGATGAGTCGTCACAATATTCATGTGCCGATCTTTGCATTAACCTCTAAGATAGCTACTCAGCGCGCCTTAAGTACCTATCGCAATGTCACACCTATTGGTTTGGACTACACCAAGGATCGAGATACTGCACTACAAGAAGTGGAGGCGTGCTTGAAAAAATTAGGCGCAGTTCAAAAAGGCAATACTGTTGTGCTCACATCTGGTGAGCCAATGGGGGAACCTGGTGGAACCAATACACTGAAAATTATTCATGTGAAGTAATTCACATAATAAACAGATTCAAATCAGATTGATAAAAGATTTATTTATAACCTCATTACTAATTATTAAGAGAACATCATGGCTTTAGTATCTTTAAGACAACTCTTGGATCATGCTGCTGAAAATGGTTACGGCCTACCAGCATTTAATGTGAACAATTTGGAGCAAGTAACAGCGATTATGGAAGCGGCACATGAAGCTGATTCTCCAGTCATCATGCAGGCTTCTGCAGGTGCTCGTAAATATGCCGGTGAAGCATTTTTGCGCCATCTTATTTCCGCAGCAGTTGAGGCATATCCACATATTCCGGTAGTAATGCATCAAGACCATGGCCAAAGTCCTGCAGTGTGTATGGCGGCGATCAAGAGTGGTTTTACCAGCGTGATGATGGACGGTTCATTAGAGGCTGATGGTAAGACTGTTGCCAGTTATGAATACAACGTCGACGTATCTAAAGAGGTGGTCAAGTTCTCACACTCCATCGGAGTGACGGTTGAGGCTGAATTGGGTGTTTTAGGTTCTCTTGAGACCATGAAGGGTGATAAGGAAGACGGACATGGTGCCGATGGCACGATGACTCGCGAGCAATTACTCACGGATGTTGAGCAAGCTGCTGACTTCGTGAAGGCAACTCAGTGTGATGCTTTGGCGATTGCAATTGGCACAAGCCATGGCGCATACAAATTTAGTAAGAAGCCTACTGGCGATATCTTAGCTATTGATCGGATTAAAGAAATTCATGCGCGTATTCCAAATACTCACTTAGTAATGCATGGATCCTCAAGTGTGCCACAAGAATTACTCGCTGAAATTCGTCAATTCGGTGGCGATATGAAAGAAACCTACGGCGTTCCCGTAGAAGAAATTCAAGAGGGTATTAAGAATGGTGTTCGCAAGATTAATATCGATACCGATATCCGTTTGGCAATGACTGGCGCAATCCGTCGTTACTTTATTGAAAACCCATCCAAGTTTGATCCACGCGATTATTTGAAGCCAGCTCGTGAGGCTGCAAAGAAGGTTTGTATTGCACGCTTTCAGGCCTTTGGTTCTGCTGGCCAAGCTTCTAAAATCAAGCCAATCTCTTTAGAGAAGATGGCTGAGCTGTACAAGAGCGGCAAATTAACTCAAATTGTGAAGTGATTTAATATGCACGCTCTGTACGCTAGCTCTATTAAGTCATTGCCTTTGCTATCTAAAGGCAAGGTGCGTGATGTTTACGCATTAGATGACGACAAGTTATTAATGATTACGACAGACCGCCTTTCTGCATTTGACGTAGTCATGGGCGAGCCGATTCCTGAGAAGGGTGTTGTTCTTAATCAAATGGCTAATTTTTGGTTTGATAAATTAGCTGCAGTGATTCCTAATCATTTAACAGGTATTGATCCAGCTACCGTAGTAGCTGCTGATGAGGTTAAGCAGGTCAAAGGTCGTGCAGTGGTAGCTAAACGTTTGAAGCCAATTTTGGTTGAAGCAGTAGTGCGCGGCTATTTAGCCGGAAGCGGTTGGAAAGACTACAAAGAGACTGGCAAGGTTTGTGGCATAACTCTGCCAGAAGGTTTAGAGAATGCTCAAAAATTACCAGAACCTATTTTTACTCCAGCAGCTAAAGCAGAATTTGGGCAGCATGATGAAAACATCTCATTTCAAAAAGTAATTGAAATGATTGGTGAAAAATTGGCCAATCAAATTCGTGAAGTCAGCATTCGTTTATATAAAGAAGCTTCTGAATACGCCGCTACTCGTGGAATCATCATTGCTGATACTAAATTTGAATTTGGCCTGGATAGTAATGGTCAACTCGTATTGATGGATGAAATTCTGACTGCAGACTCTTCTCGTTTTTGGCCAGCGGAGACCTACTATGTGGGCTCAAATCCACCCTCTTATGACAAACAGTTTGTCCGTGATTGGCTGGAAACAGCAATGGTGAATGGTAAGTTATGGGCTAAAACAGCCCCCGCACCACAATTGCCCGCAGATGTGATTGAAAAGACTGCCCAAAAGTATCGTGAAGCGCTTACACGCCTAACCCAGAAGGCTTAACTTGGGGATAATAGAGTCCCTAGGAAATATTCATAGTACTTGGAGAGGTAAATGAGCAAGAAGCCAGTTGTCGGAATAGTGATGGGGTCCAATTCTGATTGGGAAACTATGCAGCACGCCGCTCAAATGCTTGAGCAGTTTGGTATTGCTCACGAAGCTAAAGTGCTCTCCGCCCATCGTATGCCAGATGATATGTTTCAGTATGCTGAAAAAGCGCAAGCGAATGGTTTGCAAGCCATCATTGCTGGTGCAGGTGGCGCAGCCCATTTACCTGGCATGCTTGCTTCAAAAACGATTATTCCAGTTTATGGAGTTCCTGTTGCAAGCAAATATTTGCGTGGCGAAGATTCTCTTTACTCAATTGTGCAGATGCCTAAAGGGATTCCAGTTGCGACTTTTGCGATTGGTGAGGCCGGTGCAGCGAATGCTGCTTTACACGTCATCGCAGGTTTGGCGCTACATGATGCAGACTTGGCGAAACGTTTAGAAGACTTCCGTACCAAGCAATCTGACACTGCGCGCTCAATGAATTTGCCGGGATATTAATTACATGGCAGATCATATGGAGCCCATTTTGCCGGGTTCGTATTTAGGAATTTTAGGCGGTGGTCAGCTGGGGAGGATGTTTACCCAAGCTGCTCAAGCGATGGGCTACAAGGTTTGTGTGCTCGATCCTGGTTCAGATAGCCCCGCAGGCTCAATTGCCGAAAAATTTATACAAGCCCATTACACTGATAGCGCTGCTTTAAAAGAGATGGCTGCTTTATGTGCATCCGTCAGTACTGAATTTGAGAATGTCCCTGCACAAGCCTTAGACGAGCTTGAATCTTTAGGTATCTTTGTGGCTCCGCGAAGTAGCTGTGTATCTCTAGCTCAAAACCGTATTGCTGAGAAAAATTTCTTAGCAACCTGGAAGTCAGAAACTAATATTGGCCCAGCCCCAAACTTTGTGATCGAGCATGAAGCAGATATAGCACACGCTCCACCCGATCTTTTCCCTGGAATCTTGAAGACTGCCCGCATGGGTTATGACGGCAAGGGTCAGGCGACTGTTCATAGTGTAGAAGAGCTCACTACTGTATGGACTGAGCTCGGGCGTGTACCATGCGTTTTAGAAAAGCGGATGGAATTAGATTTTGAAGTATCGGCCTTGGTAGCGCGTGGGTACGATGATGCTGTCGTTACTTATCCAGTAGCGCAGAACATTCATCGCGATGGTATTTTGCATACCTCGACTGTGCCGGCTCCTTCTCTGAAGCCTGCCCAAGAAAAGAAAATTATTGATGCAGCAAAGGCGCTCATTCGTAAGATTGATTATGTTGGCGTTCTTTGTGTTGAATTCTTCGTACTGAAGAATGGAGACATCATTGCTAATGAAATTGCACCGCGTCCACATAACTCTGGACACTACACTATGGATGCTTGTGTGAGTAGCCAGTTCGAGCAACAAGTAAGGGCGATGGCTAGATTGCCTTTAGGCGATACCCGTCAGTTAGCTCCTGTATCAATGCTCAACTTGCTTGGGGATCTATGGTTCGAGGGTAGTGAAGACCAGCCAAAAGAGCCCGCTTGGAATCAAGTACTTGCTCATCCAGATGCCAAGTTACATTTGTATGGAAAGTCTGAACCCCGCATGGGTAGAAAAATGGGGCACATTAACTGCTTAGGCGAGAATCTTAACGAAGCTCGTAAAAATTGCGCTGCTGTTGCTACTGAATTAGGGATCGAGCCCTAGAAATGTCTGCAGAAAGTACACCACTGCAATCTTCTGCAGTGATTAACGAAGCAGTACAAACCTTACGTGATGGTGGATTGGTTGCGTTTCCTACTGAGACGGTTTATGGCCTAGGTGCGGATGCTAAGAACCCTAAAGCGATTCAGAAAATATTCACTGCAAAGGGTCGCCCTTCAAGCCATCCTTTAATAATTCACTTAGCTGCGCCAGATATCTTTGATCAAGCCCAAATAGATTGGGTTATGCTTTTGGCACCTTGGGTAAGAGACTTATCTGAAGAAGCGCTAAAGCTCATTAATACGTTTTGGCCTGGTCCATTAACGCTAGTCTTTCAAAAAGATAAAAGCGTATTAAATGAATTAACAGGCGGACAAGATACGGTAGCTATTCGTGCACCTGCTCATCCGATTGCTCAAGAGTTATTGCGTAAGTTTAAAGGTGGAGTTGTTGCACCCTCAGCCAATCGTTTTGGCAAAGTTTCTCCTACAAGCGCCGCTGATGTCCGAAGTGAGTTCGAGGGCATGCTAGATTTAATGGTTTTAGAAGGTGGAGATTGTGAAGTCGGCATCGAGTCCACTATTATTGACATGTCTTCAGGTGATAAAGCCGTGCTTCTTAGGCCTGGTGTGATTACTCCTAGCGAGATCTTTGCTAAAACTGGGGTGAAGGTCTACTCGCCTAGAGAGATAAAAGACGATCCAGTAAGCACTAAAGCAGCGGAGGGTTTACCCAGAGTATCTGGAAGTCTAAAAGCGCACTATGCGCCAACTACACCATTACGTTTATATGCCCCAGGCAGAGTCTTAGATGCATTGAGTGAGTTTCCAGATATCAAATCACGCGTTGCCGTTGCTGTATGGGATTCTGAGTCCTCTCTAGTTCTGGAAGATCATCCATCTACTGATGTTGAAGAAGTGATCGTCTCTAGCGACTCGGCTACATTTGCTAGTAAGTTATATCGATCCTTGCGAGATCTGGATCGGCAAGGTTGGGATTTGATTTTATTCCCTGAGCCGCCGGCTGGCGAGGAGTGGGACGGTGTTAGAGATCGACTTCAGCGTGCATGCTTTGGTTCTGGACCATCCTCCAGCAGCCACGATATTAATTGATCATGCGCCTCAAGACCTTTCCAGGCATTGGTATGGTTGATGAATGAAGTCACTGCGTACATCTTGCCAGATTTACTTAAAACATAACCAGAGATTGCTCGCACGTCTGCAAGTGAGCCCGTTTTAATTCTAGCTTCTGGCTTTTTCTTGAAATATAAAAATTTCCGAAGCTGACTCATCAGCCGATTACGCATTGTTCCATCAGTCCCTGCAATCGGTAAGCTATTATAAAAAAGATCGCCCACTGGAAGATTGCGAGCAGTCAAAAGTATTTGATTCATTTGGCTAGAAGAGATTGCTTCGTTGCGAGATAGGCCAGAACCATTCTCGATAACTAAACCTTGAAAATCTAAGCTGTTCTGTTTGAGCCAACTCTGAATGACGAGATCACCATTGGCAGTCGTTGCCGGTTTGCCCATTTTTTCTAAAGCCAAGGTCAATAGAACTTGGCGAGCCATGACATTATTAGAGTATTTATTAATATCTAAAATATCATCAGACAAAGGAATGCCTTCAAACTGAAGTAATAAACGCGCTGCTAGTGGCACAGTTCCGTTTTTCCCAACTGGAGCATGAGCCCAAGTGCCACCTGCTAATTCCCAGGCAGCAGCAAAGCCTTGAGTAAGAAAGGTATTGGCATCTAATGCAACAACATTAAAACTGACACCCTTACAAGCGCTTGGAAATGCTCCAGAAAACTGAGCAGTTAAAGGCTGATCGGTATTACTCACGCCTTCAGGATCTAAATTAAAGCGAATATTACTTTTCCAGTTATCACATGATCTATTTACCAACTGCATTTGGTTGGATACCTTTAATTGTGAGAGTGCTGGTGTGTAACTGATGTCAATAAAGTCTGCAGTTCGCGACTTACCTAATTGAAATGAAAGTGTTCTAAACGCATAGAGTAAGGGGTCTGGGGGCACGTTATAGGCACGTAATGACTCACCATCAATCGTGTTGTGCTCCATGACACTTTGCGCATAGGCGCTGCGATCAAAGAATAAATTACCATCAATTTTTTGAATACCTAAACCCTGAAGATCCTTCATCATCTTCGCCAGTTCTTCGGGAACGAGCTTGGGATCCCCGCTACCTTGTAAATATAAATTGCCCTCCAAGACTCCCTGTCGAATGACGCCATCGGTATATATATTGGTGCGCCAACGATAGTGCGGACCCAAAATATCCAATCCAGAAAGTGTAGTTAGCAGCTTCATCGTTGAGGCGGGATTCATGGGATCCCCACTACGCCAATCTAAAACTTTCTTAGCTGTCTGTTTTCCAGGGCGACCTGGCTTGATTTGAGAGACTGAAATACTGACTGTATCGAGAGGGATTTGATTGCGTTCCAGACTGTTGATGACGGACTGAGGTATAGCTTGGGGCGCAGTCTCATTTGCAAAAGTAAAACAACTTGCAAGGCAAGAGAGGATGGCAATGAGGTCGACTAGACGAGGAAGATAAGAGCGCATTACCTATAGGATAAACCCACATTCCTCAGGGGGATCTACTAGAGGTCAGAGAATCGAGATTGGTGATCTTGGATTACCCGGTTTTGCTTTTCTAGTAGACGAGTGAAAGTCCAAATTTTTTCATCTAAAAGCCCCTCTTGTTCTAGGGCTTCACATGCCCGAATAAATTTTGTAGCACTTAATAGCTGTGCTCCTCCCTTAACTTTGTGCACCATACTTCTGAAGTCAGCTTCATCTACCGTTTTGTTTTGAAGTTTGAGTAAGACTTCATCATGAACCTTTTTAATTTCATCTAGGATCACCAAAACATATTTTGGACTCTCTCTTAGGAGGCCTTCAAAGGCATTAAATGAGTATTCTTCTTGATATTGCTCCAGGGTTGATTGAGCCTCTACAAATTCTTCGCTTTGAAAATATCTCGATAACTCATTTTCTAAGGTCATCAAGCTTAAGGGTTTGATCAGAACACCATTCATACCGGCTTCTAAAAATTGATGGCGTGAGTCCAGCGCATATATATCAGCAGTGATTCCAATAATGATGAGGTCTAGATTTCCTTGTCGACGTATGTGCTGAGCAAGTTCAGAGCCCTGCATTCCAGGAATAGATTGATCGGTTAGAAGAAGATCAAAGTGGTTTTGTTTAAGGAGCTCTAATGCATTATTGGCGTTATTGCAAACATGAGCTTCAATACCTAAAGCCTGTAGCTGAAGAGAGATAATTTGACGGCTGGCAGGATGATCTTCTGCTACTAGTGCTTGTATTGGGCTCTTAGAAGCTTTATTTTTCTTAGAGACTAACTTTCTAAATGTATTAGTGAGTTTTGGTGCTAGGGCCTTTGTAGCGGCAAGACCCGTTCTTGGGAATGCTAGGCAAAAATGAATATTACTGCCAAAGCCGGGAGCGCTTTCAAAATAGAGCTGGCCATTCATAGAGCTAATTAAGTGGTTAGTAATGGTGAGACCAAGACCGGTCCCATTGGTTTGCTCTATATTTCCTGGTATTTGCTCAAAGGCTTCAAGAGCTATAGCAATCTCTTCAGTACCCATACCAATACCAGTATCAATTACTCTAAATTCAATTAGTTGACCAGCATGGTCATCTGCCAGAACGCTAATGGAGAAGTAAATTTCACCATAGTTAGTAAATTTAATCGCGTTACTAATGAGATTCTGCAGTATTTGACGCAAGCGTAAGGCATCAAGCATCAGAACTTCTGCAATACGCGGATCTTTAGAGGTATGTAGTTTGAGATTCTGCTTTTGGGCAACTGTTGAAAACGCAGAATCAATGTTGTCAATCAAGGTATTTAAATTACAGGGCTCAATATTCAGTGTGAGCTTTCCAGCTTCGATTTTGGATAGATCTAAGACTTGATTGAGGATTCCTAATAAAGACTCCGCTGATGAGTGAGCGCTTTTGAGTAGGGTCTTTTCATTTGCCGGTAGAGGACCACTGAGTAATAACTCCTGCACTCCCAAAATTGCATTCATAGGAGTACGAATTTCATGACTCATAGTGGCCAAGAATGCAGACTTTGCTGCATTGGCATTTTCAGCCTGCTCTTTAGATGTCATCAGCTGTTCTGCCTCTTGTTTTTGTAGAAATTGTTTCTGATGCATACGCCAAATTAATAGCGAGCCAAGCATGAGTATTGCTAGAGTAGAAATCCATGGAAAAATATTGGATATGCTTGAAGGACTTGCTTCAAGTGTTGAGGGATTTAGTTTAAATAGTTGCCGTGATGAGGCGGGATCGAGATTGCTGAAAAATCGCGCCAGCACACTATGCAAGGCATCATCTTGATGAGCAATAAGCCAGCGGTATTCAAAAGGCTCTCTCCTGAAGAGGCCATCGACTTGTAATTCTGCTTTATTTGGTTTTTGAATAAGATGTTGTGCTAAGCGCATCGGTAATACCAGTGCCTCAATATCATTCTTGAGAAGATCAGTTGCCAGCTTATCAATGGAACTTGAAAAATACGCTTGTGGATGAGATCGTGGCGGTGGATTTTCATAGCCGCGATCGAAGTAGGCAATATTGACAGCCTCAATTGGTAGATCTTTCCTCGTCTTCTTGGTCACAATAGCATCGTGTCCCCAAAAGATAGCTTCTGATAGAGATCCAAACTTTAGATGCTCATCATCTAAGGACGGTGGATCAATAATGAAGTCCACCTCACCATTACCAAGTTGCTCAATACCTTCTCGATCAGACTTACGCCATTTTGGTAAAAATTCTTGTTTGGTAAATTCACCGAGCTTGGTTAGTAAGCTATGAAAGACTCCAGATCCACCGGCCTCATTAGCCTCTAAGTAAGGGGCATATTTTTCATGAATACTAAAACGAACTACCGGATGGGCATCGATCCATCGCTGCTCTGTGGGGCTAAATTGATTCGCATACACATTACTCAATATTCCATTTAGCAAAAATACAAGAGCAGAAAAAATATTACGAATGATGGATCGATGCATACCTCATTAGCTTTCGATAATATTATTCATACGGCAGAATAAAATGAGGTCGGCAATATTATTGATACCAAGCTTGTCAAAGACCCTAGTTTTATAAGTAGCAACCGTTTTATTGCTGATATGTAGCATGTCAGATATCTGTTGATTGGTGTTGCCTTTACCAAGGTATTTCATGACTTGAAGCTCGCGATCAGAAATCAGCGCTAACTTATCGTTGTCGCTGAGTGAGCTATTACCATTTTTGCCATGGGTGAAAAAGTTATAACCTTGTGAGATGGCGACACATGCAGCTAGGATGACATCGGCCCCAGCTGTTTTGTTGACGAATCCATGTCCACCTAATGATCGAACTCTACCGCCATAGACTGCTTCGTCCATGCTGGATAGAACCAGCATGCGCACATCGGGATACATCAAGCCAATTCTCCGAATGACATCAAAGCCATCGGTTTTAGGCATATCTAGATCCAGAATTACCATGTTTGGATTAACCTCTTTCATTGATCTGAGGCACTCTTCACCATTCTGGGCTTGTCCTACAATTTCAAACAACAACTGGTCTTGCAACATACTTTTAAGAGCCATCAGCATTGCTGGATGGTCATCTACCAACATCACGCGTTTTCTCATTACTTGTCTCCGTTTTGGTTTGGGTGTGGATGAGGGTGCAGCGAAAAAATGGCTTTTGCGATACGGCTATCATTAATTTGAAGCATCTGATGGCGACTTACTGGGGACATCATGAGCCCGCCATAAGCATGATCGGCAATCAAGCTTGAGGCATTTTCTAAATCTTTGACTAAGTTAATATTGCTCGCATAAATTTCTGTAGGTGAGTACGGCGATTTTCTTAATTGCGATAGAACATCGCTTGCCAGTTCGCTTTCACGAATCTGACCCATATCAATATGTACCCCTTCCAATTGCGTTTCTGTAATCCAATGCAATTCCTCAGAGCTTCCGGAAAACTTTAAGAAATGAAGTAGGACGCCTAATCGTCGTAATCGCATTAATCCTTCTTTACATGCATCAGTAATATCACTCTGAGGAATCGATTGGATACCAATGGATAGCAATCCAACTGGTAGACGCGAATTCAATATAAGTTCGCTCATGGCATCGACATACCCATTTGAGGCTATGGCATGAGTCGGTATTGGCAAAATACCAGGTATAAAACGACCACTGCGATACCAGTATGCAATCGTGTCAAGGCCTTCCATAAAAAAGCGCAGTATTTGCATATCAGATGCAGTGAGTAATGGCCTAAATAAAGATCCTGTCAGTTTTGTTCCTTTGCAGTTAAAAATGGGTTCATGACTAATCGCTTGTCGCTTAGACCAGGATTGGTGTTCTTCGAGGGCTTGGCTACTAAGGCCAAGCCAAGGGTCGCCACAGGCGTCTCTTACTTCTTGGAAGGGTTTGTTCTTCCATGCCTTTACAAGCGTGTACAGCCGGGATTTCGGGCTCATCAGCATTCTCCAATCGGTGACTGTCCAGTCTAGGCAGGACGGATTGGAGCGGTAAGGGCTTTAGGCTGATTTATCTGTAGGAATTGACTTACCAGCCTGTCTTAATTATAAAAAAGAACAAATCCTTAAAGAATTTATGGTGATCCGCCCTTGAAATATTCGGAATGAGACCTATATAATCAGCACTCCCTACACGCGAGTGCTAAAAAGGCTGGTTTTTAGATAAATTAGTCATAACTTGTGTGTGAGAGCTTACAAAGCTTTGATTTATATAGTTTATTTAAATAGTTAACACTTACTAACATAGGAGAAGAGATGAATTTGCGTCCCTTACATGATCGCGTAATCATCAAGCGTTTAGATCAAGAATCAAAAACTGCTTCCGGAATCATCATTCCTGATGCTGCTGCAGAAAAGCCTGATCAAGGTGAAGTTTTGGCAGTGGGCCCAGGCAAGCGCGATGACAGCGGCAAATTAAACGCGCCTGACGTCAAAGTTGGCGATCGCGTTTTGTTTGGCAAATATGCAGGTCAAACAGTAAAAGTTGACAGCGAAGAACTCATCGTGATGCGTGAAGACGACATCATGGCTGTTGTACAGAAGTAATTTCAGTAATTAAGAGAGGAATTTAATTATGGCAGCAAAAGACGTTGTATTTGGAGATAGCGCCCGCACCAAGATGGTCGAAGGCGTCAATATTCTTGCTAATGCGGTGAAAACTACTTTGGGGCCAAAGGGTCGCAACGTAGTGATCGAGCGCTCCTTCGGTGGACCAACCATCACTAAAGACGGTGTATCCGTAGCAAAAGAAATCGAACTCAAAGACAAGCTCCAGAACATGGGTGCGCAGATGGTTAAGGAAGTTGCTTCCAAAACTGCCGACATCGCTGGTGACGGTACCACTACCGCTACTGTTTTGGCACAGTCTATCGTTCGTGAAGGCATGAAGTATGTTGTTGCAGGGCACAACCCAATGGACTTGAAGCGCGGTATCGATAAGGCAGTTACGGCTGCAATCGAAGAGCTCGCAAAAATCAGCAAGCCTTGCACAACCACTAAAGAAATCGCTCAAGTAGGCTCTATCTCTGCCAATAGCGACCACAGCATTGGTCAGCGCATTGCAGAAGCAATGGAAAAAGTAGGCAAAGAAGGCGTTATCACTGTTGAAGATGGTAAGTCTTTGGAAGATGAACTTGAAGTAGTTGAAGGTATGCAGTTTGATCGCGGTTACCTCTCTCCATATTTCATTAATCAACCAGAAAAACAAGTTGCCGTATTGGAAAGCCCATACGTTCTCTTGTTTGACAAGAAGATTGCTAATATCCGTGATTTACTCCCAGTACTCGAGCAAGTAGCAAAATCAGGTCGTCCTTTATTGATCATTGCAGAAGATGTCGAAGGCGAAGCTTTGGCAACTTTAGTTGTGAACAATATTCGCGGCATTATCAAGACTTGTGCTGTTAAGGCTCCAGGTTTTGGTGATCGTCGTAAAGCGATGTTGGAAGACATTGCAATTTTGACTGGCGGTACAGTAATTGCTGAAGAAATTGGCCTCACACTCGAGAAAACAACTCTTGAGCACTTAGGTCAAGCAAAGCGTATCGAAGTAGGTAAAGAAAACACCATCATTATTGACGGTGCTGGCGATGCTAAAGCGATTGAAGCGCGCGTGAAGAACATTCGCGTTCAGATCGAAGAAGCTACTAGCGACTACGACAAAGAGAAGTTGCAAGAGCGCGTTGCCAAGTTGGCAGGCGGTGTTGCAGTGATTCGTGTTGGTGCTGCTACTGAAGTTGAAATGAAAGAAA
>Ga0214202_1000110_pt1 | contig 39095 bp, 36 predicted proteins | sample TroBogEpilimnion_9_FD_153040 | JGI IMG/M metagenome (GOLD analysis project Ga0214202, IMG submission 153040) | Freshwater microbial communities from Trout Bog Lake, WI - 03JUN2009 epilimnion | ecosystem: Environmental > Aquatic > Freshwater > Lake > Epilimnion/Euphotic zone | place: Trout Bog...
CGGCGCCAAGTGCCATATTGAAAATATTGTTTGGCCAGGGCTCTGATACTTGACCTAGGTCGATATGAAACAACTAACTTTGGATCAAACCAGACAATGCCGCCCTGTTCGCGTAAGCGATAGTTCAATTCCCAATCTTGGGCGCGAGTAAATCTCTCGTCGTAGCCACCAGCATCAACAAGAGCGCTTTTTAGAAATGTCCCCAGATAAACCGTGTCTGATGGACCAGCTAAACCTCCGATGTGAAAGCGCGAAGAGCCTACGCCAATTCTTGATCTCATTGCAGTTGCGACAGCTTTTTCGAATTTACTTTTCCCAACTGCTGCCATTATCCCGCCAACATTTACCGCTTTGGTAGCCAAGAGAATTTGCACTGCATCTTTCAAATAAGTATCTGAAATTTCAGCATGACCGTCGATCCGAGAAATTATCGGATACTTCGATTTTGCGATTGCAAGGTTCAAACCATTTGCCGTTCGACCTGTTGGGTTTTCTACCAAAATAACTCTGGGATCTTTTTTGGCCAAAGAGTTTGCAATCTCATTAGTGCGATCCTTAGAGGGCCCCAAAGCAAGAATTACTTCGAACTGGCTTGGGTAATCTTGCTGCAAGATCGCGCCGATGCTTTCGGCTAGGTCGCGCTCTTCGTTCAGGATCGGCAAAATGACCGAGACTCCTGGCAACACCTCATTATTAAGGCTCATAACTGCCCACGCTACCGCGAACCCACACTAGTATCTGGTCAATGACGCTTAAAGTTTCCGTAATAGGTACTGGATATCTAGGTGCAACGCATGCAGCCTGCATCGCCTCCCTAGGATTCCAGGTTATCGGCGTCGATGTCGATCCTTCCAAGATTGAACTCCTTGCAAAGGGAAAGGTTCCTTTTTACGAACCAGATTTAGAAGATTTATTAGCAGCCGAAATAAAGGCTGGGCGACTTTCATTTTCTTCTGATTTTAATTCGATTGCCGATGCAGATATTCATTTCATCTGTGTTGGAACACCGCAATCCGCAAATAGTCTTGCAGCCGATATGCGATTTGTTGATGCCGCAATTGATGCGATCGCGCCATTAGCTAAGCCAGGTTCGCTAGTTGTTGGTAAATCAACTGTTCCCGTTGGAACCGCTGCTCGTCTGCGTGAGCGCTTGCTTAAAGTAAATCCAAAAGTTGATCTCGCTTGGAATCCAGAGTTTTTGCGTGAAGGATTTGCCGTTGAAGATACCCTTCGGCCAAATCGCTTAGTAGTCGGTGTAACAAACGATGCTGCCGAAGCAAAGTTAAAAGAACTCTACAAAGCCAATTTAGATTCTGGTACTCCATGGATTCGCGCTGATCTGCCAACAGCCGAGTTAGTGAAAGTTGCTGCTAACTCTTTCCTAGCGACAAAAATCTCCTTCATCAACGCAATGGCTGAAATCTGCGAGGCAGCTGGTGGCGATGTGACGGTTCTAGCTCAAGCTATTGGCTATGACCCACGCATTGGTAATCGTTTCCTTCAGGCTGGAATTGGCTTTGGTGGCGGTTGCCTGCCAAAAGATATTCGAGCATTTATGGCCCGTGCCGGGGAACTTGGTGCCGAGCAAGCTCTTGAATTCTTACGTGAAATTGATTCCATTAACCTGCGAGCTCGTGCGCGCGTAATTGAATTAGTGAGAAAAGATTTATCCGAAGATTTACGCGGAAAGAAGATTGCGGTTTTAGGCGCAGCCTTTAAACCTGATAGCGATGATGTGCGCGATTCCCCAGCTCTTGATATTTCGGCACAAATTCAAGCTGCAGGTGCAAAGGTTGTAGTTCACGATCCAAAGGCTATTGAAAATGCCCAAAAGCGCTTCCCTGCACTTTCATTCAATGAAAGTATCGAAGGAACGCTGCAAGGTGCGGATTTAGTTCTACATCTAACCGAGTGGAAGATTTATCGCGAGATTGATCCAAGTAAAGTTAAAGCTCTGGTTAAAAACGCAAGAATGATCGATGGTCGCAATGCCTTAGATCGCGACAAGTGGATTGCCGCTGGATGGAAATTTAGAGCTTTAGGTAGAGCAGATAAGAATTAAAAGCCGGCGCGCGTATTGCGCTTGCTATTTAAGTTAGCGCCTTTTTCTAGAGATTCTTCCCGTGCCTTTGCCATCAATCCTGAAACCTTCTCAGAAATTTGTGAATCACCCACGCCCAAAATTCGCGCAGCAAGTAAGCCGGCATTCTTAGCATTTCCAATACCAACTGTCGCAACGGGAATCCCGGCCGGCATTTGAACGATGGAAAGAAGCGAATCCATTCCATCTAAATGCTTAAGTGGAACGGGAACGCCTATGACTGGAAGTGTTGTTGCAGCTGCGATCATTCCTGGAAGATGTGCGGCACCACCTGCTCCAGCAATAACAACTTTAAAGCCATTCTCTTTTGCGCCCTTTGCAAATGCCAACATCTCTTCTGGAGTTCGATGAGCGCTAACAACATTAACTTCATATTCAATTCCAACGCTATCTAATGCGGTTGCTGCTTCTTGCATTACTGGCCAATCGGAATCTGATCCCATAACAATTGCTACTTGCTTACTCATCGATAGCTCCGTTCATGTAGTCAATTGCATGTTCAATCTCAGATTGCAATTCTAGAAGATTTTCTCCGCAGAGAGTTACATGGCCAATTTTGCGCCCAGGGCGGACTTCCTTGCCGTACTGGTGAAACTTCAACCCTGGAGTTCGAGCCATCAAATGAAGGTATGGGCGATACATATCGCTTTTCTCCCCACCCAAAACATTTCCCATAACCGCAAATTTATTTGTAAGAGTTGTGGCCCCAAGTGGTAAATCCAAAATTGCGCGCAGGTGTTGTTCGAATTGACTTGTGATCGAACCTTCGATTGACCAATGCCCCGAATTATGTGGGCGAAGAGCTAATTCATTTATATAAAATTTATCGCCCTCGATAAACATTTCTACTGCCAATACTCCGACCAAATCGATAGCTTGCGCAATCTTTAAAGCTGCCGATGCAACTTCCTTTGCCAGATTTTCTTTGAGTTTTGGTGCTGGAGTAATTGTCATGGTGCAAATTCCATCACTCTGAATAGTTGCGGTTGGTGGCCATGCTGCTGCTTGATTGTGTGGCGACCGGGCAACCATTACCGATATTTCAAAGTCAAAATTAATTTTCTCTTCAAGAAGGAGTACGCCGGTATTTTTATATAGATCGGCTAATTCGTTTGCAGAATTAACTACCCAAACACCTCGCCCGTCGTAGCCACCAGAAGGGCTCTTAGCAATTAATGGAAATTTGATCTCAACGGCGCCGCCTTCGTAGTGCGACCACTTTGGATTTGGCAACCCAATCTCTTCAATCTTCTTTCGCATTGCCAACTTATCTTGGGAGTAAGTGAATGAATTCGATTTGGGGTAAACCCTTACTCCAGCTTGCTCAAGAGCCACCACAACTCTTTCTGGCACCAATTCGTGTTCGAAGGTAATTACATCGCAACCCTTTGCGAAGGCAAGAACATCGGCAGCACTGGTGTAATCACCAATCACGTATTTGGCTACCTGGGCCGCAGAGTCATTTTCATCGCTTGCAAAAACTTTAAAATCAATTCCCAAATCATTTGCTGGAATTGCCATCATTCGAGCCAATTGACCGGCTCCGATAACACCAACTCTTGGGAAGCTCACTATTGAAGTTTACTCGTGAGATGCACCAGGTCGCCAACCGTAATTTCCAGACCAGATCTCAATATCAAGGCACCACTTTCCGCAACCTCGTCGGCAACATCTTCTACAACCTCACCGGTTGGAAGCTCGGCTGAAATTTCAAGTCCAATGGTCTGGCAAATTTTTCGATATTCACGTAGATCTTTATTGCCATTAATATTCAAATCCAACTCACTCAAAATCTCAGCGAGAAGTTCATTTCGATTTAAGTTCTGGCCAGTTGCCAGGGCGATGGAGGTCGCATGTGAAACTGGAAGTTCTTCCAAACTTGTAGTCACATTTATCCCAATACCAATTAGGACTCCCCGACCCAAAGTTTCACAGAGCAACCCAGCTACTTTTTTATTATTAAATAAAATGTCATTTGGCCATTTACATTTAAAGCTACTTGAATTTGTTAATTTATTAATTGCATTTGCTACCGACAAACCAGCAAGCAGCGGAATTTTTCCAAAGTTTGTTAGTTGGATTTCAGGTTCCATGTAACATGAAAAAAGAAGCGCTGAATATTTCTTTGCTTCAAATGTGCGATCTAATCTTCCACGCCCAGCACTTTGATACTCAGCAGTAATCACATCACCTGCGGTTGGCTTACTTTCTCGAATAAGAGTTTGCGTTGATGGAGTTTCCTCGATCACAGATACCCGCCAGTAGCCACCTTTCAGTGCGCCCACTACCGCTTGCGCACTAAGTACTTCTGGATTCATTCTTATTCTCAATTCATTTAACGACTGATAACTAGTACCGTATGACCGTGACCGATGATATTCGCACAACCGCCGGAAAGATCGCTGATCTACATAAGCGCCGCCTGGAAGCTGAATCAAGCCCAGCTGCTGCGATTGAGAAGCGCCACAATCAAGGAAAATTGACTGCACGTGAACGCATTATGCGTTTAGTCGATGCTGGTTCTTTCGTGGAACTCGATTCTTTAATTCATGAAGGAGTTGTTACTGGGCACGCGACTGTCGATGGCCGTGCAATAGCTATCTACTCTCAAGATTTCTTGATCTATGGCGGCTCACTCGGCGAAGTAGTCGGCGACAAGATCGTCAAGGTTATGGAATTTGCTTTGAAAGCCGGAATCCCAATTGTTGGAATCAATGATTCAGGCGGCGCAAGAATTCAAGAAGGCGTTGCTTCGCTAAGTCGTTACGGCGAAATTTTCAAGCGAAATGTAAAAGCATCTGGCGTAATCCCACAGATCTCACTAATCATGGGACCAACTGCTGGTGGCGCTGTTTATTCGCCTGCAATCACAGATTTCATTGTCATGGTCAATGAAACCTCGCAAATGTTTATTACCGGTCCAGATGTAATCAAAGCTGTAACCGGTGAAGAAGTTGGCATGGAGGATCTTGGTGGCGGTCTAACCCACAACACAAAGACCGGTAATTCGCACTACTTAGCTGATAGCGAAGATGACGCCATCGATTTCGTAAAGGCACTCCTCTCCTATCTGCCAAGCAACAACATGGACGAGACACCAGTCCTGCCTGCGACCGAGAGTGATGATGTTGCTCCGTCGGATCGTGCTTTAGATTCGCTGATCCCGGATAATCCAAATAAACCTTATGACATGAAGGTTTTAATCGAGGCAATCCTCGATGAATCAGATTTCCTCGAAGTTCATACCTTATTTGCACCAAACATCATCGTTGGATTTGGTCGCATCGAAGGACATTCGGTTGGAATTGTCGCAAATCAACCACAACAATTTGCTGGAACCTTGGATATCAACGCTAGCGAAAAAGCTGCTCGCTTTGTTCGAACCTGTGATGCCTTTGGTATTCCAGTCATCACTTTGGTTGATGTTCCTGGCTTCTTGCCCGGAACCGAACAAGAATGGAACGGAATTATTCGCCGTGGCGCAAAGTTGCTTTATGCCTATGGTGAAGCGACAGTTCCACTAATCACAATAATTACTCGCAAAGCTTTTGGTGGCGCATACATTGTTATGGGCTCAAAACACCTTGGCGCCGATGTAAACCTTGCTTGGCCTTCAGCCCAAATTGCAGTTATGGGCGCACAAGGCGCAGTTAATATTCTTCATCGTAAAGAGTTGGCCGATGCCAAGGATGTCGAAGCTAAGCGCAAGGAATTAATCGATACCTACGAAGACACCCTATTAAATCCATATATCGCTGCAGATCGCGGATTTATTGATGCCGTAATTGCACCACAAGAAACTCGCCATGAAATTACCAAGGCGCTACGCGCACTTAGAAATAAGCGTGTTGCACTTCCTCCTCGTAAGCATGGAAATATTCCACTTTAATGTCACCACAAAATAAGCGCTTTACAATCACAAGTGGAACTCCGACTCCTGAAGAGTTGGCTGCACTTGAGAAGGCGCTACCCACTCCAGTCGTTAAGAAGGTTGAGACAGCAAGCCTCTGGCGCAAATCTCAGATTCGCCAACCGCTCCCAAGAAAATGGGGGCAAATTTTCTAATGTCATTAACTGGAGCAAGTCAGAAGCGAATCGTTTTAGCTTCAGCATCACCTGCTAGAAAGCGCCTCTTACTTTCAAGTGGCATCAATCCACAAATAATCGTGAGCGGCGTAGATGAAGAAGATCCTAAAATCACGGCGCTTTCGCCTTCGGAGATGGTTGTTGCCTTAGCGATAATGAAAGCGCACGCCGTTAAAGATCAAGTGGGCCCCGGAGCGCTAATTATTGGATGCGATTCAACTTTTGAATTTCAAGGAAAGTCCCTAGGTAAACCACTCACCCCTGAGGTGGCAATCGCTCGCAGCAAAGAATTGCGCGGCAATTTTGGCTTACTTCACACTGGACATTGCATTATTGACACGGATCAAGGTATCGAAATTTCAGATATCTCTACTTCCAAGGTTTATTTTGCAAGTATGAGTGATTCTGAAATTGAATCCTATGTTGCAACCGGGGAGCCATTAAATGTTGCTGGTGGCTTCACTCTTGATGGCTTGAGTGCGCCATTCATTTCGCGAATTGAAGGCGACCCAACATCAATTATTGGTTTATCTATGCCACTACTACGTCGAGCCGTTAACTCCCTTGGACTCAATTGGTTTGATATCGCAAAGAATTTGGTGAGCGCATGAAGGCCGTATTAATTGCCAACCGTGGCGAAATTGCAGTTCGTGTGGCTCGTGCGGCACGCGACCATGGAATTAAATCAATTGCCATCTACTCGGATGAGGATCGCAATTCACTTCACGTTGCAATGGCCGATGAGGCTTATGCGTTAAATGGACTTTCAGCTGCCGAAACCTACTTAGACCAAAATAAGATTATTGAGATTGCCAAGAAATCGGGGGCTGATGCAGTTCACCCTGGTTATGGATTCCTATCTGAGAATGCAGATTTTGCGGATCGCGTAATTGCCGCAGGTCTGATTTGGATTGGACCACCACCAGCAGCAATCAGATCTTTAGGTGACAAAGTTTCTGCACGAAAAATCGCCGCAACCGTGGGCGCTCCCCTTGTGGCAGGAACAATTGATCCAGTTGATACACCTGAAGAAATTATTGCTTTCGCAAAAGAACATGGTTTACCCGTTGCCATTAAAGCAGCCCATGGTGGTGGCGGTCGTGGACTAAAGGTCGCCCGCACAATTGAAGAAATTCCAGATCTCTTTGCTTCCGCCGTGCGCGAAGCTATAACAGGTTTTGGTCGTGGCGAATGTTTCGTTGAACGCTACCTTGATAAGCCACGCCACGTTGAAACCCAAGTTTTAATTGATTCACACGGCAATGCCGTGGTTGTTAGTACCCGCGACTGCTCACTACAACGACGTCACCAAAAATTGGTAGAAGAGGCGCCTGCACCTTTCCTAACCGAATCCCAAATTGAACAACTTTATTCATCATCAAAGGCGATTATGAAGGAAGCTGGATATGTCGGAGCTGGTACCTGTGAATTCCTTATTGGGAACGATGGCACAATCTCATTCTTAGAAGTAAATACTCGTTTGCAGGTTGAGCACCCAGTAAGTGAAGAAGTAACCGGACTTGATCTAGTCCGAGAACAATTTCGAATTGCAGATGGCGAGAAGATAAATCCGGTGGATCCAATTATTCGGGGCCACAGCATTGAATTTAGAATTAATGGCGAAGATCCAGGAAATGGATTCTTGCCCTCACTTGGAACCATTACTAAATGGGAAGTTCCTTTTGGTCCAGGTGTGCGAATTGATGCCGGTTTCGACTATGGACACACGATCGGTACCCACTTCGATTCATTGCTCGCAAAATTAATCGTTACTGCAGCAACCAGAGATGAGGCCATCTCTAGAGCACGTAGAGCACTGCGTGAATTTGAAATCGGTGGCTTAGCAACCGCACTGCCTTTCCATCGCGCAATTGTTGAGGATTCAAACTTCACCGAGGATTTTAAAGTTTATACAAGTTACATCGAAAATGAATTTAAGAATGAAATCCCAGCCTTCTCCTTTAAACAAGGAGTGGCTGACTCCAAGGCGGCTTCCCAAAAAATAATTGCTGAGGTTAATGGCCACCGGTTTGAAGTGTTGATGCATGTTCCAGAACCGATACAAAAGCGACATCGCGTTAAGAGCAATGCCATAGGCAAAGTCGCGGGAGACTCGCTAGAAAGTCCAATGCAAGGAACGGTTGTGAAGATTGCAAAATCAAATGGTGATCGTGTTGAACCTGGTGATTTGATTGTAGTTTTAGAGGCGATGAAGATGGAACAACCTCTAGTTGCGCATAAGGCTGGCACAATTTCAAAACTTCAAGTGGGAGTCGGCGAAACCGTCGCAAGCGGTAGCACGCTTTGTGTCATAAAAGACTAGCCAACGATTCCACTGCGCATTAATGCGCGGTAAGTTAGTCCCATGACCGACCTTTATAAAGATCCATTAGCAACGGCCGTTGAAGCTTCAGAGAAATTAGCTCAGCTGACTGGAAAAGCAACGCATGATGTTGCCTTAGTTATGGGTTCAGGTTGGACTTCAGCTGCTGATCAACTCGGGACGCCGACTCATGAATTTTCAATTACTGAGCTTCCTGGCTTCCCAGCACCAACCGTAGCTGGGCATGGTGGCGTCATTCGTTCGTATGAAATGGTTGGTGAAAATGGAACGATAAGTGCCCTTGTCTTTTTAGGTCGAACCCATTTATACGAAGGAAGAGGTTTAGAGCCAGTTGTACATGGGGTTCGAACCGCAGTGAAATCTGGCTGCAAAGTTGTCGTACTTACTAATGCTTGCGGTGGAATTAACAGAGATTACAAAGTTGGCCAACCGGTCCTGATTAAAGATCACATATCTTTGACCGCAACTAGTCCACTGATTGGTGCTGATTTCGTCGACTTAACTGATTTATACAGTAAAAGAATTCGTGAAATTGTTAAGGCTGAAGACGCTTCGCTTTCTGAAGGTGTTTATGTGCATTGGCGTGGTCCTTCTTATGAGACCCCCGCTGAAATAAATATGATGCGAATTATGGGCGCAGATTTGGTTGGTATGTCTACTGTGCCAGAAGCAATCGCTGCTCATGCACTTGGCGCGGAAGTCCTTGGAATTTCATTGGTAACAAATGCTGCGGCCGGTGTTACAGGTGAAAAACTCAGTCATGCTGAAGTAATGGCGGCGGGAAAAGCAGCTGCTGGTCGGATGGGAGAACTTCTTAAGAAAGTCCTCCACAAATTATGATCGATGAAAAACTCTTATCCGAAATTCAGGATTGGATAGCGTTAGACCCAGATCAAAAATCAATTGACCTAGTTAATAATTGGCTGAAATCTAACAACGAGGCAGAGCTTAAAAAATCATTTAATGGCTTCCTCGAATTTGGAACAGCTGGCTTGCGTGGACCGGTTAGACCAGGTCCATCTGGAATGAATCGCGCGGTGGTTGGTAGGACTGCAGCCGGAATTGCGGCTTATCTAAAATCCCGCGGACTAACATCTGTTGTCATAGGTAGAGATGCCAGACATGGCTCGGCTGAATTTCTTCAAGAAAGCGCCGAGATCCTTAGTGGCGCAGGGATAGAAGTTCACCTGCTCCCCCGCGAACTTCCAACTCCAGTCTTGGCTTTTGCTGTTAATCATTTAAAAGTTGATTGCGGTATCATGATTACTGCAAGCCACAATCCTGCCGCTGACAATGGTTATAAAGTTTATTTGGGTGGAACTGTAGACGGTGTTCTCTATCGTGGTTCACAGATCATTTCACCAGCGGATAGTCAGATTTCAACTGAGATATCAAAAATAAACTCAAAGCAACCTCGTGGTAGCAAGTGGCAGGTTGTAGATGAATCAGTTATAGATTCTTACATTTCCCTGGCATCCAAAACAAGTCAATCTAAGGTGGCTATTAAAGTTGTCTATACCGCTATGCATGGCGTCGGGACTGAAACATTTCTAAAAACAATTTCAGCAAGTGGATTTTCCGATCCAATACTTGTCAAAGAACAAGCAGAGCCAGACCCAGATTTCCCAACAGTGCCTTTCCCAAATCCAGAAGAAGCAGGCGCTATTGATCTAGCAATTAAATATGCCATTGAAAATAGCGCAGATCTAGTTATCGCAAATGATCCGGATGCAGATCGTTGCGCAATTGCGGCTAAGGATCCAGATCTAGGTTGGCGAATGCTGCGAGGTGATGAACTTGGCACAATTTTTGGATATTACTTGGCAACAAATCAATCAAATTCTGGAAGAACCTTTGCAAACTCAATTGTTTCATCTTCAGCACTGGCTAAAATAGCCGAGAAATATCAAATAACCTTCGCGCAAACGCTTACTGGTTTCAAATGGTTGGCTAAAGTAGCAAATCTTTCTTACGGTTATGAAGAAGCGATTGGCTATAACGTTGCGCCGTCAATTACAAATGATAAAGATGGCATTACGGCCGCAGTTAAAATTGCGGAAATTGCCTCCGTATTAAAAAGTGAAGATCGAAATTTCTTTAATTATCTCGATCAGATCTGGGAAGAAATCGGATATCACCGTACGGAACAAATCTCTATCCGAGTTAGCGAACTTTCTCGGATAACCGAAATTCTTAATAAACTTAGGCAAGACCCTCCAGTAAAAATCGCTGAGCTGATCGTTAAGAAAATTGATGACTTATTAAAACCTGCCGATGGGCTATTGCCTACCGATGGGCTTAGATTCTGGCTCGAAGAAAATGTTCGAGTAATTATTCGACCAAGCGGTACCGAGCCTAAAGTGAAGTGTTACATTGAACTCGTGCGACCAACACCGTCAAAGTCTGAGAAAATTTTTGCCGAAGAATTAGTTAAAGCACTCCGCGTAGATCTGAGTAAGGTATTGTCATGAATTTTGATGGCAGCGAAGGTTCGCTTCAAAAGTTCTTAAAAGAACTCTCTCCGGTTGATCAAATAGGCGTTGAAAATAGGACTGCTTATTTAGCCACTAGAAGTATTAAAAGTTCAAGTAAAAATTGGGCGATAGATCTTGCAATTCGAATGGTTGATTTAACAACTCTTGAAGGTGCTGATACGCCCGAAAAAGTGAGAGCACTCGCAAACAAAGCGGTTCGTCCTGATCCGCTAGACCAAAGCGTTCCTTCGGTTGGAGCGATCTGCGTCTACAACGATTTAGTAAAGATAGCGCGTACTGAATTAGATTCAATTGGCGGGGCTCACGTATCAGTTGCTGCGGTAACAACTGCTTTCCCATCTGGCCGGGCGAGTATGGAGGTTAAGATCCAAGATACAAAGGAGGCTATCGCAGCTGGAGCAAACGAAATTGATATGGTGATTGATCGCGGTGCTTTTCTATCCGGAAATCTAGGTTTGGTCTTTGAAGAAATACAAATTATAAAAGAGGTTTGTGGTCAAGATGTTCATCTAAAAGTTATTTTGGAAACCGGCGAGCTAACTACCTTGGATAATGTTCGAAAAGCATCATTCTTAGCCATGCTGGCAGGAGCAGATTTTATTAAGACCAGCACTGGAAAAATATCACCAGCTGCTACTGCGCCCGTTGTTTATGTGATGTTGGAGGCGGTACGGGATTTTAGGTCACTGACTGGAAGACAGGTCGGCCTTAAGCCAGCTGGTGGAATCCGGACTACGAAAGATGCGATTAAGCAATTAGTTCTCGTAAATGAAGTAGCCGGAGAAGATTGGCTCGACCCAAATTTCTTTAGAATTGGGGCTAGTGCCCTATTAAATGATCTACTCATGCAGCGCATGAAGATGCGCGATGGGTATTACGCTAATGCCAACTACGTGACGATTGATTAAGAGAGCCAACTGTGACTAAATTTAAATATGCTCCAGCGCCAGAATCTGCTGCGCTAGTAAAAATTAAATCCGAATATGGTCATTTCGTCAATGGCAAATTTGTTTCTCCTAAATCGGAGAAGAGATTTCCGACAATCAATCCGGCAAATGAATCCCTCTTAAGCAACGTTGCGTATGCAAATGAAGCAGATGTAAATTCTGCAGTTAATGCAGCGCGAAATGCCTTCGCCAAAGTTTGGTCCAAGATGCCAGCAGCTGAACGAGGAAAATATTTATTTAGAATTGCTCGGATACTGCAAGAGCGTGCGCGTGAGTTTGCCGTCTTGGAAACATTAGACAATGGCAAGCCAATTCGCGAAACCCGCGATACCGATATTCCATTAGTAGCAGCTCACTTCTTCTATCACGCCGGTTGGGCAGATAAATTAGATTACGTCGGCCTTGGCACTGGCCCCAAGCCTTATGGAGTTGCGGGACAAATAATTCCATGGAACTTTCCGCTTTTGATGTTGGCCTGGAAAGTGGCACCGGCCTTGGCCGCTGGAAATACTGTAGTGTTAAAACCTGCTGAAACAACACCACTCACGGCACTTCTCTTTGCTGAAGTGTGTCAACAAGCAGGACTACCGGCGGGCGTTGTAAACATTATTACCGGAGATGGTTCAACTGGTTCTTACTTAGTAAACCATCCGGGAGTCGACAAGATCGCCTTTACTGGTTCAACATCAGTTGGAAAAGCGATAGCGCAGGCAGTCGCTGGGACAAAAAAGAGCGTGACTCTCGAACTCGGGGGCAAGGCAGCAAATATTGTCTTTGATGATGCAGCGATAGATGAGGCCGTTGAGGGAATAGTGAATGGAATATTCTTTAACCAAGGTCATGTTTGCTGTGCCGGATCACGACTATTAGTACAAGAGAATATTCAAGACGAACTATTAGAGAAATTGAAGCGCCGAATCTCACTTATCAAGGTTGGCGATCCAATGGATAAAAATACTGATCTTGGTGCAATAAATAGCGCCGAACAACTTGCTCGAATAACTGAATTGACCAGTACCGGTGATTCAGAAGGAGCTACTCGTTGGAGTCCAAACTGCACGCTTCCTAATAGTGGCTTTTGGTATGCACCAACCATTTTTACAGGCGTAACCGAAGCCCACAGAATTGCCCGCGAAGAAATTTTTGGACCAGTGCTTTCAGTATTAACTTTTCGCACGCCCCAAGAAGCAATCGACAAGGCAAATAACACTCCATACGGTTTATCAGCCGGAGTCTGGAGCGATAAAGGTTCCAAAATTCATTGGGCAGCCCAGCGACTAAGGGCCGGAGTAATTTGGGCAAATACCTTTAACAAGTTTGATCCAACCTCGCCGTTTGGCGGTTATAAAGAATCTGGCTGGGGACGCGAAGGCGGACGTCAAGGTTTAACTGGCTATTTAAAGGTAGGTAAGTAATGAGAATTGATGTAACGAAAACCTACAAACTATTTATCAATGGGCAATTTCCTCGAAGCGAGTCCGGGCGGGTGTATGAATTAAAGGATTTCAAGGGAAAGTTCCTCGCTAACCCAGCCCTAGGTTCGCGTAAAGATTTACGTGATTGTGTTGTTTCTTCCAGAGCAGCTTTCCCTGGATGGTCATCGGCAACTGCGTACAACCGCGGACAAATTCTCTATCGAATAGCTGAAATTATGGAAGGCCGCAGCGAACAATTTATTTCCGAACTTACTTCACAAGAAGGTTTGAGTGCTTCGGCTGCAAAAATAGAAGTACAAAAAGCAATCGACCTTTGGGTTTGGTATGCCGGTTGGACCGATAAAATTTCTGCGCTATCTGGTTCCAACAACCCGGTTGCCGCGCCGTTCTACAATTTCTCAAGCTCTGAGGCTCTCGGAGTTGTTGCGGTTTTTGCTGATGGAAAACCATCCTTACTTAGCTTAGTAGCGGGAGTTGCACCAGTAATTACCAGTGGAAATGTGGCAATCCTCGTTGCAAACGAAAAATTCCCACTCTCCTCGGTTACTTTGGCTGAAGTTCTAGCAACTAGTGATCTGCCAGCTGGTGTAATAAATGTAATCACTGGGAAAGCCGAAGAACTCGCCCCTTGGGTCGGATCCCATATGGATATTGATGGCGTGGATGCAACTGGCTTGCCGAAAAAATTATTAAAAGAACTGGAAATTGCCGGTGCTGAGAATCTAAAACGTATTCATACTTTTGATTCTCTTAAATCACCGAATCGAATTCTTGGTTTTACTGAGTTAAAGACCGTCTGGCATCCAATCGGTATTTAATTATTCAGCAGAAATTTTGGCGTAACCAGGCTTTACGATATTTTCGATAATCGCCAACCGCTCATCAAACGGAATAAAAGAACTCTTTAAGGCATTAATTGTCACCCGTTGTAGGTCTTGAAAGCTCCAATCAAAAGCTTTTACTACTTCTTGCATTTCACGAGTCATAGAGGTTCGACTCATCAAACGGTTGTCAGTATTCAAAGTAACTCTAAAACGCAGATCATTTAGAACTCCAATTGGATGAGATTTAATGTCTTTAGCCGCCCCGGTTTGTAGATTTGAAGTTGGGCAAAGTTCCAGAGGAATCCGTCGATCTCTGACATAAGCTGCTAAGCGGCCTAACTTCGGAGTTCCATCAGTTAAGTCAATATCTTCAATGATTCGAACACCGTGCCCAAGTCTTTCAGCACCGCACATTTGTATCGCTTGCCAGATAGAAGGTAAGCCATAAGCTTCACCAGCGTGAATAGTGAAATGGGCATCTTCTTGTCTTAAATAGTTGAAAGTTTCTAATTGGTTGGTTGGCGGGAAACCATCTTCTGGGCCCGCGATGTCAAAGCCCACAACACCACGATCGCGATACTTAACAACTTTTTTTGCAACTTGCTGGGCGTATGGATTTTGACGTAAGGCGCAGAGAATTGATTCGACTCGAATGCTTAATCCTTCAGCCTTTGCATCGACTTCTCCTAATCGAAATCCTTCGATAGTTGCCTCAATTACATCATCTAGCGATAAACCCTTTTCGGTAAATAACTCAGGTGCCCCCCGAACTTCGGCATAAACCACACCATCTCGCGCTAAATCAAGAGCACACTCACGGGAAATTCGAATAAGAGATTCGCGGGTCTGCATAACTGCAACCGTTACCGCGAAGGTCTCCAAATACTTTACAAGCGAACCAGAATTACATGATTCTTCAAACCAGTCAGCAAGTTTTATTGGATCATTAGCTGGGAGGGCATATCCAATTTCATTGGCTAATTCGATAATAGTTGCTGGGCGCAAGCCACCATCTAAGTGATCATGTATTACCGCCTTTGGTAATCGCTTTATCTGCTCTAATGTGGGTCTCTTACTTAGCGACATATCAACCTTCTATTTTTTCAATAATTAGCGGCAAACGATCGGCAACTACTCCAGATTGACTTACTTCAAATGAACTTTCAAGTGATTCTAAAGCTCGACTAAATCGATCGCTCTCATCGGTATGCAAAGTATAAATAGCTTGACCAGTAACCACTTGATCGCCAGGCTTAGCATGAATTTCGATACCTGCACCAGCTTGCACGCTCTCACCTTGACGTGATCTTCCGGCCCCTAGTCGCCAAGCAGCAACGCCAACTTTCATTGCATCCATCGAAGAAATAATTCCATCGGTCTTGGCGAAGACATCCATATTTTCCTTTGCAATAGGTAACTTCGCATCCGGGTCACCGCCTTGTGCCCTAATCATCCGCTTCCAATGATCCATCGCGCTGCCATTATTTAACGCATCTCTTGGATCCATCAACGGTTTTATTCCAGCAGTTTCTAGCATTTGATTTGCCAAGATCAAAGTTAATTCAACAACGTCACTTGGTCCGCCGCCGGCAAGAACTTCGAGCGACTCGCGAACTTCCAAGGCATTTCCAGCTGTTAAACCGAGTGGCACATCCATCGCAGTTACCAATGCTGTCGTTTTTACGCCAGCTCGAACTCCAAGGTCAACCATCACCCTTGCAAGTTCTTTGGCTTTTGCAGGATCGGCCATGAAGGCACCCACTCCAGTTTTCACATCCAAAACTAAGGCACTGGTTCCTTCTGCGATCTTCTTGCTCATGATTGATGAAGCGATTAATGGAATAGCTTCCACAGTGGCAGTTACATCTCGAAGGGCATACAACTTTTTATCAGCTGGGGCTAAGCCAGCACCCGCAGCACAAATTACAGCACCACAATCCTTTAATACTTTTAACATTTCATCGTTAGAGAGCGAGGCACGCCAACCGGGAATAGATTCCAATTTATCCAAGGTGCCACCGGTATGTCCAAGTCCACGGCCAGACAATTGTGGGACTGCGCCTCCACACGCTGCAACCAGAGGAGCCAATGGCAAAGTTATTTTGTCCCCCACGCCGCCAGTTGAATGTTTATCGACAGTTTTACGGTCAAGGGCAGACCATTCCATTCTTTCGCCACTTTTTATCATGGCATCGGTCCAACGTGATATTTCTCGAGAATTCATACCATTCAAAAGAATCGCCATCAATAAAGCTGCCATCTGCTCATCTGCCACCGCTCCACGGGTATATGCGTCGATTACCCAATCAATTTGCGGATCAGTTAACTCACCACGATCGCGTTTGGTTGAAATTATTTCAACGGCTGCGAATAGTTCGCTCATTTAGGAAGATCTTCTGGACCAAATGCCCAAGGCAATAGTGCGGACATCTTTTCTGGTCCATTTGGAGTCATGAAAAGTAGTTCATTTCCGCCATGTTCGAATAAAAGTTGGCGGCAGCGACCGCAAGGTGAGAGATAGTTTCCTGAACCATCCACACATACGACGGCAACTATTCGCCCGCCGCCTGTTGCAAATAGATTTGAGACCATTCCGCACTCGGCGCACAAAGTTACGCCCAAGCTAGCATTCTCGACATTACAGCCGGTTACGACTCGGCCATCATTTACCAATCCAGCAACTCCCACTGGGAATTTGGAATACGGGGCATATGCCTGCTTCATGATCTTCTTTGCTTCGGAGTGCAATAACTCCCAATCAATCTTCATGTCAGAATTAGAATTCATTTTACGAGCGCTATCTTTTTGGCAATTATTTCCGTACGAGCGGTGGCCACTTTTGTATTGGCAGCTGAATTAGAATTCATTGAAACAAATGCTACGCCGCTATTAGCAAGGGAATACATTCGACCATATACGCCAGCTTCTGGATCAATAAATTCCGTGAGCGTCTTGCCTGAAACAGTTATCCCGGCAATATCTAGAACAGCGGTGTCATACCTCTTATTTACATATCCAATCAAATATGGAAATGCCAACTTGGTATTTAAGAAAAATTGATCCGGGGCCAAGCCAATCAATTTCACCGCACGTTTTGCTTTATTTTGAGCAATCACTGCGGTCAAAACATCACCATTTTTTGACCAGGTTGAGTAGATGACATCATTGCCAGATTTAGCCAAGTTCGCTACTTCGGAAATTAATCCACCAGTCACTTGGCGTGCCGTAACCTTTATCTTTGGATTTGCATATTTTGTACCGGCAATAAAATTATTTTGGTCAGTAGTGTCATGCGTAGATGCATCTCCGATGAATGCTACTTTGCCACTCTTACTGTTCATTGCTGCACTAACGCCAGCCAAGAATGAACCTTGATCTTGTCGAAACCCAAGTGATGCCACATTTATTTGGCCAATTGAGGCATCATCCACGATGGCAAATTGTGAATCTGGAAATTTAGCAGCGATATAACTGACAGAATTAACAAAGCTGGGCCCAACCGCAATGATTATGTTGTAGCCAGCCTTGGCCAGGAACTCTAGGCGGTTCTCGCGATCAAATTCGGTGCCCACAGTTACTAGTTCGCGAACCGAAAGGTTAGAAAGTCCGTATCGTTTCTTTGCGCGATCAATTCCAAGGGCCGCGGCATCATCAAAGGATTTATCGCCCCGGCCACCAACGTCGTAGACCATTGCAATCTTTATATTGTTTGCCGCGTGCGATGTGTATGGAGTTATTAGTGTTGCAAAAACTGCAATTAGTGTGATCAGAGATTTACGCACGTTGGGTAATTCCAATAGCTTCATAAACGCTCTTTAAAGTCTTTTCGGCAACCGTTGCAGCCTTTTCGGCGCCAGTATTTAGAATTTTATTTAGGTGGGTTGGGTCAGTAAGAAGATCGAGCGCCTTTTCACGAACCGGCTTGAAGTAATCAACTACCGCTTCCGCAACCGCACCCTTGAAATCTCCATAACCCTTGCCCGCAAAATCGGCTTCCGATTGCGCGATTGACTTACCAGTTAACGCAGAATAGATAGTCAAGAGATTAGAGATACCAGCCTTGTTCTTTTCATCGAACTTAATTTCGCGCTCGGCATCGGTAACCGCACTCTTCATCTTCTTGATATTAACTTCTGGCGCATCCATTAGATCGATAATTCCGTTTTGAGACTCGGCAGACTTACTCATCTTAGAAGTTGGGTCCTGCAGGTCATAAATCTTCGCACCAGCTTTAAGAATGTAGCCATTTGGAATCGTAAATGTCTCTTTATATTGTGAGTTAAACCGAGTTGCCAGATCGCGTGTTAATTCAATATGTTGACGTTGATCTTCGCCAACCGGAACTTGATTTGCTTGGTACAAGAGAATGTCGGCAGCCATCAACATTGGATAGGTAAATAAACCAACTACTGTTCGATCGGCGCCAGACTTCTGAGATTTATCTTTAAATTGAGTCATGCGACTTGCTTCGCCAAAACCGGTTAAACATTCCATCACCCAAGCGAGTTGGTTATGAGCAGGAACGTGTGACTGAATGAATAGCGTGCACTTTTCTGGATCAAGTCCCAGCGCAATTAATTGCGCAACCGAGGCGAGAGTACGACGACGGAGCGCATCTGGATCTGGCGATGCAGTTAAGGCATGTAGATCAACCACGCAATAAAAGGCATCATGAGAATCTTGGAGTTCAACCCATTGTTTAACGGCGCCTAAGTAATTTCCTAAGTGAAAGGATTCGTGTGTTGGCTGAATGCCAGAAAGCACGCGATCTTTAGTTGCCATGTGCCTTATCTTTCCATCCATCGCTTGATATCAATAATTGACCCGCCCGCTTGCCTTCCATGGAAAGCACCGTAATGCGAGCATTTTCTAAGTTAATTACATCGTGGACCTCGGGAATGCGACCAAGTGCGTGCATGACATACCCGCCAGCCGTCTCGTATGGCCCCTCTGGAATCGCAATTCCAGTTTGATCGTATAAATCTTCAAGTGAAATCAGCGCATCAACTTCAAAATCGCCGCTTCGAGGTTGTGGGGTTACTTCCTCTTCATCAAGATCGTACTCATCTTGAATATCACCGATTAAGCATTCGACTAAATCTTCAAGGGTAACGATTCCATCGGTTCCGCCGTACTCATCCAGAACTATTGCAATGTGGTGACGCTTTGCGCGCATCTCCGCTAAAGCTTGTAGTACTCCCTTTGTTCCCGGAAGGAAGAGAACCGGGCGAATTAAATCAAGAATTGGGCCATCTGGATTTTCGGATACTTTTTTCGTTAGAAGATCGCGCACATGTAGGAAGCCGATGACTTCATCGGTGCTACCTCGAGTAACCGGATAGCGCGAGTGAGCATCATTGACCATCGAAGCCTTTGCCTCTGCGATCGTAAGGCCAACATCCAAGAAATCAACCTCGGTACGCGGCACCATGATTTCGTGAAGTTGTAGGTCACTCGCGTTAAAAACTTCTTCAACAATATCTCGCTCTTCAATCGAGAGCGCGGTATGCCCGGTTACAAGATCAACAAGTTCGGCTTCCGATATCTCACTTCGAATCTCTTTGGAATCTACGCCGAATAGTTTTACAACGGCATCGGTTGATTTTGAAAGTAACCAAATAATTGGTCGAAATACTTTTGCGATCTTATCCAAAGTAGGAGCGGCTGCGAGCGCAATTACTTCGGTTCGGTAAAGAGCTAATCGTTTCGGAACTAACTCACCTATAACTAATGAGATGTAAGCGATGACAATGGTCAATGAGATAAGTGAGACCGTGTTACTTAAATTCTTGGATAGACCCCAACGCTCAAGAACTGGAATTACATAAACCCCAAGTCGTTCCGATCCCAAAGCCGCAGATAGGAAACCAAGGAAAGTAATTCCAACTTGGGCGGCAGCTAAGAATCGGTTTGGATTTTGGGCAAGAGCTGCGACCTTCGCCCCACGGCGGCTCTTGGCCTCCAGTTGGCGGACTTGGGATTCACGCAACGAGATCAGAGAGATTTCAGCCGCCACAAATAGGCCGGCGACCAAGATAAAGAGCAGTACGAGGCCAATATCGCGCAAAACGTGCCAAGACATTGAACTCACACCGCCAAGCCTATAGCGCGGGCTCGGCAATACAGGTTATCTTTACCCACGCTCAACCGAGCAGCACTACCTCTTCCAAAGGATCGTCGGGCACGTACCGCCCGGAAAAGGAGTCATGAAAATGGCATCAGTTAAGTTCGAAAATGCTTCCCGTATTTACCCGGGAACAACCAAGCCTGCTGTAGATAAATTAAATCTAGAAATCAAGGATGGCGAATTTCTAGTTCTAGTTGGTCCATCAGGTTGCGGAAAGTCAACATCACTTCGCATGCTTGCCGGTCTAGAAGAAGTAGATACCGGAACAATTAGCATCGGTGATAAGGATGTAACTCACGTTGCACCTAAGGATCGCGATATCGCAATGGTTTTCCAGTCATATGCGCTCTACCCACATATGTCTGTTGCTGAAAACATGGGATTCGCACTAAAGATTGCTGGAGTTGATAAGGAAGAACGCGATCGTCGCGTTAAGGAAGCAGCAAAGCTTCTAGATCTTGAAGATTACCTAGATCGCAAGCCAAAGGCACTTTCAGGTGGTCAACGTCAGCGTGTAGCTATGGGTCGCGCAATTGTTCGCGAACCACAAGTTTTCTTGATGGACGAACCACTATCAAACCTTGATGCAAAGCTTCGTGTTGCAACTCGTACCCAAATTGCAGCGCTACAACGTCGTCTTGGAATCACAACTGTTTACGTAACTCACGACCAGGTTGAAGCTATGACCATGGGTGATCGCGTTGCAGTGCTAAAGGATGGTCTACTTCAACAAGTAGATACTCCTCGTAACCTATACGACAAGCCAGCAAATGCTTTCGTCGCTGGTTTCATCGGATCACCTGCAATGAACCTACTTACAGTTCCTGCATCAGGTGGCAAGGCAAAGCTTGGAAACTTCGAAGTTTCAGTTCCAGCCAACGCTGGTTCAACAATTACTGTCGGCGTTCGCCCAGAAGGTTTCGTTCCAGCTACTTCAGGTGGCTTCGATGTTCTAGTCGAAGTTGTTGAAGAACTTGGTTCAGATGCTTTCATCTACGGAAAGCCTGCTGATTCTTCAGTTAAGTTTGCTCACTCGGCTGATGAAGAAGGCGCCCAAGTAATCGTTCGTTGGGACCCAAAGAACCCACCAAAGCCAGGCGACAAGATCTCAGTATCAGCAATTCCTACTGCGATTCACTTGTTCGATTCTGCAACAGGTGCTCGACTAAACTAAAAGTAAGTAAATTAAAAAAACCCCGGCCAAATGGTCGGGGTTTTTTATTTGTTAATTATTTAGGCAAAATTATTTAAGCAAGAGCCTTTTGTAAGTTCTCATCGATTGCAGCTAAGAAGTCCTGGGTATTTAGCCAAGGGCTATCCTTTGAAATTAGTAGTGCTAGATCTTTTGTCATCTTTCCGCTCTCAACGGTTTGCACACAAACCTTTTCAAGCGTTTGGGAGAATTGCGCAAGTGCTGGATTGTTATCCAACTTTGCCCGGTGCGACAAACCTTGGGTCCAAGCAAAGATAGATGCAATTGGATTTGTTGAAGTTTGCTTACCAGCTTGGTGGTCGCGGTAGTGACGGGTAACAGTCCCGTGGGCAGCCTCAGATTCAACAATCTTTCCATCTGGCGTTGTTAGTACTGATGTCATTAAGCCGAGTGAGCCATACCCTTGTGCAACGGTATCTGATTGAACATCGCCGTCGTAATTCTTACAAGCCCAAACATAGCCACCCTGCATACGCAATGACATTGCAACCATGTCGTCGATTAGACGGTGCTCATACCAAATTCCAGCGGCATCAAATTGTGTCTTGAATTCAGCTTCGTAAATCTCTTGGAAGATATCCTTAAAGCGTCCGTCGTAAGCCTTCAAGATTGTGTTCTTTGTTGAAAGGTAGACCGGATACTTACGAGCCAATCCATAATTCAAAGATGCGCGCGCAAAGTCGCGAATTGAATCATCTAGGTTGTACATCGCCAACGCGACACCAGAGCCAGGGAAATCAAATACTTGGTGTTCGATTGGCGCAGAACCATCTTCCGGCACAAAGGTCATCGTTAATTTGCCCTTGCCGGGTACTTTGAAATCGGTGGCACGGTATTGATCACCAAATGCGTGACGACCAATAACGATTGGTTGGGTCCAGTGCGGAACAAGTCTTGGCACATTGCTGATGATGATCGGTTCGCGGAAAATCACGCCACCGAGAATGTTGCGGATGGTTCCATTAGGCGACTTCCACATCTTCTTAAGACCAAATTCTTCAACTCGGGCTTCGTCGGGAGTAATGGTTGCGCACTTAATCCCAACGCCGTGTTTTTTTATTGCATTAGCGGCATCGATTGTTACCTGATCATTAGTTGCATCACGGTGTTCAATTCCTAGATCGTAATATTCAAGATTTACATCGAGGTAAGGCAAGATCAGCTTGTCCTTAATGAACTGCCAGATGATTCTGGTCATCTCATCGCCATCTAGTTCAACTACGGTACCTTCGACTTTAATCTTAGACATCGATCTCTCTCTTCTAGTTCTATATTTTTTACAGGTCTTTTACATCTGCTTGCTTTGCGCGAACTGCTTCGGCGGCAACCTTTAGCGCTTCAACTTCGGAAGGGGTTAGCGCGCTCTCGACTACCTTGCGAACTCCGCCCTTGCCGATTTCGGCTTCAACGCCAAGGTAAACACCTTGAATTCCATATTCGCCTTCGACCCAAGCGCAAACTGGCATGACCGCTCCGGAATCTTCCTTCACTGCTTTCGCCATTCGCGCAGCTGCAGCTGATGGAGCGTAGTAAGCAGATCCAGTCTTAAGTAAGGCGACTACTTCTGCGCCACCATTTCGAGTGCGATCAACTAATTCATCAATCTTTGCTGGTGGCAATAAATCTGAAAGTGGTTTCCCCTTTACGGTGCAACGACTTGGAACAGGAACCATAGTTTCACCATGTGAACCAAGTGTTAAGGTCTTAACAGCTCCAACTTCTACCTTTAATTCTTCCGCAACAAAATGTGTGAAACGAGCGGTATCAAGCATTCCCGCTTGGCCCATTACGCGGTTCTTTGGAAAGTTGGTTGCGATCTGTGCCAAAGCTGTCATTTCATCTAGTGGGTTTGAAACCACGATGATGACGGCATTTGGCGAGTGCTTTGCAATGTTTTCTGCAACTCCGCGAACAATTCCCGCATTAACTCCGATTAGATCCATTCGGCTCATGCCTGGCTTACGAGGAAGACCTGCGGTGATTACAACAACTTCCGAATTTGCAGTTGCTTCATAACCGGCGCCTTCTGGTGTTGTTGTCGCGCCAACAATCTTTGTTTCGAATCCTTCAATTGAACGCGATTGATTCATATCAAGCGCCAAACCTTCTGGCTTTCCTTCGAGAATATCTGTGAGTACAACAGTCTCAAAGATGTTGTATTCAGCTAATCGAAGCGCGGTTGTTGAACCATAAAATCCAGCACCGACGACAGTTACTTTTCCAGAGCGGCTCATATTTACTTCTTTCAACTACTAGTAGTTATTTGATTTTCTCTTGCAAAGCTACAGTGAGAATCTTACTTGGCGTGAGGCAGTGTGAGCGCCACCACAAAAAGCAGTACCGCTACGCCAAGTGGGAGTATCAATTCGATCTTGCGATGACGGTTTGAGCGCAGAAATGCGATGGTAACAAGAAGACTCGTACCCAAAGCAATTAGGAGTGCACCGGTTCGAACCACATTAAATATTCCGAGTAGCGATCCGAGAAGGACTGCAACATATGAGCCGATCTTGATTTGGTCAAAATATTTTTCTAACTTCTTAAATAAATTAGAAAGGGTGGCGCCTTTTGAAGAACTCACTTGCTCTGTGCCATTTCAACTACATTGGAAAGTAACATCGCGCGAGTCATTGGACCAACGCCACCAGGCATCGGAGCAATAAAAGATGCAATTTGCGCGCAAGCTGGATCGATGTCCCCTAGCAATCCGGCATCGGTTCTTGTGATTCCAACATCTAGTAATACCGCGCCAGCTTTAATCATCTCTGGCTTCAAGAAGTGGGCCGACCCAATTGCGGCAACAATAATGTCGGCTCGCTTCGTATGACTTAAGACATCTTTCGTTGAAGTATGTGTGATCGTTACTGTTGCATCATCACCTTTGCGTGAAAGCAAAAGTGCTAGTGGGCGGCCAACAGTTAACCCGCGACCCATAACAACAACTTCCGCACCTTTGGTATTAATCTCATAACGTTTCAGCAATTCAACAATTCCACGCGGAGTACAAGGAAGTGGTGCTTTTTCCCCGATCACCAATTTCCCAAGATTTAGCGGATGTAACCCATCAGCATCTTTCGCTGGATCGATTGCTTCAAGAACTTTATTTGCATTGATTCCCTTTGGGACTGGAAGTTGAACGATGTAACCGGTGCACTCTGGGTTTGAATTTAAATCACGTATTGCGGCAAGAACATCAGACTCGCTCGAGCTTGCCGGTAGATCGATGCGAATAGATTTAATTCCAACTTCAGCACAGTCCTTGTGCTTACCGCCTACATAGGAATGCGAGCCAGGGTCATCACCAACTAGAACAGTTCCAAGTCCTGGTGCAACTGCCATCTTGGCGACGATTTCGCGCAGTTCATTCTTGATGGCCGATGCCGTTGCCTTGCCATCTAGGATTTTTGCGGTCATGGGTGAATCTTATTAAGCATGTGAGAAATGTCGAACTCCAGTGAAAAACATCGGAATTCCGGCAGCACTTGCTGCTGCAATAACTTCTTCGTCGCGCACACTTCCACCAGGAGCTACTACTGCACTTACTCCCGCATCAATCAAAATCTGAAGTCCATCCGCGAATGGGAAGAAGGCATCGCTGGCCGCAACACTTGCTTTGCATCTTTCACCGGCGCGAGAAACCGCAAGCTTGGCTGAATCAACTCGGTTGACTTGTCCCATTCCAACTCCAACCGATGCCCCATCCTTTGCAAGCAAAATTCCATTGCTCTTAACGGCGCGAACACTTCGCCAGGCAAATTCCAGATCCTTCAATACTGATTCTGAAACTTTTTCTCCCGAGACCTGCTTCCAATTCTTAGCGCTATCGCCTTCGGCATCAATTAAATCCGAACTTTGGAAAAGCATGCCGCCGGAAATTGGTCGCATCTCTTCCCTAGAAATTTCATAGTCCGCGATTTCTAAAATTCGAATCGATGGCTTTTTGGCGAGAATTTCAATTGCTCCATCTTCATAACCTGGTGCAACAACAACTTCGGTAAAGATTTCAGCCAACTTGGTTGCCATCGCAACTGTTACCTTGCGATTTGCAGCAACTACTCCACCAAATGCCGAAACCGGATCGCACTCGTGAGCCAAAGAATGTGCGATGGCAATATCCGATGCGATCGCGATGCCACAAGGATTTGCATGTTTAATAATCGCAACACATGGGTATTGGTGGTCATAGGCCGCCCTCAGCGCAGCATCGGCATCGGTGTAATTATTGAAAGACATCTCCTTGCCATGGTGTTGCTTAGCGGTTGCTATTCCATTGGACTTAGCGCCCTTGGTCTTAAATACGCTCGCGCTTTGGTGCGGATTCTCGCCATAACGAAGATCTGACAACTTCTCCCACACACTTGCTCGCCAGTCATTAGAAGCAATTTCACTTCCAAGCCAGTTGGCAATGGCCATGTCATATTCGGCGGTGGTTCTAAATGTCTCCAGGGCAAGTTCTTTCCGCTCGCCTAAAGTGAAGCCACCTCGGTCTAACGCCTGGAATAGTTTTTCATATTGGACAGGAGAGGAAATAACGGCAACCGAATTGTGATTCTTTGCGGCCCCACGCAACATGCTTGGACCACCAATATCAATTTGCTCAATGCACTCCGCATAAGAAGCACCTGATGCAATCGTTTCGCTAAATGGATAAAGATTTATAACAATCAAATCAAAGGGAGCGATATCTTGCGCAGCTATTTCCGCTAAATGTCCCGGGTTGGTTTGATCGGCAAGGATGCCTCCATGAATACGCGGATGCAGAGTTTTAACGCGCCCACCCATCATCTCCGGAAAGCCGGTATAACTTTCAACTGGAATTACCGGAATGCCAGCTTCGGCCAAAGTTTTCGCAGTAGAACCAGTAGAGAGAATTTCAACACCGCTGGAGGCTAATTTCTTACCTAATTCAACCAAGCCACTCTTGTCATAAACGCTGATAAGCGCCCGCGAGATCTTCTTAACTTCCATTAATTTTGCTCCGGAATTCCATCGGCTATAAATTTCTTAAGCGTCTCGACGATGAGCTTGCGTTCCACAATCTTAATCCGTTCATGAAGGGATTCCTCCGACTCCCCCGCTTGGATCACAACTTCTTCTTGAACTATAACTTTTCCAGTATCAACGCCAGCATCAACCCAGTGAACGGTAGAGCCCGTAACCTTCGTCCCGGCGGCAAGTGCATCGCGAACGGCATGCGCGCCTGGAAAATTTGGAAGTAGCGCCGGATGCGTATTAATGGTTGGGAACCTTGAAACGAATTCCGGTGGCAAGATGCGCATAAAGCCGACGCTGATGACAAGATCTGGCCTCAACTCTGAAACAGCTTCGATAAGTTCTTTGTTCCATTCATTGCGATCACTTCGCATTGGAATCAGTCTTGTTGGGATGCCTTCATGGCTAGCCCTTTTGAGAGCCATCGAATCCTTATCGGAAATCAAAGCCAAGTAGGTTAAATCTAATTCCGCATCAAAAATTGCTTGCGCAAGCGTTCCAGAGCCTGATGCTAAAAGTACGACCTTTAGTTCTCCCATTTAAATAGCGACTGACTTTGCATCTGACCGATGCAATAGAAGCTTAATGAAATGAGGTAGATAAACTCCAAAAACTAAAAGCAAGATTTGAACAACAATCACTTCCGCTGGAAGTTTCCACCAGGTTAATCCAACCGGGCTCATATCTTTTGTTATAAAACTTCCGCCAGATAAAAAAGTAAGTAACGTTAAAAGCAGAATGGCTGGGGCAAATTTTGAAATAAGCACAACCTGCTTAGCTTTCAAAGTTTGCTTTCCGGAAATTTCATATATTTGGACCAGCGCTAGTAGGAGAACCAAAAGTATTACGCCCAAGCCGAATAGCGCATTCTTTCCTGTTGGGAGCGCGCCTAACAAAGGTATCGCCGGAAGCGCCGCTAACTTAAAGTGGAATGGATCAATCTGGGTATTGGCTCCCATGGAAAAACCTAGGCCAAAAATATAAGAGATGGTCGCCAGCGCCAGATTCGGCAAGTAAAGAAGTTGCAATACAAGAAAGAGGATGCCACCAACCCATCCTGGTTGTATAACAATTGCTACATCATTAACCACCTTGAAGTGTGCCATGAGTGAAATCGCATCAAGTACCAAGGCCAAACCAAAGAGAATTGTTGCTAAGTGCCAAATAAATTTAAAACTTCGCCACGTCGGCGTAGTGAAATCCAGTGAAGCAAATAGCGCTAAACCGCCTACATAAATCGGAACTAAATAGAGAACTGGCTTGATGCTGGTAGATGAGACAAATGCTGCGGCAATAGTTGCAATAACGGCATACCAAATGGTGACAAAGGACCTCGCCGCTCGCTCATTCGCTAGGAAGAGTGCACTTCTTGCAACGCCACTTCTAATTGCAAAAAATGGGAAGACTGCTGCGCCTATCGGTAAGTATGAAAGCGAACTTGGAATAAATGAGGGTGCTAACGCCAATTTAAAAGGAACTAGATGCGCACCAAGCCAAAGCCACAGTGCAGCTCGAATGGGATCGGTTGTATTTCCGCTTGCACTTCCCGCAGTCGCCCATGCAACTAGGGCGATGAAACTAATTGGGAAGAGCGTTAGGACAATGCTTCGAAGTGCCTGTTGAAAAGTTACTAGCAGGATTCGAAGCACTTGCTAATTATCCCTGATTATCTGGATCTGTTGATTTACTTGGCGTTATTCAGAATTTCGCGCATTAAAGCCGCAGTCTCACTCGGAGTTTTGCCGACCTTAACTCCGACAGCTTCAAGCGCAGTCTTCTTTGCAGCCGCTGTTCCGGATGAACCAGAGACAATCGCACCAGCGTGACCCATAGTCTTACCTTCTGGAGCGGTGAATCCTGCAACATATCCAACAACTGGCTTTGTTACATATTCACCAATAAATGCTGCAGCACGTTCTTCTGCATCGCCACCGATTTCACCGATCATTACGATCGCATCGGTATCTGGATCATCTTGGAATGCACGTAAGCAATCGATATGGGTTGTGCCGATAATTGGATCGCCACCAATTCCTACCGCGGTACTAAAACCGAAATCGCGGAGTTCGTACATCATTTGATAAGTAAGGGTTCCAGATTTTGAAACCAGACCAATTCTTCCTGGGCCAGTAATGTCAGAAGGAATGATTCCGATATTCGATTTTCCTGGGCTTATAAGTCCTGGGCAGTTTGGCCCAATCAAACGAGTTGTTCCCTTTGAAACTGCGTGAGCATAAAAAGCTGCAGAATCGTGAACTGGAATGCCTTCGGTGATTACAACGCAAAGTGGAATTCCTGAATCGATTGCATCAAGTACCGCAGCTTTTGCAAACTTTGGCGGAACGAATACCACCGAAGCATTTGCCCCAGTAGCAGCCATCGCCTCGGCAACGGTATTGAATACTGGAAGAGTTACGCCTTCGATTTCAACGCTCTGACCACCTTTGCCAGGTGTAACGCCACCAACAACCTTGGTACCTGACTTCAACATACGTCCGGTGTGCTTGGTTCCTTCAGAACCAGTCATGCCTTGAACTATTACTTTGGTCTGTTCATTAATGAAGATCGCCATTTACTTTGCCGCCAATTCTGCTGCCTTTGCAGCTGCGCCATCCATAGTGTCTAGTTGTTGCACCAGTGGGTGCGCTGCCTCATTCAATATACGACGGCCTTCCAAAACATTGTTTCCATCCAATCGGACAACGATTGGCTTAGTAGCTTTATCACCGAGAATTTGAAGTGCCTGAACAATTCCATTTGCAACAGCATCGCAGGCGGTAATTCCACCGAAGACATTTACAAAGACGCTTCGAACATCGCTATCGCCGAGGATGATTGAAAGGCCATCGGCCATAACTTGGGCTGAGGCGCCGCCGCCAATATCCAAGAAGTTTGCTGGTTTAACGTTGTATTTCTCGCCAGCGTAAGCAACTACATCCAAAGTACTCATTACAAGTCCGGCACCGTTACCGATGATTCCAACTTGGCCATCTAGCTTCACATAATTCAAATTCTTCTCTTTAGCAGCTGCTTCTAATGGATTGGCTGCTGCATGATCGACTAGCGATTCATGATTTGGGTGACGAAATTCTGCATTGTCATCCAAGGTGACCTTGCCATCGAGGGCTACAACTTTGCCATCGCTGGTCTTAACCAACGGATTAATCTCCATCAAGGTTGCATCTTCAGCTACAAATGCAGCCCAAAGCTTAAGAAGAACTTCTTCGACTTGGCCTGCAACATCTGCTGGAAATTGTCCACCAGCAACAATCTCGCGGGCTTTTTCTTTGGTGATTCCAATATTTGGATCGATACCAACTCGCGCTAACTTTTCGGGTGAAGTATGCGCAACTTCTTCAATTTCCATTCCGCCAGCAACTGATGCCATTACTAGGAAGTTACGGTTAGCTCGATCTAGCAAAATTGCTAAGTAATACTCGCTCTCAATTGGAGCTGCTTGCGCAATCATGACTTTGTGAACCGTGTGACCCTTGATATCCATGCCAAGAATTGCTGCGGCCTTTTCTTTCGCGTCGGCAGGTGACTCGGCAAGCTTTACACCGCCAGCTTTTCCACGGCCACCAACTTTTACTTGTGCCTTTACAACTACTCGACCACCCATTGATGCGGCAGCTTTCTCTGCCTCTTCAGGTGTGAATGCAACAGCGCCACCAAGCACTGGAACACCATGAGATTCAAAAAGATCGCGGGCTTGATATTCAAATAGATCCACGCACTACCCCATTCGAGTGATTAGAGATTTACGGCCAAATATTTAGTTAAATCTTAGTCGTTATTTAGAGCTTCTCTACCGGCGCATATCGAAGCAGCAATCGCTTCTCACCAAGTGAGCCAAAGTTGATCGTTGCTTCGGCCCGGTCGCCTTCGCCAACAACAGCTACAACAGAGCCAACTCCGAATGTGTCATGAGACACACGATCTCCCACGGCCAAGACCATGGTGTTCGAACTCTTCTTCCCAGTCGCCCGAGGCGCTGGAGTGAAGTGAGAAGTTTTCAAAATGCTTGAACGTGATGGTGCTGGTGCATGTTCATTCCATTCGATTAACTCTTCTGGAATTTCACTTAAGAATCTCGATGCTGGATTGTAGGAAGGCGCGCCCCACGCAGTTCGATATTCAGATCGCGAAAGATACAAACGTTCGCGCGCTCTTGTTAAACCTACATATGCCAAACGTCGCTCTTCTTCGATTTCAGACTTTTCGCCAAGGGTTCTGGAGTGCGGAAAAATTCCTTCTTCCATGCCAGTGAGGAAAACGGTTGGGAACTCCAAGCCCTTTGCTGTATGCAAAGTCATTAGTGTTACAACACCACCATGATCTTCGCCATCTGGAATTTGATCAGAGTCGGCAACGAGTGACACATCTTCCAAAAATCCAAGGAGCGAAATCTCTTCGCCATCTTCAACTTCGCCTTCTTCATATTCAACAGCTACAGAGACCAATTCTTGTAAATTCTCAACGCGGCTTTCATCTTGCAAATCATCGCTCTTTGACAGTTCGGCAAGTAAGCCAGATTGCTCTAATACCGCTTGGGCAATAACGGATGGCAAGGTCTTTGCCTCAACTAAGAATTGCAATGATGAGATCAAATGAACGAAATCATTTATTGCCGCGATAGATCTAGTGGGAATGCTTGGCACTTCAGCGGCTCGATTGAGGGCACTCCAAAAACTAATTGCGCTATCTCTTGCGAAGAGATCGACGGTATCTAGCGCCCGATCCCCAATGCCGCGCTTTGGAGTATTAATAATTCTGCGCAATGAAACTTCATCCTCTGGGTTTACTAAAACTCGAAGGTAGGCAAGAAAGTCTTTAACTTCCTTGCGCTCATAGAAACGTACCCCGCCAACTACTTTGTAAGGAATCGAAGATCGTAAAAATGATTCTTCAAATACACGCGATTGGGCATTTGTTCGATAGAAAATTGCGGTATCTCCGGGAGTTGAAACGTTCTCGTTACGTAATTTATTTATCTCTTGAATTACAAAATCGGCTTCATCATGCTCGCTTCCAGCCACATACCCTTTAATTAAAGCACCGGTACCAGAGTCAGACCAAAGGTTCTTTGCCTTACGTCCCTCGTTATTTGAAATGACGGCATTGGCCGCGGAGAGAATATTTTGTGTCGAGCGATAATTTTGTTCAAGCAAAATTGTTTTAGCACTGGGGTAATCGGCTTCAAATTGCAGAATATTTCTAATATTGGCGCCACGAAAGGCGTAAATCGATTGATCCGCATCGCCCACTACACACAACTCGGCCAGTGGAATTCCTTCATGTTCTGTTCCCACAAGCTCCTTGATCAACATATATTGCGCATGGTTTGTGTCTTGGTACTCATCGACCAATACATGTCTAAACCTTGAGCGATAACGTTGGCGGCTCTCTGGATGACGTTGTAAGACTTCTACGGTCCTACCAATTAGGTCATCGAAATCCATGGCATTAGCCGAGGCCAAACGCTTTTGATAATGGGCAAATACTTCGGCCACAACTTGGTTAAATGCGTTATCAGCATGCTGAACAAAATCGGCTGGGCCTTGTAATTCATTCTTTGCTTGCGAAATTAAACCTGCAACTGCGCGCGGGGCATAGCGCTTTGGATCTAAATTCATATCTTTCATAACCAAAGTTATTAACCGCAGGCTGTCGCTCTGATCATAAATTGTGAATGAATTGGAATAACCAAGCTTTGCCGCTTCTTGGCGAAGGATTCGAACGCATGCTGAGTGAAATGTCGAAACCCAAATTGCCTTTGCGCGGTTCCCGACTAAATCAGCAACGCGCCCTTTCATCTCTGCGGCGGCCTTATTGGTAAAGGTAATCGCCAAAATCTCAAAGGGAGCGACATCTCTTTCTGCCAAGAGATATGCAATTCGCCGAGTCAAAACCCGAGTCTTGCCAGATCCGGCTCCAGCAACAACCAAGAGCGGAGTTCCGGCATGAATCACGGCAGCCTGTTGCGGTGGGTTTAACCCTTCTAATAGCTGCTCTGCGCTCACGGGTTGGAGTCTAACTACTCTTTCATCTGCCAAAATTGCGACATGGAGCCAATTGCAGATTCAGAAATTCAGCGCATTCTTTTTGTCACCGCACATCCAGATGACCTTGATTTTGGGGCTGGTGGAACTATTGCAAAATGGACCGCCCAAGGAATCGAAGTTTTCTATTGCATCTGCACAAATGGTGATCAAGGTGGCGAAGATCCAAGCGTTCCGCGCGAGGAGATGCCAAAGATTCGCCAGAAAGAACAACGCGATGCCGCCAAAGCCCTTGGTGTACCAAGTGAAAATATTGAATTTCTAAATCACCGCGATGGTTGGTTAATTCCAACAATTGAATTGCGCAAAGAGATCGTGCGTGTCATTCGTAAAGTTAAACCACAGCGAATGGTTATCCAGAGCCCAGAGCGAAATTGGGATCGTCTTCCAGCAAGCCACCCAGATCACATGGCTGCGGGCGAAGCAGCAATTCAGGCCGTCTACCCAGATGCCAGAAATGCATTTGCCTTTGAGGATCTTTTAAAAAATGAGAAGTTAGAACCTTGGCGAGTTCGCGAAGTTTGGGTGATGTCGCACAAGGAACCAGATCACTTTGTAGATGTCACAGATACTTTCGATAAAAAGATTGCGGCGCTACACGCACACGTAAGTCAGACCGCCCACAATACCGAGATGCCAAAGATGGTCCGTGAATGGGGCGAGCGAAATGCAATCGCGCAAGGCCTGCCTGAAGGACGCGTTGCTGAAGTATTTAAAATTGTAAATACTGATTAATTATTTAGCGCTTGCTTTAATTATCTCAACGGTTTGGTTTGGTGATCCATCACCATCACCATTTGCGTTATTTGAACCTTTTGCTGCAATTGCCTTAATGATGTCTAAACCTTGAGTGATGTGTCCCCAAATTGTGTAATTTGGTCCCAGCATTGAGTTGTCGGCATAAACAATGAAGAACTGACTTCCATTTGTATTCGCCCCGGAATTCGCCATAGCAACGGTTCCGGCCGGGTAGGAATTTGCACCTGGTGTTGGAAGATTCTCATCTGGAACTTGCCAGGCAGGTCCACCAGAACCCGAAGCGGTGGGATCCCCACATTGAAGGACATAAATTCCCTTTGTTGTAAGACGATGGCACAAGGTGGCATCAAAGTAGCCATTATTAGCCATGTAAGCCATTGAAATTACAGTTAGCGGAGCCTTGATTCCATCTGCAGCAATTACTACATCGCCACAGTTTGTTGTGAACGTAAAAGTCTTATTCTTAAATGGCTTCTTAATAACTGGCATCGCAAGGGATTTAGGTGCATGGCCAACGGCATATGAAACCTTACAAGCTGACTTGGAAGAAGCTGCTTTAGAAGTGTTCACGCTTGGTTTGGTACCAGCATGTGCCATTGGTGCTAAAGACATTGATGCAATAACCAAAGTTGCTACAACAATACGCTTCACTTTACTCATCCTAACTAGTCCCATTCAATCACTTCGTTAATGGGAATTTTATTCCCATTCAATCGTCCCCGGCGGCTTCGACGTTACATCCAACACTACTCGATTCACTTCTGAAACTTCATTTGTAATCCGCGTTGAAATCTTCTCCAACACTTCATACGGAATGCGGCTCCAATCAGCAGTCATAGCATCTTCAGATGAGACTGGCCTGAGAACTATTGGATGGCCATAAGTTCTTCCGTCTCCTTGCACTCCAACGCTTCGCACATCCGCCAATAAAACTACTGGGCATTGCCAAATAACGCGATCCAACTCAGCAATTCTTAACTCTTCGCGCGCGATTGAATCAGCACGACGCAAGATTTTAAGATTCTTCTCAGAAACTTCCCCAACAATTCGAATCGCAAGACCCGGCCCTGGGAATGGTTGGCGCCAAATAATTTCCTCCGGCAATCCCATTGTTAGACCGGCTTGACGGACCTCATCCTTAAAGAGAGTACGTAATGGCTCTACCAACTTGAATTGCAGGTCATCTGGCAGACCACCAACATTATGGTGTGACTTGATATTCGCAGTACCTTCCCCGCCGCCAGATTCAACAACATCTGGATAAAGCGTTCCTTGTACTAAGAAATCAATTGGCTCATTAGCTGAGATTTCACGAGCTGCATCTTCAAAGACTCGAATAAATTCGGTACCAATAATTTTTCTCTTTGTTTCTGGATCAGTGACTCCAGCTAGCGCCTTAAGAAAACGTTCTTTGGCATCAACCACCTTTAGCTTCACACCGGTAGAAGCTACAAAGTCACGTTCTACTTGTTCTGCTTCGCCCTCGCGAAGGAGTCCATGATCAACAAAGACACAAGTAAGTTGGGAGCCAACAGCTTTTTGTACGATCGCAGCAGCGATTGCAGAATCCACGCCACCTGATAAACCACAAAGCACACGACCGGTTCCGACAACTTCTTTAACCTTTGCCACTTCGGTTGCAACAATATTTGTTGAGTTCCATACTGGCTTACAACCAACGACATCGATCAACCAACGTCGTAAGATCTCTTGGCCATTTTCCGAATGTAAAACTTCTGGGTGGAATTGAACTCCCGCTAACGTGGCATCGCCATTTTCAAAGGCAACAATTGGCGTATCTGCCGTATGAGCCGTTGAAGTGAAACCCTCCGGAGCTTTTGTAACGCTATCTCCGTGCGACATCCAGACACTGAAAATATCTGGCAAATTGTTAAGAAGCTTTGAGGACACCGAGTGAGACAAAGTTGTACGACCGTATTCGGATTTTCCAGTCTTGGTTACTTCCCCACCTAAAGCGGCAGCCATGACTTGAAAGCCATAACAAATTCCAAATACTGGAACTCCCGCTGCAAAAAGTTTTGCATCTAACTTTGGTGCACCTGATGCATAAACACTTGATGGTCCACCAGAAAGGATTATCGCCTTAGGCTTCTTAGCCAACATCTCATCGACTGGCATTGATGAGGGAACAATTTCGGAATAGACCTGTGCTTGACGCACGCGTCTTGCAATCAATTGTGCGTACTGCGCACCAAAATCAACAACAAGAACTGTCTCCGGATTTGTTTGAATATTAGGCACGGTCAATAACAACCTCGACGCGCTGGAACTCCTTCAAATCAGAGTAGCCAGATGTTGCCATTGCACGTCGTAGTGCGCCAAACAAATTCATGCTGCCATCGGCAGTATGCGATGGTCCGGTAAGAATCTCTTGTAGTGAACCAACGGTTCCAACTTGGACTCTGTCGCCACGTGGAAGTTCGCTGTGATGTGCCTCTGAACCCCAGTGCCAACCCTTGCCAGGTGCTTCGGTTGCCTTTGCAAGTGGTGAGCCCATCATTACGGCATCGGCGCCACAAGCAATTGCCTTTGCAATATCGCCAGACTTTCCAACGGATCCATCGGCAATGACGTGAACATAACGACCGCCAGATTCATCCATGTAATCGCGACGAGCCGACGCAACTTCGGCTACCGCAGATGCCATTGGAACTGCAATTCCAAGAACGGTGCGAGTTGTATGAGCAGCTCCGCCACCAAAACCAACAAGAACACCAGCAGCACCGGCACGCATCAAGTGAAGTGCTCCGCTACCGGTTGCACAGCCACCAACAATTACTGGTACATCTAACTCATAAATAAACTTCTTAAGATTTAGTGGGGCATTTGCTGTTGCAACATGTTCGGCCGAAACAGTTGTTCCGCGAATTACGAATAAATCAACACCGGCATCAATCACAGTCTTATGCAATTCCGCGGTTCGTTGTGGTGAGAGTGCGGCGGCAACAGTTACGCCAGCAGCACGAATCTCAGCAATGCGAGACTTAATTAATTCAGGTTGGATCGGCAAAGAGTAAAGCTCTTGCATTCTACGAATTGCTTCTGCTTGTGGCAGAGATGCAATTTCGCCAAGTGGAATACGAGGATCCTCGTGACGGGTCCAAAGCCCTTCAAGATTTAGAACTCCAAGTCCGCCCAATTTACCAATTGCAATTGCAGTCTCTGGTGAAACAACTGAATCCATTGGTGCGGCCATCATTGGCAGTGCAAACTTGTAGGCATCAATCTGCCAGTTGATTGAAATCTCTTCTGGATCGCGAGTACGACGAGATGGAACGATTGCTATATCGTCGAATGAATATCCAACGCGCGCACGCTTCCCTGGTCCGATTTCGATCTCGTTCATTTCTCGTTCCCTTTTCTTATTTCTTGATTACTTCTATTAACTCTTATTTTTAGAATAATTTGGGGCATCTGCAATATCTTGCACATCGTGTGGGTGGCTCTCTTTTAACCCGGCCGAGGTAATTTGAATGAGGCGACCATTTTCTTTTAAGGAAGCGATATCTGCGGCTCCGGCGTAACCCATTCCAGAACGAAGACCGCCAACTAATTGATGAACCGTTGCTGAAACGGAACCACGATAGGCAACCTTTCCTTCAATACCTTCAGGTACCAACTTATCTTCAGAAAGAACATCGTCCTGCATATAACGATCTTTGGAATAAGACTTTTGTTCGCCGCGCGATTGCATCGCGCCAAGTGATCCCATTCCGCGATAAGCCTTGTATTTGCGACCGCTAACTTCAACCAATTCGCCGGGAGATTCATCGCAACCAGCTAATAGCGACCCAAGCATTACGCAATCAGCACCAGCAACGATTGCCTTGGCAATATCTCCGGAGTATTGCAATCCGCCATCCGCAATAAGTGGGATATCTGCCTTATCGCAAGCCTTATGTGCTTCCATTATCGCAGTAATTTGTGGAACACCAACGCCAGCAACAACTCGAGTTGTGCAAATAGAACCTGGTCCAACGCCAACTTTCACCGCATCGGCACCAGCATTGATTAAGGCTTGTGCACCTGCGCGAGTTGCCACATTGCCGCCGATGATTTCAATTTTTGGAAATTCTTTTTTGATTCGAGCGATTGCATCAAGTACTGCTTTGTGATGTCCATGCGCAGTATCGACTACAACGACATCGACACCGGCTTCGATAATTGCCACTGCTCTCGCAAAACCATCATCGCCAACACCAACTGCAGCTCCAACAATTCCTTGCGCCTTTGCTAATTTCACTTGCTTAACTTGATCTTCAATTGCCAAGTTACGGTGAACGATTCCGATTCCGCCAGCCTTTGCCATCGCAATTGCCATGGTGGATTCGGTAACGGTATCCATTGCTGAGGAAACCAATGGAACGTTAATTGAAATATTTCGGGTCAACCGCGTTTTGGTATCGACCTCGCTTGGGACTACCTCGGAGGCATCTGGAAGCAACAAGACGTCGTCGTAGGTGAGACCGAGCATTAAGACCTTATCTCTGGCTCCCTCAAGCATTTGCTAATCCTAGTGGGGCTCGGCCCACGCTCAGATCGTGAGGAAGGCCATACCCAGCCAGGGAAAATCGGGAATAAGGAGGAAGGGACTCTGGTTACTTAGGTAGGTCGGAATCAATGATGATCCGAACCTAGGAAATCAGATCCATTAAGCAGTGCCATTGAGGAGAGACAATGACGCAGCAAATTTTGCCGACACCGCTCGCTTCAGAGTGGGAATGGCAGGAGAAGGCCGCCTGCCGCGATTTACCTACTGAGATGTTTTTCCATCCAGATGGTGAACGTGGACCACGTCGTAAGAACCGCATCAATGCGGCGAAAGCTGTTTGTGCTTCGTGCCCAGTTCTTCAAGCATGCCGTAAACAAGCGTTAAACCTTGCCGAGCCATATGGAATTTGGGGCGGCTTGAGTGAAGAAGAGCGCGTTGCAATCTTGCAACAAAATCAACGTAGGACGTTAAGTACAGCATCCTAATTGCTTTAAGTTTTACTTAAGTTCTAGTTAAGTTCTAGTTAGGTTCCAAGCGCGAACGCCGCCAACGATGCCGGCCGCGTTTGGAACGATAACTACATCATCTCCTAGCGCCGCCAAATCACTTGGCTTAATTCGGCGAGCATTTCCGCCGCCTAAATAAAGTCGGTCCCAATGAAATACTGGACGCAAATCTGAAATCATTGAACGAATCCGTCGTGACCAAAATGTGTCACCAAGTCTGCGGCGTTCATGCTCGCCAATCCAAGTGTCATAGTTCATCGAACGACGAATTGGAGCATGCGAAAGTTCAATATGCGGTGCAAGTTTTCCACCATCAAATACAGCGCAACCAAGACCAGTACCGAGGGTCATTACAACTTCAAATCCAGAACCAGCAACAACGCCAGCTCCGTGAACTTCAGCATCATTTAACATCAAAGTCGGAAGATTGAAATTCTTTTCAATCATGCTTCGAAAATCTAAGCCGGTCCACGCTTCGTAAAGTTCCGGATCTAAGCGAGTCCGAGGACCTTTAACGTTTATGTAGTGGGGTGTGTGTACAACAACACCATGGCGAACCATTCCTGGAAATCCAACGGTTACGCGATCTGCCTTTGGCAATTGCGAGGCTAGGGAATTAAAGACTTCAATCAATCTTGAAGGGGAAAGAGGATATGGCGTGGGCTCAGCAACCGCCGGAGCGTGCATCGT
>Ga0214202_1000117_pt1 | contig 38386 bp, 31 predicted proteins | sample TroBogEpilimnion_9_FD_153040 | JGI IMG/M metagenome (GOLD analysis project Ga0214202, IMG submission 153040) | Freshwater microbial communities from Trout Bog Lake, WI - 03JUN2009 epilimnion | ecosystem: Environmental > Aquatic > Freshwater > Lake > Epilimnion/Euphotic zone | place: Trout Bog...
ACGTTTCGGGGCACCCGTGAGGGTGTCCCGGCGTTGGTCGATGCGCTGGACGAGCGGGGGCTGAAAGGAAGTTTTTACTTCAGTCTTGGCCCCGATCACACCGGTTGGGCACTGCGCCGAGTCTTTCGGCCCGGCTTCCTGAAGAAAGTGCAGCGGACGTCCGTGGTCAGTCACTACGGGATCCGCACACTGCTGTACGGCACCCTGCTGCCGGGGCCGCACATATCGCGGCGTTTAGGCGATGTGTTGCGCCGAACGCAGGCGCGCGGCCACGAGACGGGCATCCACTGCTATGACCACGTCTACTGGCAGGACAATGTCGCCCAGCGCGACGCCGAGTGGACACGGCGTCAGTTTCAGCGTGCCATGGACGCCTATCAGGCGACGTTCGGGGTCGCTGCACGGTCGCATTGCGCCGCCGGTTGGCAATTGAACGCCGAATTGTTTGCGTCAGAGGACCGTGCGGGCCTGGATTATGCCTCGGACACGCGAGGGACCCATCCCTTCTTGCCGTCGATGGGTGCGGTTGACGCGGTCTGTCCGCAACTGCCCACGACGCTGCCGACGCTGGACGAACTGGTGGGCTTGGATGGCCTGACCGTCGACGGTGCGATCGATCGCATACTGGATCTGACGGCCAGTCCCAATGCGGCCGGATTGCACGTCTATACGCTCCACGCGGAATTGGAAGGTCAGCGATTCCTCGCGCCCTTCCTGCGACTGGTCGACACGTGGCGCCAGCGCGGCATGGACGTGGGCACCATGGCGCAAGCGGCTGCCGATCTGAACCGACAGTCCCTACCGCGGCACGCCGTGGTCATGGGCGAAATTGAAGGCCGCAGCGGGGCACTGGGTCTGCAAGCGAGCGCTCTCACCTGACGGGGTCGGCACACGGACGAGGCCGCGAAGTCTCTGCGTGTACAGGTGTTGTTTAGGTTAAAATACCCTGCTTACGGGATTTGCACGGCATATTGCCGGCCCCCTCGCGGAGTCTTTCGTGGTTCCATCGTCCCCGCCCATCCCCGCCGTCCCTCCCGGCGGTCGCCTGCTGATCGTGCTGGGCGACCAACTGGACACCGAGGCTCCGGTACTGCGCGCGCTGGATACCCGCACCGACATCGTGTTCATGGCCGAAGTCCCGGCGGAAAGCACGCGTATCCCGAGTCACGCCGCTCGGACCCTGTGTTTTTTCGCCGCGATGCGCCATCACGCGCGCGCGCTGCAACAGCGCGGATTCGCGGTGGACTACGGCCGATTGGGCCACCACCGCTTCGCGACGCTCGGAGACGCACTCGGCGATGCCCTGACACGTCACCGCCCGCAGCAGATTCTTTGCGTTTGGCCGGGCGATCATCAGGTCAAATCCGAGCTGGAGGCTGCCGCAACGGCATTCGGACTCGCGATCGACTGGCAAACCGATACGCACTTCCTGACGACGCCGGAGGACTTTGCGGCGTTTGCACGCGACCGGAAAGTGCTGCGCTTAGAGCATTGGTATCGGCAGGTGCGGCGCCGTACCCGCATCCTGATGGACGGCGAACAACCGGTGGGCGGCGAATGGAATTTCGACGCGTCCAATCGGGGCGCCTTTACGGCGGCCGGTCCGGGCTTTCTCCCCGCGCCCACACCGTTCGAGCCGGATGATCTGACTCGCGAGGCGGAGGCGGATGTCCGAACCTGGCTGCCCGCATTGCCAGGATCTCTGGATCACTTCGCGTGGCCGGTGACGCGTCAGGACGCGCTCGTTGCTCTGCGAGACTTCATAGAGCACCGCTTGCCCCTCTTTGGTGTGTATCAGGACGCCATGTGGCACGGCGAAACGACGCTCTACCACTCGCGCCTCTCCGCGGCACTGAACCTGAAACTGCTTAACCCCCGGGAAGTGGTCGATGCCGCGGTAGCGGCCTTGCACCGCGGCCATGCGCCGCTGCCCGCGGTAGAGGGCTTCGTCCGGCAAATCATTGGTTGGCGTGAATACGTGAGGGGCCTCTATTGGTGGCGGATGCCCGCCTATGCGGACAGCAATCACCTTGAGGCCGATGAACCGTTACCGGAGATCTACTGGACCGGCGATACCGAGTACGCGTGCCTTGCGGATACGTTGCGACACACCCTCGACCACGGCTACGCCCACCACATCGAGCGCCTGATGGTGATCGGACTGTTTACCTTGCTGCTCGGGGTACGACCGCGCGAAGTCCACCAGTGGTTTCTCGGCATGTACGTCGACGCCGTGGAATGGGTGGAACTACCCAACGTGATCGGAATGAGTCAGTACGCGGACGGGGGCGCAATGGCCTCGAAACCGTACATCGCCAGCGGGCGCTATATCGAACGGATGAGCAACTATTGCGACCGTTGCCCCAAACGGCCCGGGGAAGCGACGGGGCCGCGCGCGTGCCCCTACACGACACTCTATTGGGACTTTCTCGCGCGCCATCGGGATCGCTTCGTGAATCACCCCCGACTCGGGCAGCAAGTGCGCAATTTCGACGCGCGGCCCGATAGCGCTCGGCAGGCCGTGCGCGAGGCTGCGGATGCCCTGCGTCAATCGTTGCGTCGCCACACTAAGGACATCGCATGAGTACGGTCATCGTCTGGTTCCGTCGTGATTTGCGGCTGACCGATCACCCGGCGCTTCAGGCGGCCCTAGCCAGTGGCGACCCGATCGTGCCGGTCTACATCCATGCGCCCGGTGAGGAGACCCCGTGGTCGCCCGGTGGCGCTAGCCAGTGGTGGCTGCACCGTAGCCTCACGGCGCTCGCGGCTGACTTGGAGAAGCGGGGTTCACGACTCATCGTGCGCCACGGCGCCTCCTTGGACACCCTGCTAGACCTCGCGCAGGAGTGTGGTGCGACGCGGATCTACTGGAACCGAAGTTATGAACCCGCCGGCATTGCGCGCGATACGGCCGTGAAGACGGCCCTGCGCGAGCGAGGGGTAGAGGCGACCAGTCACCTCGGCAACGTGTTGTTTGAACCGTGGACCGTACGCAGTGGCGCGGGAACCCCGTTTCGGGTCTTCACGCCGTTCTGGAAACACTGTCTGACACGCCTCCACGACGTGCCGAATCCCACACCCGCGCCGACCCGCCTGCGCGCTCCGGCCAAGTGGCCGGCCGGCACGACGGTTGAGTCGCTCGGTCTCACCCCCACCATCGCGTGGGACGCGGGATTTGGGCCGCTGTGGACGCCCGGTGAAAGTGCGGCACTCGACCGCCTAGAAACATTCTTAGACACCGACGCGGCGGCATACAAAGACCAACGCGACAGGCCGGACTTACCGGCAACCTCTCGCCTAGCACCGGCCCTGCACTTTGGCGAGATTTCACCGCGGCAAGTACTGGCGGCCGCGCACCGTACTCGTGCCGGCGCGCCGGCGGCCGACACGACGGGCATCGATGCGTTCGTCCGTGAGGTGGGTTGGCGAGAGTTCGCCATACACATCCTGTATGCCTTCCCGCATACGCCGGAACAGCCCTTGGACGAGCGCTTCAGCGCACTCGCCTGGGGAACCGACGAGGCCCTGCTGTCCGCGTGGCGCCACGGGAGAACCGGCATTCCGTTCGTGGATGCCGGGATGCGAGAACTCTGGCACACCGGTTGGATGCACAACCGAGTCCGCATGGTCGTCGCGTCGTGGCTCACGAAGAATCTGGGTCAGCATTGGCTGCATGGCGCCCGTTGGTTCCATGACACCCTCGTGGATGCCGATCTCGCCGCGAATACGCTCGGATGGCAATGGGCCGCCGGCTGCGGCGCCGACGCCGCGCCGTACTACCGGATTTTCAACCCGTTGCTGCAAAGCGAGCGCTTCGACCCGGACCGCCGTTATATCCGCCGCTGGGTACCGGAACTGGCGCGATTACCCGATGCGTGGATACACCAACCCTTCAATGCACCTGCTAACGTATTGGCCGCTGCAGGTATCGTCCTCAATCGAGACTACCCGCGGCCGATCGTGGACCTGAAGGGCAGCCGCGATCGTGCTTTGGCCGCCTACGACGCGGTCAAGGCGTCCACGCCAAATGCCCGCGCCTGATTTTACGGAGCGATACGTGTACGAGATTCCCGCTTCACGGTCACGACGACTCTGGACGTCCGTTCGTGCCTGGTTCGATAGTGACGCCGGCCCGAATGCCGAGGGCGACCCCAAAGCCATCGACGTCGCCCGTATCGTGCCGTTCATTGCCATCCATCTCGCCTGCCTCGGCGTCTTTTGGGCGGGCGTCAGCCGTGCCGCCCTCTATTGCGCGCTCGCGTTGTATCTGCTTCGCATGTTTGCCATCACCGGCTTCTATCACCGCTACTTTTCGCACAAAGCCTTCCGAACCTCGCGCGCCGCACAGTTCGTATTCGCTGCCCTCGGCGCGATGGCCGTGCAGCGGGGTCCACTCTGGTGGGCCGCCCATCATCGGCACCATCACGCCCACTCCGACCGCCCTGACGACGCGCACTCGCCTCGGCAGCATGGCTTTCTTTGGAGCCATATGGGCTGGTTTCTCGCACGAGGCAACTATCGCACGGACGCCAAGCGCATCAGCGATCTGCTGCAATACCCTGAACTGCGCTGGCTAGACCGATACGACATCGCGATGCCCATCGTCTTGGCTGTCGGCCTGTTTTTTTGCGGCGTCGCCCTGCACCGATTCGCGCCGGAATTGCACACCAGTGGAAGCCAGTTCCTTATTTGGGGATTTTTCGTATCGACGGTGGCGTGTTACCACGCAACCTATACGATCAATTCGCTGTCGCATGCGTTGGGTCGTCGTCGTTATCGCACGCCGGATGACAGCCGCAACAATGTGTGGCTCGCGCTGCTGACGCTCGGCGAAGGCTGGCACAACAACCATCACCATTACCCGAAGTCCGCGCGTCAGGGCTTCTTTTGGTGGGAAATCGACCTGACGTACTACGCACTTCGCGCGCTCTCATGGCTCGGTATCATCTGGGACCTCCAACCCGTACCGGCGAGCGTACGTGACAGTCGTCGTTTCGAGAGCGGAACCTGATGACCGCATCGCGCCCATCCATTGCCGTTGTCGGTAGCGGCATTGCCGGCCTTACCGTGGCCGAAGGCCTGTATCGGGACCACGACGTCACGGTGTACGAAGCCGAGGCCTGGGTGGGCGGCCACACGCATACGGTTGATATCGATGAGGACGGTCAGACGATCGCGGTGGATACCGGCTTCATCGTCTGCAACGAATGGACGTATCCCAATTTTCTCGCGTTATTGGCACGCTACGGCGTAAGCACGCAAAATTCAAACATGAGTTTCAGCGTACGCGATGAGCGTTCCGGTCTCGAGTACAACGGGACGAACGTGAATACCTTGTTTGCGCAGCGCCGTAACGCGGTCTCACCGCGCTTCCTGGGCATGATCGCGGACATCCTACGGTTTAATCGGGCCGCACCCACGGTTCTCCTCGGACCGGAACCGGGCCCAACGCTGGGCGATTGGCTCCGTGATCGGAATTACGGACAACGATTTATCGACCATTACATTCTGCCGATGGGTCGGTCGATCTGGTCGGCTGGTGCGGAGGCGATTCTGAACTTCCCGGCGCGGTTCTTTGTCGATTTTTTCCAGCGCCATGGATTCCTCAACATCGACAACCGACCGGTTTGGCAGGCCATCCCCGGGGGTTCGTCCCGATACGTTGAGGCGATCACCGCAGGCTTTCGCGAGCGCATACGCGTCAACACACCGGTCCAGCGGATCGAGCGTACCGCGACCGGAGTCCTGATGTATTTGCCGCACGGCGAGGCGGTACGGCACGACGCGGTGGTCTTGGCGACGCATGCGGATACGGCGCTGCGTTTGCTCGGCGATCCCTCAAGCGACGAGACCGAACTGTTGGGCGCGTTTCCGTTCGAATCCAATGACGTCATCCTGCACACGGACGAACGCCTATTGCCCCGGACACCGTTGGCACGCGCCGCCTGGAACTATCAGATCCGGTCTGATCGCGACACGGGCTGCTCGCTGACGTACGACATGAACATCTTGCAGTCGTTGCACTGCCGACGTCGCTACCTCGTCTCACTGAACCTCAGCGACCGCATCGACCCGAACACGGTACTCGGGCGGTGGAACTACGCACACCCGGTCTACACGCCGGCTGCCGTGGCCGCCCAAGCCCGTCACTCGCTCATCAGCGGCGTTCGCCAAACCTATTACGCGGGTGCGTATTGGCGCTACGGCTTTCATGAGGACGGCGTGGTGAGCGGTCTACGGGTACTCGAACAGTGGCGCCGGACCCTAATCTGATATGCAGAGTGCGCTCTATGTCGGGACGGTCCAGCACCAGCGGCATGCGCCGGCCCGGAATGCATTTCGTTATCGCTTGATGCTCGTGTATCTCGATTTGGACGAAATCGATCGTGTCTTCGAGGGTCGTTGGCTGTGGTCGACGCAGCGTTGGGCTCCCATTCGGTTCGATCGTCGCGATTACATGGCGCCGACCGATCAACCGTTAAAGCATGTGGTGCTCGACGCCATTGAGGCGTCACTGGGGCGACGACCCACCGGGGCGATCCGTCTGCTGACTCACCTGCGGCATTTTGGCTATTGCTTTAACCCCGTGTCGTTCTACTACGCGTATGACGGCGATCGACTCGATGCGATCGTTGCAGAAATCACCAACACGCCCTGGGGTGAGCGACACCGGTATGTCCTCGATGTCGCCGGCGCCCCACTCGATCGTGGCGGATCGGTCTTCCGATTCGACAAGGATTTTCACGTCTCGCCGTTCCTGCCGATGAACATCCACTACGAGTGGCGATTCACCGAACCCGGACAGGCACTTCACGTACACATGATCGACCGCATTGACGGTGCGAGCGTCTTCGAAGCAACGCTGTCGCTGCGACGCCGACCGATCAGCCGCCACAGCCTCTTATCGGCACTGTGCGCATTCCCGTTCATGACCTTTAAAGTCATCGCCCTGATCCATTGGCAGGCGCTACGCTTGCTCATCAAACGGGTTCCCTTCTGCAGCCATCCGGAATCGTGACATGAGTCAATTGATCCTTCCGCAACCCCGTGCCGAGCGCGTCGACCGCACACCGCCTTTCACGGCATTGGCACGCCGGCAACTGCTCAGTCGACTGGAACGCCTCAGTGACGGTCGATTGCTGGTGAAGGTCGCCGCGAATAGGGCCGGCGAGCCGGCTGAGACCCTGTCTTTCGGCCGGGATGCCGAGGACCTGCCGACGGTTGAACTGGAGGTGCTGTCGGAACGGTTCTGGGGCGCCGTCGCCTTCGGCGGTTCCGTCGGTGCCGGAGAAAGCTACACACACGGGGACTGGACGGTCAACGACCTCACTGCCCTTATCCGATTGATGACCCGCAATGCCTCCGTACTGGAGGACCTGGAAGGCGGTCTGGCCCGATTGACGGGGCCGGCTCGCCGCGTGTTGCATTGGTTCAATCGCAATGACCTGAGTGGCAGTCGTCGCAATATTGCGGCCCATTACGACCTGGGCAATGCCTTCTTCGAGCGCATGCTGGATCCGACGATGGCGTACTCCAGCGCGATTTATCCTTCACCGGCCTCGACGCTGCACGAGGCGCAACTGTTTAAATTCGATACGATCTGTCGAAAACTCGCTCTGCAGCCGGGCGATGAGTTGCTCGAGATCGGTACCGGCTGGGGCGGACTGGCGATTCACGCGGCGCAGCATTACGGCGCCCGGGTAACGACCACAACGATTTCGAAGGAACAACACGACTTTGCTCGCGAGGCGGTCGCCCGTGCTGGCCTGACGGACCGCGTGACGTTGCTCTTCGATGATTATCGTGATCTCAAGGGCACGTTTAATAAGTTGGTGTCGATCGAAATGATCGAGGCCGTGGGTCACCAATTTCTCGACACGTATCTCGGCACGTGCAGTCAGCGGCTGTCGCCCGACGGGATGATGCTGCTCCAAGCCATCACGCTGCAGGACCAGTCCTATGACGCGGCCCTGAAGCAGGTCGATTTCATACAACGTTTCGTCTTCCCCGGCAGTTTTATCCCCTCGGTCTCCGCCATCACGGCCTCACTCACGCGAGCGACCGATCTCAAGGTGTTTGACCTTGAAGATATCGGGCCGCATTACGCTCGAACGTTAGCCGATTGGCGACGCAATGTTTTCGCCGACACTCAGGGCATTCGTGAGCTCGGGTATAGCGAGGAATTCCTGCGCCTGTGGGAGTTCTACCTCTGTTATTGCGAAGGTGGATTCGCAGAGCGACATATCGGCGACGTACAATTGCTCCTCACGAAGCCACGCTGTCGGCGGTCGCCACTTCGGGGAGCATGATGGTCTCGACTGCGATTCTGAGCGACCTTCTCGCCGCCGTGGGCGAAGCCGCGGTGCTGACGGGCGCCGACACCGCGCGATACAACGTCGATCATCGCAAGCTCTACGAGGGCCGCAATCGCTGCGTTGTGCGGCCCGGCTCCACGGCAGAGGTTGCCGCCGTCGTGCGGATCTGCGCAGCTCACGGAGTCGGTATGGTTCCGCACGGCGGCAATACGTCGTACTGCGGCGGGGCCACGCCCGATGGCAGCGGGGCCGAAGTGGTGATCAGTCTGGAGCGGATGAAAACCGTACGCTCCATAGATACCGTCGGTGGCACGTTGGTGGTGGATGCCGGGTGCACACTGCTGCAGGTCCGCGAGGCCGCGCAGTCCGTCGGTCGGCTCTTCCCACTCTCTCTGGGGTCTGAGGGTACGTGCCAAATCGGCGGCAATCTGTCCACAAACGCTGGCGGAACGCAGGTCTTGCGCCACGGCATGATGCGAGAACTCACTCTCGGGTTAGAGGTGGTCTTGCCAGACGGTCGAGTTCTCGACCAGTTACGCCAGTTGCGCAAAGACAATACCGGCTACGACGTCAAACAACTGTTCATTGGCGCGGAGGGGACGCTCGGCATCATCACCGCAGCCGCGCTACGGATCGGGCCCGCGGCGGCCGATTCGCTCACAGCACTCGTCGCCGTGGACGGGTTAGATGCGACATTGACGCTACTCGGCCGTCTGCGACAGGCGTTTGGCGACTTGATCGAGACCTTTGAATACATGCCGGCCGGTGCGGTCGGTTTGGCGAGACGTCACTTCCCACAAATTCCCGACCCCTTTGGCGCAGAGCATCCGGCACTGGTCCTCGTGGACGTCCCACTGCCCTCGGCCTTGGGAGGGCTCCGAGACACCTTCACGGCATTCCTGGCCGAGGAGATGGCCGCGCAACGTGTCCGCGACGCCGTCGTTGCCCAATCGGTGGCGCAAGCGGAGGCGTTTTGGTTTCTACGGGAACACATCCCCGCCGCGCAAACCCGCGAGGGCGCGTCACTAAAACACGACGTGTCGCTGCCGCTCGACCGTTTAGCAGAGTTCGAACGCCGCGGTCTAAGCCTCATCGAGACGCTCGTACCCGGCGGACGCAGCATCGGGTACGGCCATGCCGGCGATGGCAATCTGCACTTTAATGTCAGCCCACCCCTAGGGGTCGCGCCTCGGTCCGCGCAAGAACGGGCGTTTCTCGACCGGAAGGAGCCGCTGATGCGTGCTCTGCATGACCTCGTCGCCGAACTCGGTGGCAGCTTTAGCGCCGAGCATGGCATTGGACGGCTCAAGGTCAAGGAACTGGAGCGCTATGAAGATCCTGTGGCACTGACGCTGATGCGGCAGATCAAGGCGACCTTAGATCCGGGGGGTCTCATGAATCCCGGCAAGGTGCTGTCACACCTATGACGCGTGGCTGCACCGCTCGCCGCCGCGCGGCAGCGCCCATCTCAACCGCGCGGCTCGAGCTGCGTCCGTTCGAAGCCGGTGATCTCGCTCCCTTGCGCCGAATCCTCAGCGACCCTTCGCTTCAAGCCGTGACACCGGAGGAGCCCCGTGCCATTGCGGCAGCCGAGCGCGCCGAGGCGGGAAACCGGCGACGCTCTTCATCGGCCTACGAATTCGCGGTTGTGGTCAAACGCACCGGGCGTGTCGCGGGCGCGTGCGAACTGATCATCGGACCTCGTCAGTCGGGCGAGATCGGTTACCTGCTCGGGCGTCGCCACTGGGGCCACGGATACGCGACCGAAATTGCGCGGGCGCTCGTGATCTACGGATTGGACGCTCTGAACTTACGGCATATGCATGCCACGGTCGCGCTAGACAATCCAAGATCACGGCGCGTCCTTCAAAAGGCGGGTTTCGTCTGGGATGCCTTAATACGGCACCGAGCACGCTCGGCGGGCCCATCGTTAGACTCAGAACGGTACGTCTACGTGGGAGACACCCAGGATCTTCCGGCTTGCCGGCCACGTCGGAGTCGCCGATCATAGGGTTCACTCTTTGGGAATCATCCCCGTGACCCCCTCCGCACGCCGTATCCTCGTTTCGACCGCCGTCCTCGGCATCCTGTACGGCACTGCAGGACTGTGGGGCGTACCGAAAGCTGCTCGACATGCGATCAGTGCGTACGCCCGTGACCATCGACACACGGTGCGCATCGGCGCCGTTCGGTTCAACCCGATCACCCTGACACTGCATATCGAGGATCTCGAGTTCGCGACCCTCACCGGTGTGACCGACTTGAATGTGAGCGACGCCACGTTGGCGTTGGGATGGGACTCGCTGATCGGCGGCGGGTTGGATGTGAAGTCGGCGCAAGTACACGTCGCTCGGGTGCGCGTCGCGCGCTTACCCGACGGCACCTGGAATCTGGCCGCGCTCGTGCCGCAGACGGACCCTCAGTCGCCGTGGCCGACGGTACGGATACAGGACGCCGTGCTGCAGTTGGCGGACCTGTCGGTCGACGAACGCGGGTTGCCCGGCGGCGCGTGGCATATACCGTCGGCAACACTGTCCGGCGCGCATATCGACACTCGCCTGCCGATGAGCACATGGCGCCTGAGTGTTGCCACAGACCGTGGCGAAGCGCTCAGCGCGGTGACGCAATTGACGCTCTCGCCATTGCACGCGCAGAGTGCACTTTCGGTCACGAACCTCGACTTGGCACGGCTCACAGACTCGACAAGCGTCACTGGAGCAGCGCAAATTCAGGGCCGATTGAACCTCCGCGGCACCGTCGACTGGTCGGCTGACCATCCTGCTGCGATTGCCCTGCGAGACGCTGACCTTGATGGCGTATCACTGCAACTGACCGGGCGAGGCGAGCCCCACGCGACACTGTCCGTACCCCGCTGGAGCCTCACCCAGTTGCACTACGACAGTTCAAACGGCCGCGCGGGCTTCGCGAATCTCACTGTGCACGCGCCCCAACTGACGCTACCGGGTGGGGCCGCGCTGCCTGCGTTCAGCTCAGATCCCCACGCCCCAACGCCACCGTCGAGCGCCGCACAGTGGACGATCGGCCGTATAGGCATTGAGGACGGCCAGTGCGATTGGGTCGATGTAAGCCGTCCTCAACCGGTGCATTGGCAGATCGGTGGCTTTGCGGCGACCGTGGACGCCCCTGGAGACGGCGGTCGTCGTGTCCAAGCCACCGCCGGCGTGGGTGCCGGCGGCCGAGTCGCCGTGACGGGTCGGATCGGCAGCGACCTGACCTCCGCAGACCTTACGGTCCATGCAGAACACCTCTCGGTGACGCAGTTAGACCCGTACGTCGAGTCCCTCATCGCCTTGCGGGTGGACACGGGCTGGTGGTCCGCCCAAGGTGAAATCACGCTGAATAGGAACGACTGGCACTATGTCGGGTCGGCCACGGTGGATGACTTACGCACGACGGATACGGGTCGACAGCACGACTTTATCGGCGTGGATCATCTACAAATCGATGGCATGGACGCGCACTGGCCGGAAATCGCAATCCACCTGCGCAGCGTCACGGCCAATGCGCCGTACGCCAACGTCCGCGTCGCTGCCAACGGGCAGTCGAATCTTGGCAGTCTGATGCCTGCATCGGGTAAGGGAGGGGCAACAACGCTCCCACCCCTGGCTGTCGATACCCTGACGATTGCGAGCGGCCGCCTCTATTTTGCCGACGAGTCGCAGACGCCGTCCTTTGAGGCGGGCATTGCGGACCTCGCGGGGCAAATGACGGGGTTGTCATCGGATGCGAACACTCGTGCTCACCTTGCGTTTAGTGGCCACGTTGACCGCTATGCACCCGTCTCTATCGAGGGTGATGCCAATCTGATCGCCGATCCGGTGGCTGCTGATGTGCATATGCACTTCGATAATCTCGAAATGACCGGACTGTCCCCCTATTCCGGGCGCTTCGCGGGCTACACCATCCGCAAGGGTAAAGCCTCAGCGGACTTGGTTTACCACGTCGCTGATCATCGGGTGAACGCGTCGCATCACGTGCGGCTGAATCAATTCGAACTCGGGGATCGCGTCGAAGGGCAAAGCGGCTTCGGCGTTCCGCTCGGTCTCGTGGTGGCCTTGCTAAGAGACAGCAATGGCAACATCGATTTAGATGTTCCCCTCTCCGGCAGTTTTGACGATCCCAACTTCAGTCTCAGCCGCTTGACCCAGAAGGTCGTTGGCAATCTGTTTCGCAAAATGATCAGTTCGCCGTTCGCGCTGCTCGGCAGCCTGTTCGGCGGCGGCGAAGAAATCTCACGTATCGATTTCCCGGCGGGCGCGATTCAACCGGACCCTGAATCGCGGGAACGATTGCGGACACTGGCGCGCGCGATGGCCGCCCGACCACAAGTCAGTATCGACATACCCATCGCGGCCGCCCCGACCGATGCCGCGGCGTTGGGAGAACAGCGGTACCAAAGCATCCTGCTCACCCGTGCCCGCGAGCGCTTCGGTGACCTGAGTGACGTTGCGCTACAGACGCGATTGGCCAACTCGTCCAACGATCGCCAGACCGTACTGATGGCGGTGTTGGGTCTGACCCAAACCGTGGCCGACGTCGGGCAATTAGAAGCGCAAGCGCGCACAGCAACGGCGCCGAATGCTGACGATCTGGAGCAACTGGCCACCGGCCGCGCTCAGGCGGTGCAGTCTGCCCTGATTGAAGGGAATAGCATTGATCCCGCGCGCGTCTTTCTGGTACGCGGCCCAAAGGCCGTCGCCAGCGGATCATCGGTAGAACTCAAGCTCGCCCTACACTGATTCGTCGGCACGCTCAGCGCTCGCGAATGCGCATCAAGCCTTCTTGAGCGGTACTCGCGACGAGCATCCCGTCACGCGTGTAGATGCTCCCGCGTGACAGGCCGCGCGACCCAGAAGCACTCGGACTGTCCAACGCATAGAGCAGCCAATCATCGACCCGTGCTGAACGATGGATCCACATCGCGTGGTCGATACTCGCCAACTGCAATCGCGTAAACGGCATCCCATGCGGTCGCAGCGCGGTATCCATCAAGTTGTAGTCTGAGACGTAGGCCAGCAGACAGCGGTGCAACCACTGCTCATCCGAGGGCACACGGTCGACCGCCCGAAACCAGACCTGCTTGGTCGGCTCAACCGGCTGCGGATCGATGTAGTTGGGCGACTGCACCGGCCGGAACTCGAACGGGCGACTGTGCGCTAAGAAGCGCTGGATGTTCTCCGGCAAGCGCTTGAGGCGAGGATCGTCTTCGGGACGATACGGCGCAATGGCCTCGGGCGGTGGCACGGCGGGCATGGGCGCCGAATGCTCAAGACCGGGCTCTGGCACCTGAAAAGACGCGGCAAGCCGAAAAATTTGTTGGCCATGTTGAATGGCCGTCACATGCCGTGTCGAAAAACTACGGCCATCACGGCTACGATCGACTTGATAGACGATCGGCGCTTCGAAATCACCGCGGCGCAGGAAATACGCATGCAGGGAATGACAGTCCCCTCGTTCCGTCTCAAGCGTCTTGTAGGCAGCCACGAGCGCTTGGCCCAGCACCTGACCGCCAAAGACCTGCGGACTGCCGATGTCGCGACTCTCACCGCGGAAGAGGTTGACCTCCAACGGCTCGAGTTCCAACACCGCGAGCAGGTCTTGTAGGCGAACGTCCAAGGTGGGGTTCAACCCGTGACGCCCAGTCGCTTCTGCATCGCCGGGCTCGTGGTCGTGTACTGCAGAAACTGTTTCTTGTCAGGATAGAGCCAACCCTGGACACCGAAGGCAGCCAACGCCGCTTCGTGGAATCCCGACAGGATCAACTTCTTCTTGCCCGGGTAGGTATTAATGTCGCCGACGGCAAAAATGCCCGGCTCGCTCGTCTGGAATTTTTCCGTATCCACTTTGAGCGCTTTTTTCTCAAGTTCGAGACCCCATTCAGCGATAGGCCCGAGCTTCGGATGCAGGCCATAGAACGCGAAAGCGTGATCGCATGGAACCCGGACGACATCGCCGGCGACCGTCTTGATCCGCGCCGCGCGGAGCACATCACCTTCAACATCCAATCCGTCGACGAGTCCTTCGTGGAAACGTAATTGTCCTGCAGCCTCCAATTCCCGCATCCGTGCCACCGATGCCGGCGCTGCACGGAATTCGGCGCGGCGATGAACTAACGTCACGGACGCCGCTTTACCGGTGAAATCCAAGGCCCAGTCGAGCGCGGAATCGCCACCGCCGAGGATCAGTAGGTGCTGACCGTGATACTGCTGCGAATCGCGCACGCGGTAATGAATCTGTCGCCCTTCTAATGTCTCGGCACCCTCAACCACCAATCGACGCGGCTGAAAGGAGCCGACGCCGCCAGCGATGATGACCGCACCGGCATCAAATACTTTGCCTGCAGACGTCGTGACGAAAAAGCGGCGACCGTCGCTTTGACGCTCGAGGCCCGTGACTTCCTCGCCCAAATACCATTCGGCACCGAAGGGCTTGATCTGCTGCATCAGGCGATCGACTAATTCCTGCGCGCCACAGACGGGCAAGGCGGGAATATCGTAAATCGGTTTTTCCGGATACAACTCCGTGCACTGACCGCCCGGAGCGGCTAAGGAGTCCACGAGATGGGCCTTGATACCCAGCAACCCTAACTCAAAGACTTGGAACAGACCGCTTGGGCCTGCGCCAACGATGACAACTTCCGCTTGAATGGGCTGTGGCTCGGACATGGTCTAGACTCCCTCGAGGCAACGCGATCATCCTTCACACGATCGCTATATTACCGCAATGCATCATCCCCACGGGTGAGTGGTAGGATTCGGACATACCGTACCCCAATAGGGTTAGGAGCCTCGGATGCCCCAGCAGGCGCCTATCCCGCCCGACGGAGCCGTCTCCGGTGCCGGCCGCGCAGCGGACAACGGCGTCTGAACGGTCCGCCTATGACCATCCGCCAACGCATCACCGATCATGCCCGACACACCCATCTCCCGGACGGGACCTTGGTGTATTTGCGGCCGCTGCGTCACGACGATTTTGCGCATGCGCAGGACTACTTCCACGGTCTGTCCGCGCAGTCCCGCTACCTACGGTTCATGACGCTGACGAAATCACTGTCCCAGCCAACCCTGAATGATCTGCGACGGGCCATGAGCAGCGAAGGATCCGCGGTGACCGTCGTTGTCGTCGATCACGGCGCACCTCGCGGTGAGGAACGGATCGGCGGAGCACGCGTTGTGCCAACTCGACGGCGCGGCACGTGCGAATTTGCCGTTTCGCTCATCGATGCCTGGCACGGCCGAGGCGCCGGCACGGTGCTCCTGAAGGAAGTGATCCACCTGGCTAGGATGCTGGGCTATCGTCGTATCGAAGGTCAGGTTCTGACCGTCAATACGCGAATGCTGGCGGTCGCGCGTCGACTGCGGTTCACGGTCCGACTGGACCAACACGACCCGAGTGTCGCGATCGTCTCGCGTATGATCTTCCCGTTATGACCTCCACCCCTTCCGAAGGGCTACCCGCCCAGCGCATCGATCGACACGGCCGCCCGCAGGTGGATCTACGGGCGGTCGCCCGGTTGGCGGGACCACTCATGGTCAACAGCGCCATTCAGTCCGCCCTGAATTTGACGGACACGTGGTTTGTCGGCCGTATCTCCACCACCGCTGTCGCTGCGATGGCGGCGATCTATTGGGTGGTGCTCTGCGCGATCTTGTTACTCGGCGGCGTCGGCATGGCCGTACAGACCTTTGCGGCGCAGGCGTACGGAAGTGGTCGCCGCGCGCGCGCAGCCCAAGCCGGATGGTCGGGTATTTATGCCGCCCTTTTGACGATCCCCGCCTTCGCGGCCATCGGATTTTTGGGCGAACCGCTCCTGCATGTCCTGCACGTAGAGCCGGCTGTGCGCGCATTGGCGCTGGAGTACTGGTGGCCCCGCCTGGTCGTGGGCGGACCTTTGGGGCTTTTGGTCTGGTCGCTAACGAGCTTCTTTAACGGTATCGGTCGGACACGCATCAGTTTAGTGGTCACGGCAACGATGGCCCTCGCCAATATTCCGTTTAACCAATGGTTCATCGTCAACCTGCACATGGGCATCGCCGGCTCGGCGTGGGGCACCGTCGCGGCCGAAGTTGTCGGTCTCGGCTTCGCGCTCTCGTCGTTCCTCAGCGAACCGATGCGTCGGGACTACCGCACGGGCCGTACGTGGCGCCGACCCATGCTGCGACGCCAGTTTGTCGATGGGTTGCCGATGGGCCTCAGCACCACGGCCGATCTGGTCGGACTAGCCCTCTTCCAATTGATGTTGGTCACGGCGAGTAGCGTCGCAGGGGCCGCGACACAAATCGTCATGATGTTGACCTCAATCGCCTACATGCCGGCGATCGGCATCGCCCTCGCCGGTACCACACTGGTGGGGCAATCGATCGGCATGGGCGAATTGGATTGGGCCCGTCGACTGGGCAATCGCATCATTCTGGCGTGCGCGGCCTTCATGGGCGGCATTGGCCTGATATTAGGTCTCAGTGGGCGATGGATCCTTCCCTGGTTTGTGCAGGCCGGCGATCCGTCTGCGTTGCAGGTGGTTCGTCTCGGCATCCCGGTGCTCTGGCTGGCGGCGGCGTACCAGGCGTTTGACGGACTCAATATCGGCGCCAGCTTCTGTTTACGCGGCGCGTCGGATGCCCGAATACCCGCCCTATTTGTCGCCTGCCTCAGTTGGCTATTTTTTGTGCCGTGCGCGTACCTGATGGTCTTCGCACCCGGACAGGGATGGTTTCCCACGTTACCGGGTCTGGGCTACGGCGCAATCGGTGGATGGACCGTCTCGGTCGCCTACGTCGTCATGCTCGGCCTCGGGCTGACGTGGCGATGGCGTTCGCAAGCCTGGCGACAGCCGCACGAGTGAGCCTCGCCGGCGGTCCCGCCGGCCGGCCCGTCACCGAGGCCGGAGCCCGCGACTGTGGGAGCGCGGGTCCGGCAGTGACGTCATGCGCCGTTCAATTCATCTCGCGAACGAGACGGAACCCAAGATCCGCCTGACGCAGGCCTTCTAATTCCGCCTCACGCGCGGCGGCGCGCGCGTGTGACGGTCGCGACGCGTACGAGCCCCCACGAACCACGCGCTGTTCACACCCACCCGCCCATACCCACGCCCGTGCGTCATCGGGACGTCCCTCATTGCTGGCGGTGTAGCAGTCTTCTGTCCATTCGCGCACGTTGCCGAGCAGATCGTACAGGTCGAAGGCATTGGGGCGATAACTGGCCACGGGTGCCGTGTAGGTGTGTCCGTCCGAGCACCGCGCATAGGGGATCGGAAACGCCAAATCACGTGCTGCGCTGGCGTCGTAGACGTTTGCATAGTCACAGGCAAGCGATACGAGGCTACGCTCGTCCGAGTCGCCCTCGCTGAAGAAACGCGCCGTCGAGGTGCCCGCACGCGCGGCATACTCCCATTCCACTTCAGACGGCAATCGGTACGTCTGGCCGGTCTGCTTGCTCAACCATGCCGCGTAGGCCTTGGCGTCGGCAAAACTGACGCAGACGACCGGTTCGTTATCCGCCTGCGGGCTACCGAACCCCGGATCCTGCCAGGAATGCTCTGGGAATCGTTGCCAAGCGCCACCACTCGGCACGCGACAATCGCCCGCAATCGGGTACTGCGTCGCCTCGATGAACGCCCGGAACTGCCCGACCGTGATTTCCGTCCGGCTCATCGCAAAGGGACGTGCAATCGTGACTTGCAGTGCCGGCGATTCACCCACCCCAACGAACGCTTCCGCATCGCCCGCCGCCGACCCGAACCGGAACTGTCCCGGCGGGACCACGACGATCTCAGGGCAGTCGACACACTCTTTCGCAGACTGCGGCGCGGGCGCTGTCGCCGCCGTGGGAGTCGGCGTCGCCGCACCCGTGGTCTGAGCACCGGCCGCCAACGCGCTCTGGCATGAGAGCACCAACATCAACCCGATACCGAAGGTTCGCAATGTCATCTCAGCGACCCTCCCCGCGGCCATCTAAATCGAGCGCAACGCGCATACCCACCGTCACCGCCCGGAAACTTCCGTCAGCCGGTGTGCGGCTCGCGCTGCGCGCGTCTTGCGGTGAGGACGCCCAGCTGCCGCCACGGACGACATGTCGACGACAGCCGCCGTTCCAGAACCAAGACCGTCCGTCCTTCGGCCGGCCGACGTAACTGTCCGTATAACAGTCATCCACCCACTCGGCGACATTGCCAATCAGGTCGTAGAGACCGAATGCGTTGGGTCGTAGAGCACCTACCGGCGCCGATTCGGCATACCCGTCGCGGCAGTGCACAGACTCCCATCCCAACGCGTAATGCTCCGCGCCGTTTAAATCGTACACATTGGCGAAATCACAGCCGTCTGAGGCTTGCTCGCCCCAAGGCCATGGTGTCGCTGCCCCGGCGCGGGCGGCATATTCCCATTCGGCTTCCGACGGCAATCGGTACGGCTTACCCGTCTTTTTTGCGAGCCACTGCACGTAAGCACGGGCATCGTGCCAACTGAGGCAGGCGGCCGGATGGTCGTCGGTCAACGCGCTGTCGTCCGCCTCTTTGGCCGGATGCGACTGTTCTGTCGAAAAGCGTAGGTGCTCGTCGTCCCAAGTCACGCAATCACCCTTTTGTTCGTGACCAGACTCGGCGAGAAATATTCTGAACTCCCGCACGGTCACTTCTGTACGCCCCAACGCAAAAGGCTTCGCGATACGGACGATCGTGGCCTGCGTCTCCGCGCGGGTGTCCGATCCCGAGGGAACGGAACCGGGGGTGCCCATGACGAAGGTACCGGCCGGTATGCGCTGCATCTCCGGACAATCGGGACAATCGCGAAATGGGGCGGCGGGATCCGCAGCAGAGGCCGTGGAACTCGCGGCCATCAGAACGATGGCGGTCAAGGCCGCCCATATAGCTACTCGACTCACTGAAACCTCAATTACCGATTCGAACCGGGATAAAAATATTGGCGCCTTGCCGATTAACAAGCAAAGCAATGGATCGTTTTGACGTGTCAATCTGCGCTTCCAGATCCGCGACCGAGGCCACCTTGTGCCCATTCGCGCCGACAATAATATCGCCAACTTGGACGTCGGCCTCGCGCGCAGCACCGTCGACGTCGTCCACGACTAAGCCGGAATCCAACCCGGGTCGTCGCTCGGCCGCACCGATGGGACGAACGGAGAGACCCAATCGGGTACCGGCCCCGTGCTTCGGCCGGTCAACACTCGCCCGAGCGATCTTCCCTTCTTTCATCTCGGCGACCTCGCACTTCACATGGACGATCGAGCGATTGCGCCAGACTTCCAGGTCCGCGCGGACACCCGGTTTGAGTTGAGAAATCGCCGCCGATAACTGACCGGAACGTTCGATAGGCTGACCGTTCACCGACAAAATCACGTCGCCCGCAATCAGCCCTGCTGCACGCGCAGGACCATCAGCCTCCACTTGGCTCACCAATGCGCCGTGTGGACGATCGAGCCCGAACGTATCCGCCAATTGCTGCCCAACGTCCTGCACCAAGACACCGATACGTCCTCGACGGACACGACCGGTCTGCACCAGCTGATCTTTGACGCCGATCGCGATGTCGATCGGAATCGCAAAGGAAATGCCCATGAATCCGCCGGTTCGGCTGTAGATCTGGGAATTAATGCCCACGACTTCGCCTGCCATATTGAAGAGCGGACCGCCGGAGTTCCCCGGATTGACGGCGGCATCCGTCTGTATGAACGGGGTGTATTGACCGTCGGGCAGTGTTCGGGCCGTCGCGCTGACGATGCCTGCGGTCACGCTATTGTCGAATCCAAACGGGGAGCCAATCGCGACAACCCATTCTCCCGGACGCAGTTTCGAAGCGTCCCCCAACTTCACGGTCGGAAGGTCACGCCCGTCGATCTTGAGTACCGCAATATCAGTGCGCGCATCGACGCCAATCACTCGGGCCTTGTACTCGCGACGATCGGTCAACCGCACCGTTACGTCGGTTGCATCCTCCACCACGTGTGCATTCGTGAGAATGGTGCCATCCGACGCAATAATGAACCCGGATCCCTCACCGCGCGCGATCGGATTATCGTCTTGGGGTTTCGACCCGAACCGACGCAGGAAATCGTGCAGAGGATCACCGGGCCCCTCGTTTGCCTCGGACGCCTTCTCAACAGTCGTGACATTGACGACGGCGGGCCCGTAGGCAGCGACGAGTTCCGTGAAGTCGGGGAGCCCCTTCACCAAGACGGCGGCGCTTCCCGGACTCATGCCTTGACTCACCGCGGCTGGAGCCGTCGCAACACGCCCGTCCGGGCGCCCGCAACCGGCCATCACCGACAGCACGCTGGCAACACACACCACTCGCAATGCACCGAAAGATCGGTCAATCCACACGGTCAAACTCCAAAATGACGGGGCAGCCCCCCCAATGATCGCTCTGACTGGCGCATCAGCCGTCAGTTCCACCTTTGGTCGCGCATAGCCTCACAGACCGGCGCACGGCTACACTGAGACCATGATAACCGTCCTTGCCCGCTTCCTCCCCTCCTTCCTGACGCTGACCTCGGTGCTGGTCGTATCCGCCGCCTCGGCGGCCGGATTGCCGCCACGCGTTCAGCAGGTCATCACGGCGGAAGGGGTTCCCGGCTCGTCGGTCAGCCTCGTGATACGCGACGTTCAAAGTGGCCAGACCCTCTTGGACGCAAACCCCAGCATCGCACGCAGCCCGGCATCGACGATGAAGGTGCTCACGACATGGTCCGCGCTGGCAGCGCTGGGACCGAACCACCGTTGGCATACCCGGGCCTACGCCACCGGTCCTATCGTCAACGGTCGCCTGGCAGGTGACCTTGTGATCGTGGGCGACGGCGACCCCGGTCTCACCGCAGAACATTGGTGGCGATTCGCGCGTCAGCTGCGCAGTACTGGGCTGTCGAGCATTGATGGGGACATCATTCTGGATCGTGGCTTGTATAAACCCCAAGCCGAGGACCCGGACGAATTCGACGGCAAGGGATACCGAACGTACAACGTACTACCGGACGCGTTGCTGGTGAATCTGCAATCGGCCGAATTCCACGTAACCGTAGAGAATGGCGAAGCCCACGTTATGGTGGACCCCGCCCCCGCCAATTTGCTGGTGGACAATCGCGTGAAAGCCATCAGCCATGGCTGCCCAGAGGGGCATTGGCTGCGATTCACCAGCGTCGATGCGGATCCGCTGCACATCGCGATCGATGGATCGATCGGCCCCGCCTGCCCCGGTTACGCGCAACGATCCATTATGACGGCGCCAGAGTATGCGTTCGGCACGTTTGCGACCTATTGGCGCTCGTTGGGCGGCCGCTTTGACGGCAGCCTACGGCTCGCCCCAAAACCCCCTAAAGCCACCTTAGTCACGGACCTGGAATCCGACAGCCTGGCCGAAATCGTGCGCAACACCAACAAGTGGAGTTCAAATGCGATGGCCCGCATGCTGCTCCTCAGTTTGGCCAACGATCGGCTGGGTCCACCGGTGGGCGCCGACGACGGTGAACGTGCCCTGACCGAGTTCCTCGCCACCCGTGGCCTATCCCTACCCGAGTTGGTGGTGGACAACGGCTCTGGGCTGTCACGACTCGCGCGTATTTCGGCCCAATCCATGTCGGACGTCCTCGCCGCGGCCTTCCACGATCGCTATTTCCCGGAGTTCGTCTCGTCCTTACCCATCGGCGGGCAGGATGGCACGTTGCGCAAACGATTCGTCGACCTGGCAGCGGATGCACGCATCCGGATGAAAACCGGCCATCTCGCTGGGGTGGCGGCCGTCGCAGGCTATGTCACGGCCCGCAGTGGACGGATACTCAGCGTGGTGGTCATGGTGAATGCGCCCGGCGCAGAAAGCGGGCGCGGCGATGCGATCATCGACACGGTTGTTCGTTGGGCGCTCGATCGCGCCTAGCGATTACCCCGGGTGTGCAGAACATCTAACGACGGCGTCCTAGCCACGCTTGGGCACGCTCCACCGCGAGAAGGTCGTTGACCGAACTCATGCCTGCCCGCTGAGCCGCTTTGAGCACAACTAACAGCAGTTGCGCCGTCGCATACGCATCCCCAACGGCGTCGTGTCGCACCGTGAACGGAATACCGAATTGGACCAACCATTGCTCGAGCGTGTCGTTCGGCGTATTCGGAAAGAACGCCGGTAGTAGCACGGCAATATCGAGAATCGGCGAGCGATCGCGATAGCCGAGTGTGTGCGCGAGTTCGCGGCGCAGGACCGTTCGATCGAACTCGGCTCGAAACGCAACAGACACCGAATCACGCCGAAACTCTAAAAACTCCAACAACGCGTGCGCCGGATCCTGACCCGAGCGCTGTTGCTGCGCGCCAATCCGATGAATCAGAATGTTGTCTCGAGGGCTCGGCACCGGTTGACGGAGGCACATCGCGAACGAATCCGCATGTCGAATACCCATCCGTTGAATGCCGATGGCACCGATGGAGATGATGCGGTCGGTGTCCATTCTCGGACCCGTCGTTTCCAAATCCAATACGACGATGCGAGCCAGAGTGAGCGGCACCTTTCCCGTGCGACGATCGAATGCGTAGGTGCGCCGATGGGTACGCAGCCGATCGCGCAGTCCGATGTCGATTGATCGAGCCGAAGCGTTCAGCCCCAAGCAGGTCCTGAGTCGATCTCGCCAGCTCATTACCGGACCAACGTCTCGCGCAAGAATCCTTGCAAAACGCGAGCCTGACGAAGGGCCTCTTTGAGCATTCTCTGCTCCAAGTCGTTCAGGCGGTACGGATCAACCACGTTCGGTGGGAACCGAGGTGCCACGTCGTCCGCGTCACTCGGTGCCGTACGCTCCGCCTGCGACCGTAAGCGCAGCAATTGGAGGAAATGGAACGACTCCGTCAGCGCGGACAGATCGCGCTCCGACGAACCGAGCCGCCGACCACCGACCTTGAGCCGTTGGGAGGTCGACGTCTCTGCCAGACCGAACGCCAACGCGAGCACGCGCCCCGCATCAACGAAGAGCCGAGTCCCGTAACCCTTGAGATCAATACCCTGACCGACGGAATAGTCGGCCGTTGCGAAGGCTCTCACCCGCCCGAGGGGTGCATCCACGGAACAGGCGTTCTCGATCAACAAACGGATAAACAGCGTGGCATCGGGTGTGATTTCTTGCAACCAAGAACGCAATCGCAAGGCCAGCAGCGGATTCCCCGCGAGGTGGCGAAAATCAAAAAAAATGTTGGCGTCCAATAGCGCAGCCGGGGTCGGTTCGCGCACCCAACCTTCGAAGCGCTGCCGCCACTCCACAGCCGTCAAACACAAGTCCGGATTACTCGCCATGATATTGCCGCGGCAGAGCGGGAAACCGAGCGCTGCAAGGCGCTCGTTCATCACCTTGGCGAACGCCAGCAGCACCCCTCGGGCTTTGTCCGGATAATCCGCCGCGAAAATGATCGCGTTATCCTGGTCCGATGCGATGGTCTGCTCATTGCGCCCCTCACTGCCGAGTCCGAGCCAAGACCACTCGATACCGCGCAATTCGAATTCCGGCGCCGTCAATTCGACGAGGCGTTGCGTCAAGGCATCGTTCAGCGCGGACACGGTACTCGTCAGAGACTCGGCCGATGCCCCTTGCGCCAAAAGAATTTCCGCCAACTCGCGAATGTTTGCCGATAACGGCATCAGTTGCGGTACGGAATCCGCGGTCGACAAGCCCTCCACGATGCGCTGCATCGAGATGCGCTGTAAGGTAAACAGGTCGCGTTCGGATATGACGCCTGTGACACGGCCCGAGGTCGTCACGACCAATTGATGGTGGCGACTCAACGCCATTGACGCTAAGGCCTGATGTGCCGATTGGTGCGTATCTATCGTGCCCGGACGGGGCGTCATTACACTCTCTATCGGAGCCGCTAATGGCACTCGCGCCAATACCACCCGATTCATCAAGTCGGTGAGCGTGAATATTCCCACGGGACGTTCGTCGACATCGGTCACCGCAATCGTACCCACGCTCGCTGCCGACATACGCACCAACGCATCGCGAATGGAACTGCTCGCACGACAGACAGTCGGCGGTTGACGGACTAAATCGCCGACGCTCCGCATCAGTGACTGTTGGTCGGTCGCCCGAGAACTGAACTCGCGGTGTAATGCACCGATAGAGTGCTGCATCAAATTGACGGCGCTCTGGCTGCAATAGTCTGCAAATACGGCGGATCGCTCCCTCAAGGCCGCTGCCTCGTCAGCCCCTAGACGCAGACAAAACGTGTCCTCGGCTGCGATGTACGCGGGCGCAATTCTGTCGTCGTCCTGAGGCACCGTCAGAGGAAAGCATTCCCCAGAACCGAATAGGTAGTCAGACGTCGAGAGCATGGGGTCTCTCAGCTCAACGTGACCCCGTTGAATGATGTGTAAATCAGCGTCGTGCGCGGCGCTGTCCAGAATGACGTCGTGAGCCGGGTAATAGACCAGTTCGAGACGTTGCGCGACGTAGAGGAGATCGGGCCGCGCCATACGCGCGAACGGTTCATGCGACCGTAAGAACTGGATGGTCGCTTCCAGTATGACCGTCTCAGTCAAGCATCAGACTTCCGGCATTTCGAGGCGCCTTCTCGCGGCGGACGATACCGACCGCCGCGAAAAGGAACGTCCAGTGTCAGTGACTTATGGCCTTCGACACCACGATGCCCGTGACTTGCCGCGCGTAGACCTCATCCCACATTTCTTCAGCGCGCTTATCACGACCGAAGAGCGAGAAGAGAATGACCGCGAGGAAGCCCAGCGGGATCGAAATGATGCCGGGGTTCTTGAGTTCGAACATCGGCTTTTCGAGGCCCATGAACGAGGTCTGCTGGCCTTCGACTTTCTTCATGTCATCGTTGGCCTTCTTGACCGCTTTGTCCAAAGCCGCCGCATCTTTGGTGGCTTTCGCCATGAGGGTCGCGTCACCCGACGCCAAAGCGGTCGCGATGGCCTCGCGCTTGGCTGCTTCACCGTCCAATACCTTGTGCGCACCCGCACGCACGAGAACCGGATAGGTCAAGTTTGGCGACACCAAGGTCAGACCGACCGCCGAGACGGTGCCCACGATCAAACCGGCCAATACCCCATTCGTCGTGCAACGCTTCCAATACAGGGTGAGCAGGATGCAAGGGAAGTTGGCGCTGGCGGCGACCGCAAAGGCCAACCCAACGAGTGCAGCGACATTTTGACCCTTGGAGGCAATCCCGATGATGATGGCGATCGCACCCACAAGCACCGTCGAGATACGCGCGGCACGAACCTGCTGCTGCGGTGGAACCGTCTCACCGCCGTGAACAACGCCCACCCAAAGATCATGCGCCATCGCCGAGGCCGCCGCGAGCACGAGGCCCGCAACGACCGCGACGATCGTGGCAAACGCAACGGCCGAGACAAAGGCCAGCATAAAGTTGCCCATGAAGGAGTTCGGGCCACCGCCGATGAACTGTGCCAGCAACGGCGCTGCCATATTCCCGCCCGCATCAACACTCGAAATCGCGGCGGGGCCCACAAGATGGGCAGCACCGAAGCCGAGGAACAGCGTGAGGACATAGAAACCGCCGATGATCGCCATGGCCCATACGACCGACTTACGCGCAGCCTGAGCGGTGGGCACGGTGAAGAATCGCATCAAGATGTGGGGCAAGCCGGCGGTGCCGAAGACCAAGGCGAGGCCGAGGGAAATCTGATCCACGGGCGCCTTGAAGTAGAGGCCCGGCTCCAGGAATCGCTGGCCCAACTCCGCCGCCGTCATCGACTTCGCCGGATCGCCGAGAATTTTTGCAACCTGGGCCTGAACTTTTGGATCGCCCACTACGTCGGCCATGAACGCCGGGAGCGAGAAGCCGTACGGCGTCCACACCAGCATCACGATCACCAGCGACGCGATGACCAGTAGAATGGCTTTAATGATCTGCACCCACGTTGTAGCCACCATGCCGCCAAACAGCACGTACGCCAGCATGAGGATGCCTACAACGATCACGGAGACGTCATAGTCAATGCCAATGAGGGTCTTTACCAACACGCCACCACCCACCATTTGGGCGGTGAGATAGAACGTGGAGACGGTGATGACCGACAAGGCGCCGCCGATGCGCATTTTCTTCGGGTCATTGCGATAGGCCAGAATGTCGGCCAGCGTGTACTTGCCGATATTTCTGCACGGTTCTGCAATCAGCAGCAGAACGGTCACGTAGGCTACCAAGAAGCCAACGGAGTACATAAAACCATCGTAGCCGTACAAGGCAATCAGGCCGGCGATACCGAGGAACGAGGCCGCCGAGAGATAATCGCCGGCAATCGCCCAGCCATTTTGCAGCCCAGAGATCCCGCCACCGGCGGTGTAGAAGTCAGCGGCGGACTTCACCTTCTTAGATGCCACATACGTGATGTACATCGTGAGCACGATGACGGCCGCGAACACGGCGAACGTCAGCCATCGGTAATCGTTAGCGGCGACGTCGTCGGCCCGGGCAACGACTGGCGCCATTAAGGTCGGCACAGCCGCGAGCAGCGACGTCACAACGTTCTTCATGCTTTTCATGGCTTATCCCTCCGACCGCTTAGCGACGTCGGCGGCGATTTCTGCCGCGAGTCGATCAAAATCCCGATTCGCAACGCGGGAGTAGTAGTAAGCGATCACCCAAGCGATGACGAATTCGCTCAGCGCGAAAATGAGTCCGCGATTCATCACGCCCCACATCTGGACTTTGAAAAAGTCCTGGCAATACGCGGCGGCAAATGGAAGCGCAAAATAGTAGATGACGGAAAACGCCATCAGACTCCACAGGAACCGCGACTTGCGGCGATGGAGTGTTTGGAACCTCGGATCGGCAATGACGGCCGACCAGTCGATCGAACTGGAACTCGACATGTTTATCCCCCTCTTCGGCTTCGATGTTCAGAACCCGAACGTGTACCCGTACAGACCGAACCGAAGGGCAAAGAGCACGGAGAGGCGCCTTGGTCCTTGGGCACGGCCGTCTGACCGGCGCCGGTTCGGATTGCGCAGCGCGCCGCCGACGTCCCGTCAGATCGCCTGAGTTAACCAGATTCAAACCGGGGCGGAAACTCTCTTTTTTTCGGGACCCCCATGGACCGCCCGAGGACCGGGTCTCGAAGGAACGGGTGCCGGAGCTCGAGGCGCCTCGCGGAAGGTGCCACCCCGTTTAAAGCCGTGTAACGTACGGGACGGTCGTAGGTGTAGCTCCCTACGACAAATCAGCAGGAAATCAGGGCAGAATATCGGAATATCCGAAAGCCTCCTGCATCGTGAGCAGGGTGGGTCGTGTTAGAGGGGCATGCATGAGTCATATCTACGAAGTTCCGGCAGATTTCGCTGTCGGCGCAAAGGTTACGCGCGAGCGGTATGTGGCGGACTACGCCCGCAGCGTCGCAGATCCTGTGGGCTACTGGTCGGAAGTCGGGAAGATCGTCGATTGGATGACGCCCTACACCGAAGTGAAAGATGTCTCCTACGACGTTGCGGATTTCCACATCCGCTGGTTTGCCGATGGCGTACTCAACGTATCGGCCAACTGTCTGGACCGCCACCTGAAAGAAATCGGTCATAAAACTGCAATCATTTTTGAAGCCGATGAACCGGGCGATGTCCGTCACATCACCTATAACGAGTTGCACGCGGACGTCTGCCGTTTCGCCAACGTCTTGAAAAGCCAAGGCGTCCAACGCGGCGACCGGGTAACCATTTATCTGCCGATGATTCCGGAAGCGGCCGTGGCCATGCTGGCCTGCACCCGAATTGGCGCCATACACTCCATCGTGTTCGGGGGTTTTTCGCCGGAATCGCTCGCCAGTCGTATCGAAGACTGCACCTCCAAGCTCGTCATCACGGCGGATGAAGGTTTGCGCGGCGGCAAAAAGGTGCCCTTGAAGGCCAACGTGGATGCCGCACTCGCACTCGGCGCCGCGGGCACCACGGTCGATAAGGTCATCGTTGTGCGCCGCACCGGTGGCGCCGTATCGATGACGGCGGGACGCGACGTGTCCTACGAAACCCTCATGGCGGCGGCATCCACCGATTGCCCACCCGAACCGATGGGTGCGGAAGATCCGCTATTTATCCTTTACACCTCCGGCTCGACGGGTAAGCCGAAAGGCGTTTTGCATACGACGGGCGGCTACCTCGTATGGACGACCCATACGTTTGCAAACGTCTTTGACTATAAGCCGGACGATATCTTTTGGTGCACGGCCGACGTGGGCTGGGTGACCGGACACAGTTATGTCGTTTACGGCCCGCTGTCGAACGGGGCGACCACGCTCATGTTCGAGAGCGTCCCCAACTACCCAGATCCGGGCCGTTGCTGGGACGTGATCGACCGCCACGGCGTCACCATTTTCTACACCGCGCCCACGGCGATCCGCGCCTTGATGCGCGAAGGGGAGGATTGGGTCTCTCGCTATTCGCGGAAATCCTTGCGCTTGCTCGGTAGTGTCGGCGAACCCATCAACCCGGAGGCGTGGGAGTGGTATCACCGAGTGGTCGGTGATCACCGTTGCCCCATCGTGGACACCTGGTGGCAGACCGAGACCGGCGGCATTCTCATTTCGCCGCTGCCCGGCGCCACGACACTGAAGCCTGGGTCGGCCACACTACCGTTCTTCGGTGTACGCCCGGCACTGGTGGACGGGTCGGGCACGGAACTGTCGGGGGCCACGGAAGGCAACCTGGTCCTGCTCGATTCGTGGCCAGGCCAGATGCGAACCGTCTATGGCGATCACGCGCGGTTCATCGACACCTATTTCCGCACCTTCCCCGGCACGTATTTCACCGGCGACGGCGCGCGCCGCGACGAGGACGGTTACTACTGGATTACCGGCCGTGTCGACGACGTGATCAATGTGTCGGGGCACCGTCTGGGAACGGCCGAGGTGGAAAGCGCGCTCGTGGCACATACGGCCGTCGCGGAGGCCGCAGTGGTCGGCTATCCGCATGATATTAAGGGGCAAGGCATTTATGCCTACGTCACTCTGAAAGCAGGACTGGATCCGACGGACGAACTGCTTGCGGAGTTGCGCAAGACCGTTCGTACCCAAATTGGGCCCATTGCATCCCCGGACGTGATTCAGTGGGCGCCGGGACTACCCAAGACCCGCAGCGGCAAAATCATGCGCCGAATCCTGCGCAAGATTGCTGCCGACGAGTCAAACCAGCTCGGCGACACCTCCACCCTGGCGGATCCGAGCGTGGTCCAACAACTGATTGATAACAAACCCAAGACCTAAGGCATCGCGCGAGGCCCCTGGCGAGGGGCCTCGCCGCCGGCCGGCGCCTTGACCGCCCAACGTCGGCTAATAGAGCCCATCTCCGCGGCGAAAACCGACTCTGCCACCGCAAGGCAGGCAGAGCAGGTACAATCCGCGGCATTCTAAACAGAGGGTTTGCCATGCAGATTGCCCGCGACGCGGTCGTAATGATTCACTACACACTCAAGAATGATGCCGGCGAGGTGCTTGACTCGTCGTCCGGTCACGATCCGTTGGCGTATCTCCAGGGCCACGGCAGCATCATTCCGGGCCTTGAAGCGGCCTTGGAAGGCAAAGTGGCGGGTGACAAGGTGCAGGCAACGATTGCGCCTGAGAATGCCTACGGCGTCAAAGAGCCGGGCTTGGTTCAGCAAGTGCCGCGTCGCGCCTTCCAAGGCGAAGTGCGTGCCGGCATGCAATTCACGGCACAGACCGAGGCGGGTCCCCGCACCGTCGTCGTCACACGGGTTCAGGGCGACATGGTCACCGTGGATGGCAATCATCCGCTCGCCGGCGAAACGCTGCACTTCGACGTCGAAGTGACCGAAGTTCGCGCCGCTACGGAAGAAGAGTTGGCGCACGGTCACGTGCACGGCGCCGGTGGCCACCACCACTGATCGGTTCGGCTGAGACAAAAAAAGGCCCGCCATCGTAGTGCGACGGCGGGCCTTTTTATTTGCGGCGGATCAGGCCGGGGTGTACGGGCTGTACGGCAGACCCAGATCACGAGCCACGGCTTCAAACGTCACTTTGCCGTTGTGCACGTTGAGACCTGCAGCCAAGCCTGGATCCCGGGCAACCGCCTTCTCCCAACCGAGGTCTGCCAGCGCACGAACGTAAGGCAGCGTGGCATTGGTCAAGGCGAAGGTCGACGTACGCGGCACCGCACCCGGCATGTTCGTGACGCAGTAGTGAACGACACCGTCAACGACGTAGGTCGGCTCCGCGTGCGTGGTCGGCCGACTCGTTTCAAAGCAGCCCCCCTGATCAATGGCGATATCGACCATGACCGCGCCGGCCTTCATGCTCTTCACCATCGCATGGGTCACCAGCTTCGGGGCAGCCGCGCCGGCCACCAACACCGCACCGACGACCAGATCCGCATCGCGCACGAGCTGTTCGATAGCATCGGCTGTCGAATACGCAGTCTTGAGCGTGTTACCAAACTGAGCTGAGAGCTCGCGCAGGCGCTTCACCGATCGGTCGACAACGGTCACGTCCGCCTTCATCCCGACAGCCATCTCGGCCGCATGGGTACCGGACACGCCGCCGCCCAGAATGACGACCTTGGCCGGGGCCACGCCCGGCACGCCGCCGAGCAACACGCCGAAACCGCCGTTGGCCTTCTGCAGTGCGGTTGCACCCACTTGGATGGACATACGGCCGGCGACTTCGCTCATCGGCGTCAACAGCGGCAGCGTACCGCCCGGCACGGTCACCGTCTCATAGGCGATGCAGGTCGCGCCCGACGCCACGAGCGCCTCCGCCTGTTCCTTGTCCGCCGCGAGATGCAGGTAGGTGAACAGCACCTGGCCATTCTTGAGCATCGCGCACTCCGACGGCTGCGGCTCTTTGACCTTAACGATCATCTCCGCCCACGCGAAGATCTCCGCAGGGGTCGCCAAAATCGTGGCGCCAGCCGCTTCATAGGCCGCGTCGCTCACGCCGATACCGGCGCCCGCCTGAGTCTCTAGGGCCACGTCATGGCCACCGGCAACCAGTTCGCGCACACCGGCCGGCGTGAGGCCTACACGGTACTCATGAACCTTAATTTCTTTTGGACAGCCAATGCGCATCGCGAGACCCCTCTGTGAATGGAAATCACACTGTAGCGATCCCGCGCGGACAGCCTCTTGCCTAATACAACCCTAAAAGGACATTATTGAGCAATAAAATGCCTACAAAGTTGATTATGACGCAATTTTCTGCCGAATCTCTCGACCGCTACGATCGATCCATCCTGCAGATCCTGCAGCGGGAAGGACGACTGGCGAACAGCGAGCTCGCCGAGCGGGTCAATTTGTCCGAATCCGCGTGTTTACGGCGGGTGCGCGCATTGGAGGCCTCCGGGCTGATCGAGGGCTACACCGCCCTCCTGAATCAACAGAAGGCCGGACTCGGCGTCAACGTCTTCGTCAGTATCACTTTGGAACGTCAGGAACGCGCCGACATGGCGGCCTTCGAACAGGCTGTGCGTACCGTGCCGGAAGTCATGGAGTGTTACCTGATGACGGGGGAATACGACTACCTGCTGCGCGTGGTGGTCGCCGATACCGCTGATTTTGAGCGCCTGCACAGCCGCCATCTGACGAGCCTGCCGCACGTCTCACGATTGCATTCGAGTTTTGCGCTGCGAACGGTCCAAAAATCCCGAGAGTTGCCGGTGCGCTAGCGCGATGCAGTTGGCAGCGCGGCGGCAATGGGTGTAGCCTTCGCGACCTTGCTGGGGTGGTCCTTCGGGGCCTGAGACGCGGATGGTCCGCGAACCCTCTGAACCTGATCCGGGTAATGCCGGCGTAGGGAGTGCAAACCATGACTCGTCGAACCGATCTGCGCCGTCGTGCGCCACGTCTTTTCTCGCGTTTACTGGCGAGCACCGTTGCATTAGCGGTGAGCCAAACGGCGTGGAGCTCCGCGGAAGCCCCACCCGGGATATTGGACGACGTGATCGTCACCGCATCACTGCGTCCTGCCTCCGAACTGAATACGGCCTCGAGCATCAGCGTATTGGACAGCGCCACCCTGCAAGGTGGCGGCGACCAACATTTCGAAAATGTGCTGGCGCTCGTACCCAACCTGAATTTCGCCGCCGGAACGAATCGGGCCCGGTATTTCCAGCTCCGCGGCATCGGCGAACTCGATCAATACGAGGGCGCGCCTAACCCATCGGTCGGCCTGCTGGTCGATGAGATCGACTTCAGCGGCCTCGGCTCCATGGCAACCCTCTACGACATGGATCGGATCGAGGTCTTGCGCGGGCCGCAGGGGACCCGCTACGGCGCGAACGCCCTAGCCGGCCTCATCTACATGACCAGTGCCGCGCCGCTCAATGAGTACGGCGCGCGCTTCGACATCGGCGCCGGCGACTACGGCACACGCTCTGCGGGTGCCGTGATCACGGGTCCCGTCAGTGACTGGGACTCATCGTTTCGCGTGGCGGCGCAGCGGTATACCTCAGACGGGTATATCCACAACGACTATCTGCAGCGCAACGACACCAATGGGCGAGATGAGACCACACTGCGCGCTCGGTGGCACTGGAATGCCGCTCCCTCCCTCGGCGTGGATGTGTCACTCCTACACGTGGCCATCGACGATGGCTATGACGCCTTCTCTCCGGAAAACGGACGCACCACGCACTCGGATAAGCCGGGCGTTGACATCCAACACTCCACTGGGCTTTCGGTGCGCACCGTATGGACGAGCGACGCCGGACGCACACTGACGTTGATTGGCACATGGGCGGATTCACAGATCGTCTACAGCTACGACGGTGATTGGGGCAACCCGGTCTATTGGGCGCCGTACGTGTACGATTTCACTGAAGTACAGCATCGCCATCGCACCACGGAGAGTGCCGAGGTCCGCCTTGCCTCCGCGTCAACCTCCCCCGTGCGATGGCTGGTCGGCGCGTACGCCCTCGATCTTCGCGAACGGCTCAATGACGTCAATCTCGGCGTATCCATCGATCCCATTAACGGCGAATACGATCTGAATACCGTCCTGAACTCCGGATATGAGTCGCGCAATGTGTCCGTCTACGGTGTCCTCGAGGGCGATTTCAACGCACAGGATCATTGGTCCGCAGGACTCCGTGGCGAGCATCACTCCTCCAGTTACGCCGACGCTCTGCTCGACAATATCGCCGCATCTTCGGCTACGCATGCATTCGCGCCGGCTGAGAATCTCAGCGGCGGACATGTATCGATCACCCATGACGTGGACGACCATCACAGCGTGTACGGGCAGTTGTCGCGCGGCTACAAAGCCGGCGGCTTCAATCTGAGCCAAGGACTGGCGCCCTCAGAAATCACGTTCCGGCCGGAATTCGATTGGAATCTAGAGCTGGGCTACAAGTCCCGCGGCGAACGACTGAACGCCGATACGGATGTCTTTGTGGTGTCGCGCGATCGCGCCCAGTTGCGCAGTAGCGTGCAGACCGATCCGATGAATCCCAACAGCTTTATTTTCTACACAGGCAACGCGGTCAGCGGCCTTGATTACGGGCTCGAATCCACCCTGAAATATCGCATCAGCGAACACGTGACGACGGGGGGTAGCATCGGTGTGCTGCATACGGAATTTCACGACACCGTGAGAGTCGGTGATACGGGTACCGTGAGCGTATCGCGTGAGTTACCCAATGCGCCACGCGTGAACGGCTCTGCCTTCGTCGAAGTGCGCAACGCTGGCGGTTATTTCGCTCGGCTCGACGTATCGGGTATGAGCGGCTTTTACTACGACTTACCACCCAATCCGACGCGGTCCGGCGGCTATGCGCTCGGCCATCTTCGTCTGGGTCTCGACACGCCACGTTGGTCGATGGATGTTTACGTCCGCAATCTCGCCAACCGCACGTATGTCACGCGTGGATTTTACTTCGGATTGGTACCGCCCGATTACCCCAACACGCTGTACGTTCAACTCGGTGATCCGCGCACGTTTGGCTTTGACGTGAACGTGAAGGTGGGAAGTTTAATCGGTCGGTGAGTCAGTCCGAACCAATGTAGCGTCGTGGGAGTCGCGGCGAAAACCGAGTGAGTACTTCATAACCGACGGTGCCGGCGTATTCGGCGACCGCCTCTAAGGTCATCGTAGCCCCGAGTAGCTCCACGTCGTCACCCACGCGACATCCCTCGGCGCCGAGCGCCGTCACGTCCAACGTCGTGAGATCCATCGAGACTCGCCCCACGAGGGGCACGAGCTGTCCGTTAAGGTAAGCGCTGCCGCGCCCCCCAAGGGCGCGCGGCAGCCCGTCCGCGTAACCGGCGCCCACCGTGGCGATACGAGCGCCGGCGGGCATCACCACGGTAGCGCCATACCCGACGGCTGCAGCCGTGCGCAGTTCCCGCACTTGCAGCACGCGCGCCGTAAGGCGGGCCACGGGGCGCACAGGGTTAAGTCCTCGCGCTTGGGGGCGGCCACCGTAGAGCGCAATGCCCGGTCGGACCACGTCGCCTTGGTAGTCGGGCCCGAGCCAAATCCCGGCGGAATTCCCAATACTGGTCGGAACGCCCGGAAAAGCGCCCCGGATCTGAGCGAAGCGCACCAGTTGTTCGGCGTTCAGTGGATGGGTCGCATCGTCAGCGCAGGCCAAGTGGGTCAGCAGCAATTCCGGGCGAAACGGCACAAACGCACCGCTTGCCGCTAAATAGCGCACGTCCTCAGCCGAGAGGCCCGCCCGCGTCATACCCGTATCGACCTGCAACGCGGCTGGAGCACCGCTGCATTCTCGAATCCACTCCTCCACTTCCTGCAGCGTATTCAGGACCGGCACTAACCCGGCGCGACGACAGGCGCTGATGGCGCCCGACGCGCCCTCCAGCACGTAGACACGCGCGTCGGGCAGCACGGCACGCAGCTCTTGTCCCTCGAACAGCGACGACACAAAGTATTCGCCACACCCCTCCCGTGCGAGGCGTCGGGCGACCGGGCCGACACCCAACCCGTAGGCATTGGCCTTTAATACCGCCGCCACGCGCGAGCGCGGCGCTTCTCGCTGAACCGTGGCGTAATTAGCGGCCAACGCATTCAAGTCGACCGTTAGCACTGCCGGCGCATCACCCACCATCGTCACTACCACCTGATCCACCGGGACGCCCCGGTACGCGGCAGTTTAACGGGCGGAGGGTTTGGCTGCGAGGCCGCTTCTGCGAACGGTCGGCGTCTGCTAGCGTGTCGTCCACGACCCGACCCTTTTTGGAGTAGACGATGAACGCCCCGAGTGAAGCCCGCTTCGATGCGAACGAACTGTACCGCGAGGACGTCTATACGGACCGTCGCGTGGGGACGCTGCGCGTACTGACCCCAGTGACCCCAGATGGCGCGCCGGACGTCGCGCGACGCACCTTGTATATCGGTCAAGTCTCCGTTTCGACTCCGATGGGAACTCTGCCGATTAGTTTTGAGTTAGAGGGTGCGGAAACCCTCGCCGCGGCGATTGACGGGTTTGGTGACGGCGCCAACCGGGCTGTCGAGGACACCATGCGGGAACTCCAGCAAATGCGCCGCGAAGCCGCGTCCCAAATTGTGATTCCCGAAGCGGGCGGCGGCCTCGGCGCTCCCGGCGGCGGCGGGGGCCGTATCCGCATGCCGTGATCGGGCCGCAGTCGCCATGCTGACGCCTGACGAAATCGACGCACTGCGCCTCAGCGTCGTCGTTGCCGCGTGGAGCGTGTGGATCACGCTCCCTGTCGCGATCGGACTGGCGTGGCTGTTAGTTCGAGGCCGGTTTTTCGGCCGTTCCATCATCGATGCTGCTGTGCACTTACCGCTCGTATTGCCGCCGGTAGTGATCGGCTACGTGTTGCTGATCGTGCTCGGCCGACACGGTGTGATCGGCCATTGGCTCGATCGCGCACTGCATATTCGGCTGGCATTTACGACCGCCGGCGCGGTCGCCGCTACCGCCGTGATGACGCTCCCGCTCATCGTGCGATCGGTCCGACTCGTGCTCGAGGGGATCGACACGGGATTGGAACAGGCCGCGCGCACGCTCGGGGCCGGCGCGTGGGATCGCTTTTTCAGCATTACCCTTCCGCTGATGGCGCCCGGCATCCTTGCCGGCGCCATTACGGCGTTTGCGGCCGGCCTCGGTGAATTTGGCGCCGTGATTACCTTCGCCAGCAACATCCCTGGGGAAACGCGAACCTTGCCATTAGCGTTGTACACGGCCCTGCAAGCGCCCGACGGCGACGCGACTGCCGCTCGATTGGCAGTACTCTCCGTGACGCTGGGTGTCGGCGGACTGCTCGCCGCCGAGGGGATGTCCCGTCTGCTGCGTCGGCGCCTGGGACGGTCCTGATGCTCCGGATTAATCTACGGATCCTACGCGACCCGTTCGAAATGTCAGCGGTGCTGGACCTGCCGACGCCTGGCATTACCGCCTTGTTCGGGCGTTCAGGCGCCGGCAAAACCACGCTAGCGCACGCGATCGCGGGCCTCGTACCCGCCGAAGGACACATTGAATTAGACGGCGAGGTGCTACTTGATTCGTCGCGCGGATGGAATGTGCCGAGCGAACGGCGGCGGATCGGCTGTGTCTTTCAGGATGCACGGCTCTTCCCACACCTAAACGTCGCCCAGAACCTCAAGTATGGCCTGCGCCGTCATTCGGGACCGACCTACGCGCAGTGGGACGAGGTCATCCCACTCCTCGGCTTGGAACACCTACTGCCACGCCAGCCCCATCAGTTGTCGGGCGGTGAAAAACAACGTGTCGCCCTCGGTCGCGCCCTGCTTGCGCAACCCCGTTTGCTGATCCTCGACGAACCGCTCGCCTCGATTGATCGTGTGCGTCGCGACGATGTGCTGCCGTATCTCGAGCAACTGCGCGATCGGTACCGCCTGCCCATGCTCTACGTCAGCCATCAGTACGAGGAGGTGCTACGACTGGCGGCCCACGTTGTGCTGATCGAAGGGGGCAAAATACTCGCGCACGACACGCCATCGACACTCAGTCTGTCACCCACATTCCGTTCGCGGGTCGGCACCATGGGCGTTGGCGCTGTCATCGACTGCGACGTCGTGAGCACGGATCGATCGAATGGACTGATGACCGTTGGCCTCGGTGGCCACGTCCTGCGACTCAGTCACCGCGACGACGACCCTGTGGGCCGGCGAGTCCGTCTGCACGTACTCGCCAATGAAGTGATTTTGGCAACCGAAGCGCCCACGGGGCTATCGGTGCGCAATGCCCTGCCCGGCACGATCGAAACGTTAGAGGTGGAGTCGGACGGGCTGGTGCTCGCAACCGTGAACGTCGGCTCCGAACGCCTGTTGTCTCGCATCACCCGGGCCGCCGTCGAGGAACTGGGCTTGGCACCGGGTCGTCCGGTCTGGGCGCTGATTAAGGCCGCGTCGCTATCGCAAGGTCGGTATCACGCCGATCCCACGCCCACATAAGCGGATCCCGCTGCACCCGCAAAAGAAAAGGGCCGCTTTCGCGGCCCTTTTCATTGGATCATCTGTCACAACCCCAGTGGGTTGCGCTCAGATTACCAGCGGCCGCCGCCGCCGCCACCGCCGTAGCCGCCGCCGCCGCCGCCGCCATCACGGCCGCCGCGGAAACCGCCGCCACCGCCACCGCCGCTACGGAAACCGCCGCCGCCACCGCCGCTGCGGAAGCCACCGCCACCACCGCCGCCACCGGTGCGCTCTTGCGCTTCGTTGACGCGGAGCGGACGACCGCCCATGTTCTGGCCATTCAGGGTCGCAATGGCGCGCTGCGCATCGGCGCTCGGCATTTCGACGAAGCCGAAGCCGCGCGGACGGCCCGTCTCACGGTCGTTGATCAGGGCAACGGAGTCCACCTTGCCGTGCTGTTCGAACAGCTGGCGAACGGCAGCCTCGTCGGCCGAAAACGGCAGGTTGCCGACATAAATCTTGGTCATTGATGCAATCACTCTCTGAAGAAAGGCTCCGCGGCGGTACTTTATCCGCTACAACGAAACCGACAATCAATGCGGGGCACCCGAACCGGGGCGTGAAGGCAATAGCCCTGCACTCCGGAGGCGGCGTACACCGCGACCCTGGATCGGACCACCCTTCGCTTCAGTGACTGCGCCGTTACGGAGAACCCGGACGGCCTAGGAC
>Ga0214202_1000122_pt1 | contig 37632 bp, 29 predicted proteins | sample TroBogEpilimnion_9_FD_153040 | JGI IMG/M metagenome (GOLD analysis project Ga0214202, IMG submission 153040) | Freshwater microbial communities from Trout Bog Lake, WI - 03JUN2009 epilimnion | ecosystem: Environmental > Aquatic > Freshwater > Lake > Epilimnion/Euphotic zone | place: Trout Bog...
GAGAGTGACGTTGTCAGCAACGTCGTAACAATGGCTTTATAATCATGCCGTCATCAATCGGGCTGAAGCGAATTTACAGCAATTTTCGGACTTGACCGGTACAACCCTGCTGCGTCCCAAGTCGTGGATGGCAGGCACAAGGCCTGCCATGACGTTGGAAGTTTTAAGCTTTAATAGGTTCTGCTTTTTTTCCTTCTCCTTGAAGGAGAAGGTGTCGCCGGAGGCGACGGATGAGGTTTTAATGCTTGGCGTTAGGCCCTCATCCGTCATGCTTCGCATGCCACCTTCTCCCGCGAGGGGAGAAGGCTGGTTCGTCGTGTATGAGAGGGTGGAAGTAGATCCTTAAAGCCCTCTCCCCTTGCGGGAGAGGGTGGCCCCCGAATGGGGGTCGGGTGAGGGGTGCCTCAGCTGCAACCCGTCGTCGAGCCGCACGTGTCGCACTTCAAGCAGGTGCCATTCCGGACCAGCGTGAAGTTGGCGCATTCGGGGCAGCTTTCGCCGACATAGCCCTTCATCTTGGCTTCGGCGCGCTTGTCCATGCCGCCGCCTTGCTTGGCCGATCCGGCATTGGTGCCGGGCGCTGCGAAGGTGAGGTTGGACAAGGCTGCTTCGCCTACCGTCAGCGTTTGCGGGATCACGCCCAATTGCTGCTCCAGCTCGCTTTTCAGCGCATTGGCACCAATCGATTGCGGGGCCGACATCGTGGTGGTGTTGCCACCCTGCATCACGGCGAAACGATCAGCCTTTGACCGGACAAGACCGCGCGAGACTTGGCTTGGAATGAAGCCTGCGGGTGCCTTGCTCTCGTTCTCGCCCTTGCCGAGATCATTGCCGAGTGTTTCTGGTGAAACATGGGCGAGATCGGAGCGGCCGAGATAGGAGATCGCCAATTCGCGGAAGACGTAATCGAGAACGGAGGTTGCGCTCTTGATCGCGTCATTGCCCTGCACAAAGCCCGCAGGTTCAAAGCGGGTGAAGGTGAAGGCTTCGACATATTCTTCCAACGGCACGCCATATTGGAGGCCGAGCGAGATGGCGATGGCGAAATTGTTCATCAACGAGCGGAAGGCAGCGCCTTCTTTGTGCATGTCGATGAAGATTTCACCGATGCGGCCATCTTCATATTCGCCGGTGCGGAGATAGACCTTGTGGCCGCCGACAACGGCTTTCTGGGTGTAGCCCTTGCGGCGATCTGGCAGTTTATCGCGATCGCGGATGCGCTCGATGCGCTCCACAATCCGCTCGACGATCTTTTCAGCCGTTGCTGCGGCGCGGGCCGCTGCGGGCTGGGCGATGAGGGCTTCAACCGCATCATCCATCTCTTCATCATCGTCTGAAATCAATTGCGAGTTCAGAGGCTGCGAGAGCTTGGAGCCATCGCGATAGAGCGCGTTGGCCTTGAGTGCCAGCTTCCAGGAGAGGAGATAGGCGGATTTGCAATCCTCAACGGTTGCTTCATTCGGCATGTTGATGGTTTTGGAAATCGCACCCGAGATGAAAGGCTGCGCTGCCGCCATCATGCGGATATGGCTCTCGACCGAGAGGTAACGCTTGCCGATGCGACCGCATGGATTGGCGCAATCGAACACCGCGTAATGCTCCAGCTTCAAGTGAGGCGCGCCTTCCAGCGTCATCGCACCGCAGACATGGATATTGGCGGCTTCGATATCGGCCTTCGAGAAGCCCAAGAAAGGCAGGAGTTCGAAGGACGGATCTTCCAGCTTTTCAGCAGGCACTTTGAGCGCGCCGGTGAGGAAGCCAGCATCGAGCGTCCATTTGTTGAAGACGAATTTGATGTCGAAGGCGGAGCCAAGGCTCTTTTCAACCTTCTCAATCGTTGCGTCATCAAAGCCCTTGGCGCGAAGCGTCGTGTGGTTGATGCCAGGGGCTTGAGCGAGCGAGCCGTGGCCAATCGCATAGGCCTCAATCTCGGCGATCTCGTTTTCACGATAGCCCAACGTGCGGAGCGCTTCTGGCACGGCCTGGTTGATGATCTTGAAGTAACCGCCACCGGCGAGCTTCTTGAACTTCACGAGCGCGAAATCAGGCTCGATGCCGGTCGTGTCGCAATCCATCACAAGACCGATCGTGCCGGTTGGCGCAATAACGGTGGCTTGGGCGTTGCGGAAGCCGTGCTTTTCGCCGAGCGTCAAAGCCTTGTCCCATGCGGCTTTGGCGTGGGTGACGAGGCGGGTATCCTTGACTGAGGCATGATCCAGCGGAACCGGATTGACGCTTAGGCCTTCATAGCCCTGCGCTTCGCCGTAAGCGGCGCGGCGATGGTTGCGGATGACGCGAAGCATATGCTGTGCGTTGCTCTTATAGCCGGGGAAGGGGCCGAGCTCGCCTGCCATCTCGGCAGAGGTCGCATAGGACACGCCCGTCATGATCGCGGTGAGCGCGCCGCAGATCGCGCGGCCTTCTTCCGAGTCATAAGGAATGCCGTTGGTCATCAGCAAGCCGCCAATATTGGCGTAGCCAAGACCCAGCGTGCGGTAGCGATAAGAGAGCTCGGCGATTTCCTTGGAAGGGAACTGCGCCATCAGCACCGAGACTTCGAGCACGATCGTCCAGAGACGAACAGCATGTTCGTAGGCTGCGATGTTGAACGTGCCATCGCTGTCCCGGAACTGAAGCAGATTCAGCGAGGCGAGGTTGCACGCGGTGTCGTCGAGGAACATATATTCCGAGCATGGATTGGACGCACGGATCGGGCCTGAGGCCGGGCAAGTGTGCCAATCATTCATTGTCGAGTTGAAGTGCAGGCCTGGATCAGCCGATGCCCATGCGGCGTAACCGATCTGCTCCCACAAATCGCGGGCCTTCAGGGTCTTGTAGACCTTGCCATCGGTACGCTTGATCAGGTTCCAATCGGAATCGCTTTCAACCGCGCGGAGGAACTCGTCTTTCAACGAGACGGAATTGTTCGAGTTCTGGCCAGCAACCGTGAGGTAGGCTTCCGAATCCCAGTCGGTATCATAGACGGGGAAATCAATTTCCTTATAGCCCTGCTTGGCGAATTGGATGACGCGCTTGATGTAGTTGTCCGGCACGGAAACGCGACGGGCGAGCTTGATCTCGCGCTTGAGCGCTGGGTTCTTTTCCGGATCAAAGCAGCTGTCTTCCGGGCCATCGCAATTGATGCAGGCCTTCATGACGGCTTTGAGGTGCTTGGAGACGAGCTTGGAGCCGGTAACGAGCGCTGCAACCTTCTGCTCTTCCTTCACCTTCCAATCGATATAGGCTTCGATATCGGGATGGTCGACATCCACCACGACCATCTTAGCCGCGCGACGCGTCGTGCCGCCCGACTTGATCGCGCCCGCTGCACGGTCGCCGATCTTCAAAAAGGACATTAGGCCCGAAGACTTGCCGCCGCCCGCGAGTTTCTCGCCTTCGCCGCGCAAATTCGAGAAGTTTGAGCCGGTGCCGGAACCATACTTAAAGAGGCGGGCTTCGCGGACCCAGAGGTCCATAATGCCGCCTTCATTGACGAGATCATCAGCGACGCCTTGGATAAAGCAGGCATGCGGCTGCGGATGCTCGTAAGACGATTTCGACTTCGTGAGCTTGCCGGTTTTGAAATCGACATAGTGATGGCCCTGTGACGGCCCATCAATGCCATAGGCCCAGTGGAGACCCGTATTGAACCATTGTGGCGAGTTCGGCGCGACCATCTGGCGGGCGAGCATATAGCGCTGCTCGTCGAAGAAGGTCTGCGCATCGTCTTCGGACTTGAAATAGCCGCCCTTCCAGCCCCAATAGGTCCAGCAACCGGCAAGGCGATCAAACACTTGGCGAGCGCTCATCTCCGAGCCGAAACGCTCGTTCTCAGGCAGCTTGGCAAGTTTGGCTTCATCGGGCACCGAGCGCCACAGGAAGGAAGGAACGTCGTTTTCCTCAACCTTCTTCAAATGCTTCGGCACGCCCGCTTTGCGGAAATATTTCTGCGCCAAAACGTCGGCCGCCACCTGGCTGAACGCTTCTGGCACATCGATGTTTTCAAGGCGAAATACGATTGAGCCGTCCGGATTGCGAATTTCGCTCGTGGCCGACTTAAAAGCTATCCCAGAATAGGGAGAAACGCCGGCTTTCGTGAAAAAACGCTCAATCCGCATGATACTACCGCCCTCAAAAAATACAGGCCACTGCCTGCGAAGCCGAAAACCGGCTTCAAGTCCGCAAAAAACTGTTTTCCGTGTCCGCCGATTCCCTCGTCACACTCAAGAGGCGAGGGTCAGCAGATCCTTATGCCGATGAATTGCTTCATCGGGTCTTAGCCCCTTTATGGGCAACGCGAACCGGTAATACCTGTTCCGCCGGCACGCCCTGATAACGGGATTTGCACTCTCGGCCTGAGCGGAACTCTCCGCGTCGGGCCACCCAGCGCAATGGATTCGGACCGTAAAACTGCCCCTTCATCCCGTCAAGGTCTCAATCAACAATTAGCGTCTAGATTTTGACGTATGACTATATGTTGTGGGTAAATGTAAATAATTCGTTAATAAGTGCGGCGCCATACGCAAGTGTCGGATTTTAAAAGAGAATTTAGTTTCGCGCGTTTGGATCACTGAATAGATGGCTCAACCGAGGCGTGTTTTGACGGCGAAAATAAGCGGTCGGCGACACTCTTTATTGTCGATTCGGGGCCGTGACGATGCCGTCGGTTCGAATCGGCCATGTGACAGCTGTGCGAAAGCTCAGCCGCCATTCCACAAAAAACTTCAGCAGGCCGTCTTTCCGCAAGCCCGGACAGATTTGATCGCGGATGCCAGGCTTTCTTGGCCGACGGCGCCGACAATCACGCCATCTCCAACGACGAAGGCCGGCGTTCCGCCAATTCGAAGCGAGTCAGCCGCGCGCATGGTCGCCTGGATAAAGGGACGAGCCTCTCCAGAATCAATGTCTTTGGCCAATCGAACCATGTCGACACCCAAATCCTTTGCAACTTGCGTCGCCCGTTCTTTTCCAACACGGCCGCGCGACGTCAGAAGTTGCTGATGAAATGTCATATATTGTTCGGCATTCAATTGTTTGCGAACGGCTAACGCGACGACTGAAGCTTCCACGGAATCGGGGCCGAGGACCGGAAAATCGCGCAAGATTAGGCGCAATTTGGGGTCGTCCTTCATCAAACCCATCATGTCGGAGAGAGATTTTTTGCAATAGCCGCAATTATAGTCAAAAAACTCGACCAAAGTGACGTCACCCTTCGGATTGCCGAGGACGACACCGTTTTCGGCTTTGATCAAGTCATCCGATAACGCAGCGAGGGCGGCCTTTTGGGTCGCGGCTTCCGCTTCTTTTTGCTTTTGATCAAGCGCATTCAAGGCATCCTGAATGAGTTCTGGATGGGTCATCAGGTAGCTTTTTACAATGTCACCGATCTCCGCCTTCTTTGAATCGGAGAACGTCTCTTCGGCAAAAGACGCTGAAGACGAGCAGGCGATCAATAAAGTCCCTATGATGAGAGGCCATTTCCGTACGGTGAACATTGGGTGCTCCTAAGGGGCTAATTAAAACGTTTTGGACGATAATTAAAAATATCGTCGGCTTTCAGTGCGGCTGGCGATCCGGCCGGCAAGAGTTTTTTGGCTTTGTCTGCATGGTTTACGGCGGATTGCTGGTCTCCGATCAAAAATGCTTCCTGAGCCGCGCTATATTCTGCCATGCCAATATTGCCTTGCGTGCCATAGGCCATGGCCAAATAGCGCCATGTTTCTGAATCCTCGGGTTCGCGTTGAACGGCATTGGATAATTCTTTGACGGCTTCCGACAGATTGCCAGTATCACCCGTTGCTAAGAGGGCGCGCCCCAATAGGCCGTGAATAAGCCCGGCCTCGGCCATGATGGACGTTGCACGTTTGAGCGCGGTAACGGCCTCCCGCGTTCGGCCAAATTCAAGCAAAACTTGGCCTTTCAGCTCCCAGAAATAGGGATTTTCAGGCTTTACCTTCAATAATTGTTCGATTTCTGCCAAAGCTTCGGGGATTTTTTTATACCGATAATTCAAAATCGCACGGGCATAGTGAGCGGGGAGGGACATATCCGATATCGGGTATTTGCGGCCAACTTCTTCTTGTTTGGCGACAAAACCATAGAGTTTGGCCCGCATTAGATCGTGGCGCGCTTGAAGATCGGCCGAATCTTTTTTTGCAAAATAGGGGCTTGCCTCAACGAGTGTTTCCAGGCTGGCGATACGGTCTTGAGGCATCGGGTGACTCATTAGATAGGGATCGAGATGTTCGGTTTTGAACATCATATCGTCACTAAGCCGCTTAAAAGTATCCAATAGCCCGCGGGGTGATTGAGCCGTCATATCGAGATATTTGATCGCCGCCCGGTCGGCCGCTTGTTCTTCGCCTCTTTGATAGGAAAGTAAGGTCCGGGTCGCGAGCTCTTGAGCGCCCATCATGACGCCGACGCCGCCCGCCCCCGAATTTGAGTTGCGGTTTCCGGCTCCTGCGACCATAGCGCCTGCTCCGAGCAACATTCCGGCCACCGCCATCATTTGGGCGTTGCCGAGTTGTTCGCGTTGCAAGGTTAAATGCCCCCCAGCAACATGGCCGGATTCATGGGCAATGACGCCAATAATCTCGTTAGGTGTCTTTGATTCCATCAAAGCGCCGGTATTGATAAACATGCGGCGCCCATTGGTGACGAACGCATTGAAGGTGCGGTCGTCGATCAGAGCGATTTGAATGGAGCCCTTATTGATGCCTGCGGCGTTAAAAATGGGTGCGGCATATTCCTTGAGCAACGTTTCAATTTCGGTATCGCGGATGATCCCGTGGCTTGCCGCTTGAGAATTAGCAAAATCGAGCGATTGGGCGTTAAAAAAGGCAATAGCAACCACGCTGATTGCTATTCGCTTTATAATTTGATGCGTTTTTTGCCCAAATTTCATGGTCTTGCCCAATTTTCTAAGCGGACGTTGCGGCGATTTGGGCGCTCCGTCAATTCATCCAACCGAAATAAACGGCGTTTTAACGTTCAATCGGGGCATTACGAGGGCAAAGGCCATCATCGGCGGTAGTCTTGCCCTAATTCCGCTTTGCCCTTACATCTCCGGCCCTCGAAGGGGATCGTTCACATGACCAGCCAGTTTTCTCCCAAATCCGATTTTCTCCGCACCCTCATGGATCGCGGATATATCCATCAATGCTCGGATTTCGAGGGCCTCGATCAAAAAGCCCGCTCGGGGATGCTGACGGCTTATGTTGGTTACGATTGTACCGCGCCTTCCCTCCATATCGGCAACCTCATTTCCGGTATGATGCTGCATTGGTTTCAGCAAACCGGCCATCGGCCCATAACGCTCATGGGCGGAGGCACCACTCGGGTTGGCGATCCTTCTGGCAAAGATGAAACAAGAAAGCTGCTGACGGTTGAGCAGATTGAAGACAATAAAAACAGCATCAAGGGTGTTTTTGGCAAACTCTTGAATTACGCGCCAGACGGTAACGGCGCCATCATGATCGATAATGCGGAATGGCTCACCAAGCTTAATTATATCGACATGTTGCGCGATATTGGGCGGCACTTTTCGATCAATCGCATGTTGACGATGGATTCCGTAAAATTGCGTTTGGAACGCGAGCAGGAATTATCCTTCATCGAATTCAACTATATGATTTTGCAGAGCTATGATTTCGTCGAGCTCGCAAGAAAGCATAATTGTTCACTTCAAATGGGTGGCTCCGACCAATGGGGTAATATTGTGAATGGCGTCGATCTTGGTCGACGGATGGGAACGCATCAGCTTTATGCTCTTACAACCCCGTTATTGACCACGGCATCGGGTGCCAAAATGGGTAAGACGGCATCGGGCGCTGTCTGGCTCAATGCTGATATGTTTAGCCCGTATGATTATTGGCAGTTTTGGCGCAATACAGAAGATGCCGATGTGAGCCGGTTCCTTAAATTGTTCACGCTCATGCCGCTTGATGAGATTGCCCGGCTATCGGCTCTCGCAGGATCTGAAATCAATGAAGCAAAAAAGATCTTAGCAACGGAAGCGACGGCGTTGCTTCATGGCAGAGAGGCTGCTGAAGAGGCTTCCGAAACGGCTCGCAAAACGTTTGAAGAAGGAATGGCCGCAGAAACCTTACCTAGCTTCAATCTGCCAATTGGAACCGGATTATTATCGGCGAATGTTGCGGTTGGGTTCGCATCGTCAAACAGCAATGCGCGTCAGCTGGTCGAAAGCGGTGCCGTTCGGATTAACGATGTTGTCATCACCGATACACGCCGCGTTCTTACGGCCGAAGATTTCCGCGATGGCGCAATCAAACTCTCGATGGGAAAGAAGAAGCACGTCTTGATCAAGGCTTAGGCGTCTCGATTATTTTAGGCGGTAATTTAGTCGGCGCGGTCTCTTCAATTGGCCCGCCCGCTTCGAATAGTTTTCTCAAAAATCCCGGCGCTACGACGGATAGCGGGTTATAGGTTACTTGCGGCGCGGCAATGGGGCCATAGGCTCGATAGTTAATCGAGAACAGCCCCTCATTTTCACCGCCTAATAATTGTCCCAAGAGTGGAATCTTATTGAGGAAATTATTGACCAAATAGGCTGGAATAATCGTGCCCTTCACGTCAATATTAGCTTTGGCATAATCGATCGTTCCTTCGACGGTACCGCCGAGCACAGGTCCTGACATGACGCCGTCGCTGATCTCGATTTTACCGGCACCAATTGTGAAGGTCGTATTGAGCCGCGAAAATTGAACATTTTTCGGATCGGTTACAATTGCGCGGCCACCGGGCGCTCCCGCGCGTGTGTTTAAATCAGCAATGGCGGCTTCGTCCAAAATTGCAAATCGTTTGATTGATAATTCTCCGGCCAAAGGTTCGCCGGCGGTTGCAATCTGGAAGGTTAATGCACCCGCATTCATTCGCTTATATAAATCGGTAAAGCGAAGGAGGGATCCCGCATCCGCGCTTTGGATGACAATGACTGTTTGACCCGCTTCAGAACGTGCAGATTGTCCAAGGACCGGTTGTTGTCCAAGACGTCCATCCAATCGAAGATCTTTTAGAAGGCTTCCGCGGGTCTGCGCATGAAGATCAGCATTTTTCATCACCTCACCGTTAAAGCCAGAAAGTGTAGAAACTTTTAGATCCAGATCAAGATCTTGGCTCAACGTGGCCTGCCCATGTTGCGATGAAAGTGCTGATTTTATTAATGCGCGCCCATCCAGCGTATCGCCTTGTATCGATATTTTATAACCTATGCCGGCCTTTTCGAGTGAAGCGCTGACTTTATCAGTGGCATTGATGCGAAGATTTGCCAAATTGACAGACCGTAAGACGCCATCGGATCCAATCTCTGCTTTCCCTTTGAGATAGATACTCGGATCGTCGATGATGAGGTCATCAAGGGAAATTGATTCATCCGGCGAAATAACAATCGAGAAGTTTGCCTTTTCAGACTTTCCAGCGGGTCTTGTCCATCCGGGAATGAGGCCGTTGATAGATGCTTTGGTAAGGTCAAGTTCACCCTTACCTTTGACACGCTTGCCACCAATGCCCTTAAGCGAAAAGCTGAGTGTAACGGGGCCATTCACAAGGCCAGCGGTTTTGATGCCCTTTTTTTCTCGCACTGTTTCATCAATGGTCATGACGACATTTGCATCTCGTGTCGTTGCACCATTTTGCTGGTGCATATCAAATTTGGCAGGAGCGCCTGCGAGCTTGCCTTCACCTTTGATCAGCAAGCCTTGAGGCGAAGCGCTCACATGAACAACGCCATTCTCGAGGCTCTCTGAGCCAAACGCATTTTCAACGGTAAGATCGGTGAGGTCGCCTTCCGCTGAAACTTGAATGTCTGAAGGCTTTAGATCGGGCTTTTGTGGAAACCCGATTTTGACGGCCATAGTGACATTGCCGGATGTCTTCTCTGGATCGAGCGGCGGTGTTGAAATATCCCGCATCATGTCAGAACGCAGCACTGTCGCAAAATCATTAGCGGCACCTGCGAAATGAAAATTGATATCGGCAACGGTTGGAATAAGGGATGTATCAAACACCCGATAGGTACCATCTGTAATGGTCAATACGCGCCCGTTTCCGGCATCGATTGTACCGCCTAAAATATCAATGCTAACTTTTTGGCCGGTTACGTGGACTTTGCCTTCCATTTTCTTAAGCGTCGGCAAGCCTTTGTCCGGTTGCAAGGTGCCATTCGTGAAGTTTAAATCAAGGGCCACGGCATTGTCGGGTATGACATCTTTCGCGATGACCGCTCGCAGACCGGACGGGTCGAGGTCTAGCCGATAGCTTGCCTCAGTCGCCGATCCACCAATAATCGATTGACCAAGATAAGAGCGGACTTCCGGCACAAGGAAGGAGGGCCAAAACGCCAAGAGCGATAGGGCATTCGATTGCTTCGCAATGATTTCCAACTTAAGGCCATCACGTCCATCGGCGGCACCGATCAACGCATTGCCATTGACGTTTAATTCGGGGCCATGGGCTTCAAACGACGTAACGCGGACGGCTTTAAAGCCGGACTCGATGTTGCCCATGACCGCCAGATGATCGATGGTGATTGGCGGATGTCCGGTGGCATCGGTCATGATGGTGGCGCCCTCGCTTCTTAAGGCAAAGGTCCAACCATCCGTGGCAGCTTTTGGAATGCCGACATCCCCACTGATCCGCCAATGTGTATCGCTGCTGACAAACTCAATAAGAGGAAGAATGATGCGATTACCATCGTCCGACAATGTGAATTCACCGTGAACTTCGTCCACTTTGATCGGCGGTGCTTTAGGATCATCGAGGATAATCGTTGCCTTGCCGCCTGTGATGGCGCCGGAAAGGCCCGTCAGAATGCTGTTTTTATCAACATCAATCGAGATGTTGAACGATAAGGGCATGTCCGTTTTAACAGGGATGGTCCCTTGTTCTGCAAAGCCCAAGAGTTCAGAGATCGCGATGTCTTTGCTCTGTAGGGTAAGGCGTCGAGCTTCACCGCCACGCCCGATTAGCGTGCCATTCGCAGACCATGTGCCATGCTCGCCTTGGGCGCTGAGAGCTATCCTCTCAACGCCTTCGCCCGTGCGATCAAAGGTGAGGGCCAGATCACGATATCGGATCTGTCGACCGCGGCGTTGATCATCGATGCGTAAAATACCGTTGCGCAGGATCGCATGGTCTAAAAGCCCGAGGGGACCTGTGCGATTTGATAGCGCATCAATAAAGGTTCCAATGGCTAGCGGGCCGGCGGGCGAATTCGTATCCGATGAATTCTCGTTCGATTCACTGTTCTGGGTCGGCTGCTCGTCCGCTTGATCAGACGTCTCTTCCGATATCGCGACCGAGCCGTCGGCTTTGATAGTGACGGAAACCAAAAGTCCGGTCAGATCAATATCACGCGGCACCAGACGCCCGATGAAAAGCGAGAGGCCGTCAAATCCGATTTCAGCTTTTGGTGTAACGAGGACTGGCTTTCCCGTTTCATCTTTAATGACCAATCCACCTACGGAAAGGTGAAGGCCGCCGACGACCTCACCAATTTCAGCGGATGAAAGTGATACGGAAAAGCCCGGAGGCATGCGGCTTTGAATGCCTGACGCGATTTGCCGGTTAAGACCCTCATAGCTGATAGGACCTTGTGACAATTGCCAGACAAGAAATCCAACCCCAACGCCGAGAAGAAGCAATAAGACGGCAATGATTTCGGCAAATAATTTGAGGCCGTGCAGCGACAACCGAAACGACCAATGCCGTTTGCGCTTTACCGCTCCCAAAAGGCCGAGGCGACGAGGCTCCCGCGACGGCGGCTCGCCATCGGGGATTGGATCATCACGCTCATTGGAATCGGAATGCTCGTTCATTTGGTTTTTATAGTGTTTCCGTGCCGACTATTGAAGTTGAATGTCGGTTTCGTTTATGGCCGTCCGTTGTTCGTCTTAGCTAAATCAGTGTTTTAAGCAATCTAGGTGGCATCATCATTCGTAGAAATAAGCATTCCGTATGATTCGATGAAAGGAAGAGACGATGACATCAGCTTTATCAGTAGGGGATATGGCCCCGGAATTCTCGCTCCCCGGCGATGGTGGCTCGACGGTTGCTCTGTCTTCTTATCGTGGCAAAAAGGTGGTGCTCTATTTCTATCCGAAAGATGACACTTCGGGTTGCACGAAGGAAGCCATTGAATTTAATGGATTAAAAGCAGAATTTACGAAGGCAAATACCGTTATTGTCGGTATGTCTCCGGATAGCCCGAAGAGCCATGACAAGTTTAAGGCCAAATACGATCTTACCTTTCCTATCGCCGCCGACGAAAATAAGACCGCCCTGGAAGCCTATGGCGTATGGGTCGAAAAGAGCATGTATGGCCGCAAATATATGGGTGTCGAACGCACGACGGTTTTAATCGGGGCGGACGGCCGGATTGTGTCGATTTGGCCCAAAGTGAAAGTCGACGGCCACGCCGCCGAAGTCCTTAAGGCTGCTCAATCGGCATAAGTCAGTCGATATCTTCCACATCGACATCGCCGCCATAGACGCGTTGCGCTAAGGCTGCTTCCATATAGGGATCAAGCGCGCCATCAAGGACATCGCCGGGTGCCGTTGATGTAACGCCCGTGCGCAGATCTTTGACCAATTGATAGGGTTGGAGGACATAGGAGCGGATCTGGTGTCCCCAACCCACATCGGTCTTGGCAGCCTGATCGGCCATGGCTTGATCTTCGCGCTTCTTTAATTCGATTTCATAGAGACGCGCACGAAGCATGTTCCACGCCGTTGCACGATTCTTGTGCTGCGAGCGTTCTTGCTGACAGGCCACAACGACACCCGATGGAATGTGGGTTATGCGTACCGCAGAATCGGTTGTGTTGACGTGCTGTCCGCCGGCGCCCGACGAACGAAACGTATCGATCCGGCAATCGGATTCTTTAACGTCGATCATGATGCGGTCATCAATGACGGGATAGACGCTGACCGACGCAAAGCTGGTATGGCGGCGTGCATTGGAATCGAATGGAGAAATACGAACAAGGCGATGGACACCGGCCTCGGTTTTCAACCAGCCATAGGCATTGTGCCCTTTGATCAATAGAGTTGCCCCTTTGATACCGGCTTCTTCGCCATCGGCGACGTCCATGACATCGACTTTAAATTTCCGACGCTCGGCCCAACGCGTGTACATGCGCATCAGCATCCGGGTCCAGTCTTGGCTCTCGGTACCGCCTGCACCGGAGTGCACTTCGAGATAGGTGTCATTGGGATCGGCTTCACCCGACAGCAGAGTTTCAATTTGACGGCGTGCTGCTTCGATTTGAACCGTGCGAATGCCTTCTTCGGCCTCAGCAACGATGGCCGCGTCACCCTCGGCTTCGCCCATCTCAATCAGCTCGATAGCGTCTGTCAGGTCTTGCTCTAGCCGTGTGATAGCGCCCAACCGATCTTCGAGATCGGTTCTTTCGCGCATCAATTTTTGCGCTGTTTCGGGATCGTTCCACAGATTTGGATCTTCGACGAGCGCATTCAGCTCCATTAAACGCCGTGTTGAGGTGTCGACGTCAAAGATGCCTCCTCAGCAGTCCCATGGACTGCTTGGCAGCTTCGGCAAGATTTTCAATTTCGGCGCGCATCGGTGAATGAAACTTTCCTGATCAAGATTAGGCCGGACAAGTAGCTAGGTCGCTCGGACATGTAAAGATATTCTGATCGACCACGCCCGCCGGGCTAATAAACGCCACCCAAACCGCTGCCCACGGCCTTTTCGACGTCTGGCGAGGGAACGAATAGGTTGCCGGAACCAAAACTATCGCCGTTTTCGGATTCGGACGGGCCCGTTCCGGGTTTATAGGCCTCAATAATCGAGCCTTTAGCTCCGCTGGTGGAGCGGAGGCCGGTTTCCGGATCGATGCTGACGAGCTTAATACCAGCGGGAACACGAAACGGAGTGGCTGGCTTATCGGCGAGAGCCAATTTCATAAAATCGCGAAAGATAGGTGCCGTAAATTGTGACGCTTGGGCTTGGCTGCCCAAGGATTTAGGCTTGTCATAGCCCATGTAGACACCAACGGCGAGGTCTGGGGAAAAGCCGACAAACCAGAGATCCTTGGCGGAATTGGTGGTACCCGTTTTGCCCGCCAGAGGCTTGCCGACGGCTGCAATCGCAGCACCGGTTCCCCGGATAACAACGCCTTCAAGGATGGAGGTGATTTGATAAGCGGTGAGGGGGTCGATAACCTGTTCGCGCGGATCTTCAAGCTTGGGTTCAGCTTGACCTTGCCATTTTGCGGCCTCGCAATCCGAGCATTTACGTTCGTCATGGCGGTAGATGGTTTTACCCCAGCGGTCTTGAATTCGGTCGATCAGGGTTGGCGTGATCCGTTTACCGCCATTGACGAACATTGAATAGCCATTGGTGACTTTCAACACGGTTGTTTCGCCAGCACCGAGGGACATCGCGAGCACCGGCATCAGATTGTTATAAAGCCCAAACCGTTTGGCATAGTCGGTGATCAACGGCATGCCGATATCTTGTGCGAGGCGCACCGTCATTTGGTTTTTTGAATGCTCGATTCCGTATCGCAAGGTCCGAAGGCCATGCGATTGTTTATCGAAATTTTCGGGCTTCCAAATTTCTTGACCCGGTCCGAGATCAATTTCAATCGGCGCATCCAACATCAAGTCTGACGGAGTGTAACCATTATCAATTGCAGCCGCATAAACAAAAGGCTTAAACGCAGAGCCAGGTTGGCGCTGAGCTTGTGTGGCTCGATTAAATTTTGACAGGTCAAACGAGAAACCGCCAACCATCGCAAGGACGCGACCGGTATAGGGATCCATCGCAACCAGTGCTCCGGAAACATCTGGTATTTGGCGCAAACGATATTGCCCCGCTTTTTCCGTTGGCTCGACATAAACAACGTCACCCGCCGCCAATAATTGTTTTGCTGGTTTTCTAATCCATTTTAATCCGTCGACAGCAAGCGTACCGGTTTCACGTTCATTGCTGATTTGGCCGTTTGAATTGCGCTTTGGTTGCAAGCCAACTTGCACAGTGTCGTTATTGACTCCTAAAACAACAGCAAGACGCCAATTCTTGACATCTGTTACAGCGGGAATGGCAGAAAGCGTGAGACCCCAATCAGAACTCAGCGTGTCGATTTTTTGAACAACACCATGAAATCCATCATGCGCCTCGTCAAAGCGAACAAGTCCGTCCGCCAATGTCTGGCGGGCAATTTGTTGCAATTTCGGATCGAGTGTTGTTCGAACAGAAAGACCACCTTCATAGAGGGCCTTTTCGCCATACCGATCAAACAGCTCGCGTCTTACTTCTTCAGCAAAGAAGCCAGCTGAAATTGTATTCGGCGAGATGGCTCTCAGCGTCACACCGAGTGGCTGCGCTTTTGCGGCATCACCTTCTTCTTTTTTGACGTAGCCATTTTCGACCATGCGATCGATGACATAGTTGCGGCGATCAATGGCAGCCTGCGTCTTTCGGAAGGGATGATAATTATTTGGGCCCTTGGGCAATGCTGCCAGATAGGCTGCTTCCGTTAAGGTTAGCTCGTTGACGGACTTGCCAAAATAATTCAGCGATGCCGCGGCGACACCATAATTTCCGAGCCCTAAATATATCTCGTTCAAATAAAGTTCTAAAATGCGCTCTTTTGAATAGGCCGTTTCTATTTTCAGAGCGACGAGCATTTCTTTGATTTTTCGATCAAAGGTTTGCTCGGACGAGAGAAGGAAATTTTTGGCGACCTGCTGCGTGATCGTCGATGCACCTTGCCTGCGACCGCGGGCCAGATTGGTGACCGCGGCCCTGATGATGCCTTCAGGGTCGACGCCGATATGATGATAGAAATTTTTATCTTCAGCCGAAATAAAAGCATTCATAACGAGGCGCGGCATCGTATCGATGGGGACGTAAAGGCGCCTTTCTTTCGAATATTCGGCTAAAAGGCTGCCATCTCCGGCGTGCACGCGGGTGGTCACGGCGGGCTGATAGGCCGCCAATTGGGTATAATCAGGCAATTCTTGCGAATATTTCCAGATCACGATTCCTGCGGCGGCAGCACCCAGCACGAATAAAATCGCACCCAGTGTGAAAAGGAATCCGAAAAATCGAAGCAAATGACGCATGGAGCAGAAAAATTTCCGGACGAAAGCAGGGATAGCCGATTGAAAGCCGATATCATCTAGTCGGTTCGGAGTGTAATTTCAAACCGCAAGATGGCATGCCTTCCGAATATGGTGAAATCAGGGCTTGGCAAGGTCCGGCCCAGTTCTTGGCGGATTGAGGAATTCGACGAGGGCGTCGGCCATGCGGCTTGTCATTCGATCCGTCCACTCCGATGACGTGAGTTGATCGAGATCGGCTTTGCTCGACATATAGCCGAGCTCAATGAGGGCGGAGGGGATATCAACCGCCCGCAGGACCCTAAATCCGGCAGCCCGAAGGGGATTCCGGTTCAGATGGGTTGTATCGGCAATTCGGGTTACCAGCTCCCGCGCTAAGAGGCTGGACCGCGTCCTTGTTTCTCTCAGCGTAAGATCACCCAGAATGTCCGCGACCGATGAATCAGTTGCTTGGGGCGTATAGCCGCCGTTTGAATCGGCCTTATTTTCGTATTCAGCAACCTTTGCCGCCTCCGCGTCAGACGATCGTTCATCTCCGACATAGACGGTTGATCCCCTTACCTCACCAGCTGACGCGATAGTATCGCCGTGGATCGATAAAAAGACGGCAGCGTTGTGCTGACGCGCGATTTTTACCCGTTCATCCAGCGGGATGAAAACGTCTTGATCGCGTGTCAAAAGGACCCGACAAAGGCCCTGTGCCTCAATTTTTTTAGCAAGCGCGATCGAGAAGGCCAGAACGACGTCCTTTTCAAAGAGGCCACTTACGCCGGTCGCGCCCAGGTCGTTACCGCCATGGCCTGGATCAATAACGATCAAAGGGCGACTATCGGTGACTGCAGAAGCGCTCGTCGTTGAGCCTGAATCCTTAAAAGCCTTTGATATCGCTGCCGTTTGGGCGGCTTTATCAAAACTCTCGCGATCGGACGCGGTTAGGAATAGGGACACGATGTAGGCGCCGCCCCCCATCGAGGTGGACTTTACAATATCTCCGGGCACCATCGGGGTAGCCAGATCGAAGACAATTCTGGACCGATCGGACGCGATTTTTCCGTAGCGATAGGACGTCACCGCCCCTTGGCTCACATTGCCACTATCGGGCGGCAACTGAAAGTTGATATCCGGCGTTTCAATGATCAAACGGTCAGGATTAGATAAAACAAAGGCCGAAATCGCGATTTCTTCCGATGCAATCAGCCGAATTCGGGTCGATGTTGCCGCCGGCGCTATTTGGATATCGGCGATGACAGGGGCAGCGATGGCCGCGGACATCATGAGCTGACCAAGCACGGCACCAAATAAAGAGAGGTAGCGGGCGAATCGTTTCATCGTTCAACATATCCCTTTCCGGTCGACCGGATAGCCAAGTTCAGCCCAGCGATGCAACCGCGAAATGTCATGGCTCTTGCCAAACCATGCTTTAGCGCACTATCTAGGGGTGTGCAGTTACCGATTTGGTCGCCAAGACAGATCGGCACGTTGTTCATCTTTGGATGAATTTTCGGATCGTTGATCCGGCGTGACGATTGAGCGGTTTTTGCATGATCGGGCGCGCGAAACTCGCGCTTTCCGGTTCTTTTTGATTGTTTAGCCGATAGGCCTAGAGGTTTAACCTCAAGCCAACCGGCACCAGATTAGGTGAGGTGAGTGACGTGAGCCAGGCGTTTAAGGGCCGCGAGAAGAGCACGACGGGAGTTGCCACTCGGCAACCGCGTGCGTTTTTCGGGTCTTATCTGGCACGTTCCCCTCTGTCAGCGTGTCAACCCTTCGCCCGTTTACGGCGTCAACAGGGCGCCGCTTCGCCATCTTTCCAGTCCCACCGTTCGACCTCTGAAAGGCCCGTAACTCTGTTGCGGGCAACATTGATTAGGCCTGCTTGGGTTCAGATTGATATAGCGCCGGCGCCATCGAGAGAGTCTCATGGCCAACAAAATGCTAATCGATGCTTCGCATCCCGAGGAAACACGGGTCGTCGTCGTCAGAGGTAACCGCGTCGAGGAATTCGACTTCGAGGCGGCTAATAGAAAACAACTTCGCGGCAATATTTATCTTGCCAAAGTCACCCGGGTAGAACCCTCGCTTCAAGCCGCATTCGTTGAATATGGTGGAAATCGCCATGGTTTCTTGGCGTTTAGCGAAATTCACCCCGATTATTATCAAATTCCGGTTGCGGACCGCGAAGCCCTCTTGGCAGAGGATATGCGCGCGGATCGCGATGCGGATTTCGGCGATGATGACAAGCCTGCAAAAGCGCCAAAGCCTAACCGGACGCGCGGCAAGGCCAAAGAAGCCGCTGATGCCGAATCGGTAAGCTCGGAACCCGTCGAAGAAAGCGAAAGCGCTGAAACGGACGAGGCTGAGGCTTCGGCTGACGTGTCTCATTCTGAAAATGGCGAAGGGCCTGTTGAGGTCGGCTCCGACGATGACCAGACGATCGAGCATGTCGGCGGTGGAGATGCTTTGGAAGACGTGCCGGAGCGTCCGCGCCAGTCGCGTCGTCAATATAAGATCCAAGAAGTCATCAAGCGTCGCCAGATCCTCCTTGTTCAAGTGGTCAAGGAAGAGCGTGGCAATAAAGGCGCGGCGCTCACGACCTACCTTTCGCTTGCAGGTCGTTATTCGGTGCTTATGCCGAATACGGGACGCGGCGGTGGCATTTCGCGCAAAATCACCAATATTGCCGACCGCAAGCGTCTGAAAGCCATTGCACAGGAGCTTGAGGTTCCGGATGGCATGGGGGTTATTCTGCGCACGGCGGGTGCCGCGCGGACCAAGCCTGAAATCAAGCGCGATTTTGAATATTTGATGCGTGCATGGGAAACCGTGCGCGAAACAACCTTGCAATCGACCGCGCCGACGCTTGTCTATGAAGAAGGTTCGCTCGTTAAGCGCGCTATTCGCGATCTCTATAATAAAGATATCGACGAAGTCATTGTTGCGGGCGAGGAGTCTTACAAGGACGCCAAGGACTTTATGCGCATGCTCATGCCGAGCCATGCGAAGAATGTGAAGCCTTATCGCGAGACGACGCCGATTTTTGCTAAATTTGGCGTTGAGGCGCAGTTGGATGCGATGTTCTCGTCGCAAGTGACGCTAAAATCGGGCGGCTATATCGTTATCAACCAGACGGAAGCGTTGGTGGCGATCGACGTTAACTCGGGCCGTTCAACGCGCGAGCATAATATCGAAGATACGGCGGTTCGGACCAATCTTGAGGCGGCCGACGAGGTTGCTCGCCAGTTGCGATTGCGCGATTTGGCGGGTCTTATCGTCATCGACTTTATTGATATGGAAGAAAACCGGAACAACCGCTCGGTCGAGAGGCGTCTCAAGGACGCGTTGAAAAACGATCGCGCGCGTATTCAGGTTGGACGGATATCGCCCTTCGGTCTGATGGAAATGTCGCGTCAGCGCATTCGCACGGGCGTTTTGGAAGGCTCGACCGTTGTGTGTCCGCATTGCGTCGGATCGGGAATGGTCCGGGCGACACCATCTGTCGCGCTGCATGTGTTACGTTCCGTTGAAGAACTCTTGCTGAAGAGCGCTACACATCACGTGACCGTTAAGGCGCGAGGCGATATTGCCCTCTATGTGCTCAATCAAAAGCGCATGCATTTGCGCAGCCTTGAAGAGACGTTCCTCGTCAATATTACGGTATTGGCCGATGACACATTGACCGGAACCCATCCGTTTAGCGTTGAACGCGGCGAAATCGTGATGCCGGGTGATGTGCAGATCGCCCGTCCAGTCAACCCGGCTGGGTTTATCCCGGTTGAAGAGCCAGAGATCGACGAGGTTGAGGAGGAGATTGAGGAAGAAGAAGAAATCCTCGATCAGGACTCGTCCAGCGAAGAGGATGGCGAAGGGCGCGAAAGCCGTTCCAACGGCTCAAATGCCGACAGTGAGGGCGGTGAAGCGGGCAGACGTCGTCGTCGGCGTCGTCGCCGGCGCGGTGGCCAGAATGGTGAACGTCCTGTCGATGGATCAGCGCCAATGCCGCTTAATGCACCTCAACCCGTTGTTTCGGGCGCGCCCTTTACCGGTACACATGTGATTGGCGAAGATGGCGAGATCATCACGGAGCGAGAAGTAACGGATAAGCCAGCGGGCGAGGGCGAGGCTGCGCGTCGCCGTCGTGGACGCCGCGGTGGTCGCCGCAATGGCCGCCGCGATCGTCCGGAAGGTGAATTGGCTGTTGCCGGAGGCGAAGCGAGCGATGATGTTTCGAATGAAACGCATCAGCCCGAGCTATCGGTCAGTGTGTCGGGTGCCGATGATACGGAAATTCCGGAGACGGTGAAGAAGGTTCGCGCGCCACGTAAACCACGCGCACCGGCGGCGAATCTAACGGCTGAGGTTCCAGCTCCGCTTATGGCTGAACCCGTGGTTGTTGCGGCACCTGAACCCGTTGCAGCGCGCCTTCCCGAGCCGATTACAACCGAGCCCGTGGTGATCGCCGATCCCAATAAGCCCAAAAAGGGCGGTTGGTGGGCCAAAGCAAAGGCCACGCTCAGCGGCGAATAAGCCGATCTAACAACAAAAAGGCCGCGTGGAATGCTCCACGCGGCCTTTTTATTGGCGTTGATGCAATTACTTCGCGACGATTTCTTTCGGCCCGAGGCGCTTGTCGAGATAGGTATCGACCACGGCCATCAGCTCGTCCGTTTTGTTTTCAAAGAAGTGATTAGCCCCTTCCACCGTCTGGTGTTCAAGCTGTATTCCCTTTTGGGTTTTCACCTTCTCGATGATTGGAATGACTTCTTTGGAGGGTGCCACGCGATCTTGCGAGCCGTGCACGAAGAGGCCGGATGACGGGCAGGGGGCAAGGAACGAGAAATCGAACCGGTTGGCAGGCGCGGCAATCGAGATAAATCCCTCTATTTCCGGGCGACGCATCAAGAGCTGCATCCCAATCCAAGCGCCGAACGAGATGCCGGTAATCCAGCACGCACGCGCATCGGGATTGATGGCTTGGGCCCAGTCAAGCGCCGACGCGGCATCGGATAATTCGCCGGAGCCATGGTCGAATGATCCTTGACTGCGTCCAACGCCACGGAAATTAAACCGAAGCGTCGAGAATCCACGCTCCAAATACGAATAATACAGCGCATAAACGAGCGGGTTATTCATCGTTCCACCGAATTGCGGATGAGGGTGAAGGATGATCGCTATCGGCGCGCCCTTCGTCTTCGACTGGTTGTAGCGTCCCTCAATTCGTCCTGCTGGACCCGTGAATATGACCTCTGGCATTCCAATCCCCACCCTAAGCGCTGCTTTGCGCATCTCAAAACGTTCAAAAACGGGCAAATTGCTTGACTTGAGAAACTCTCGGCTTCACAACCCTTAGAATAATTCTAAGAGATGATCGCGGCAGTCAAACTGTATGTATCGGCTCTTAGCACGTTGTCTGGGGGCAATTGCAAGCTTTTCCCGCTTTCCTGATGGCGTTTCGGTAAATTCTTCTAGGTTGGGCTTAACGAGGCAAAAAGGTACGCTTTCCGATGGTATCTGTTTCGCGCCATTATCTTGACCACAATGCGACGTCGCCGCTGCGTCCGGAAGCGCGTGATGCGATTTTGGGCGCGTTGGATCAGGTGGGCAATGCCTCATCGGTGCATCAAGAGGGACGCAAAGCCCGCGGAACGATGGACAGGGCGAGGGATGCTGTTGCAGCCCTTTGTGGTGCCTCGGCGCGAGACGTTATTTTTACAAGTGGCGGAACCGAAGCCAATGCGCTGGCTTTGACCCCAGGCTTGCAGGTCGATGGGTCCCCACAGCCCTTTACCCATTTATTGGTGAGTTCGGTCGAGCATGTTTGCGTGCTTGAGGGGCATCGCTTCAAGACGGATTGCGTCTTAAGAATTAATGTCGATCCTTCGGGGCTCGTTTCGAAAGACCATCTCGAGCGGCTGTTGCAAGACATTGCAGAAAAGGGCGGAAGAGCACTCGTTGCCATCCAGGCGGCGAACAATGAGACGGGCATCCTTCAACCGATTGCCGAATTGGCGATGCTGGTGCACCGATTTGGTGGGTTATTGCATTGCGATGCCGTTCAAATTGCCGGCAAATTATCGCTCGATCACATTACGGCCGGAGCCGATATGCTCGCACTTTCCGCGCATAAGATCGGTGGACCACAAGGTGTGGGCGCGTTGATCCTGCGTTCGGGTGGAATTTCGATTGCGGATAAAATGTTCAGAGGTGGCGGCCAAGAGCGAGGGGCCCGGGCTGGCACCGAGAATGTGGCGGGCATTTCGGGATTTGGCGCGGCGGCCAGCGCTTGTTTGACGTCGCTTATGGAAAATTCCGCCGCCATGCTGCAATTGCGCGACCAAGCGCAGGCTTATTTGTTAGAGGCCGCACCGGATGCCGTTGTTTATGGCTCAGGCTTGGCTCGGTTACCGAATACTTTAGCTTTCTCGGTTCCGGGACTAACGGCTGAAACGGCCTTAATGGGGTTTGATCTCGGCGGCGTGGCGTTATCCTCTGGTTCCGCCTGTTCGTCCGGCAAGGTCAAGAAGTCGCATGTGCTTGAAGCCATGGGCGTTTCAAACGATATGGCGGCCTGCGCCCTCCGGCTAAGTTTCGGTTGGACAAGCACGAAAGCCGATCTAGAAGGGTTCCGAGCCGTATTAAATAAAATGGTAAGACAAAGGAAGACGAGCGCCCGCGCGGCGTGATATAATTGGATTACTTTGGACGCCAGGCCCTTGAAGCCGGTATGTCAGGAGAGTTAAATGGTAGCGGTAAAAGAGACCGTCGAGCAGGTTAAAGAGCTCGATGTTGATCAGTACAAATATGGATTTTCGACCGATCTAGAGGTCGATAAAGCTCCCAAAGGCTTGTCCGAGGATATTGTACGCTTTATTTCCGCTAAGAAGGGTGAGCCGGAGTGGATGCTTGAATGGCGTCTGGACGCCTATCGGCGTTGGCTGACCATGACGGAGCCGAATTGGGCCCGTGTTCACTATCCAAAAATTGATTTTAACGATTCCTATTACTACGCGGCGCCAAAAAAGAATGCCGCGCCGAAGACCTTGGATGAGGTCGATCCTGCGATTCTCGATGCGTATAAGAAACTTGGCATACCGCTGCGCGAACAAGAAATTTTGGCCGGTGTGCAAACCTCGAAGGTTGCCGTCGACGCGGTGTTTGATAGCGTCTCGGTGGTAACCACCTTCAAGGAAGAGCTGAAAAAGGCCGGCGTCATTTTTTGCTCAATTTCGGAAGCCATCAAAGAGCATCCGGAATTGGTAAGAAAATATCTCGGCTCGGTTGTACCTGTAACGGACAATTATTACGCCACATTGAATTGCGCAGTGTTTACCGATGGCTCTTTTGTGTACATCCCGGAGGGTGTGCGTTGCCCGATGGAATTGTCGACCTATTTCCGGATTAACGAGAAAAACACAGGGCAGTTTGAGCGTACGTTGATTATCGCAGAGAAGGGCTCCTATGTGAGCTATCTCGAAGGTTGCACGGCGCCACAACGCGATGAAAACCAATTGCATGCCGCTGTCGTAGAGCTTGTCACGATGGACGATGCCGAGATTAAATATTCAACCGTGCAAAATTGGTATCCGGGCGATGCCGATGGCAAAGGTGGCATTTATAATTTTGTCACCAAGCGGGGCGATTGCCGGGGCGCCAATTCGAAGATCAGTTGGACGCAGGTCGAGACCGGTTCCGCCATTACGTGGAAATATCCAAGCTGCATTTTGCGGGGTGATAATTCACGCGGCGAATTTTATTCCATCGCGGTTTCGAATGGCATGCAGCAGGTCGATAGTGGTACCAAGATGATCCATCTGGGCAAGAATACGACGAGCCGTATTATCTCAAAGGGTATCTCGGCTGGTCGGTCACAAAATACCTATCGTGGTCAGGTATCGGCCCATCGCAAGGCATCGAATGCGCGTAATTTCACCAATTGTGACTCGCTGTTGATTGGCGAGCAATGCGGTGCTCATACCGTGCCTTATCTTGAGAGCAAGAATGCGAGTGCGGTTTTTGAGCATGAGGCAACGACATCGAAAATCTCAGAAGAACAGATGTTTTATTGCCGTCAACGCGGACTGTCGGCCGAAGAAGCTACAGCCTTGATCGTCAATGGTTTCGTGAAAGATGTGCTGCAGCAATTGCCTATGGAATTTGCTGTTGAAGCACAAAAGCTCATCTCGATCAGCCTTGAAGGCAGCGTTGGTTAATCACAATTCCGCAATCGGCTGCTGCCGATCTCGTGCGATATGTTACATGAAGTAGGGCTAGGCATATGTTAGAAATTCGTAATCTCCACGTCGCTATTGAAGACGGATCGAAGAAGATCCTCAACGGTCTTGATCTGACCATTCACAATGGTGAAGTCGCTGCCATTATGGGGCCGAATGGTTCGGGAAAGTCGACGCTTTCTTATGTGATTGCAGGCAAGCCTGATTATGAAATTTTAGACGGCGAAATTTTGCTCGACGGTGAAAATCTTCTCGAAATGGAGGCTGATGCACGGGCTGCGGCAGGCGTCTTTTTGGCGTTTCAATATCCGCTGGAAATTCCTGGTGTCGCAACCATGACTTTTCTAAAGGCCGCTATGAATGCGCAGTCGCGTGCGCGCGGTGAGGGCGAATTAAAAACGCCGGACTTTATGCGTCGCGTCAAGTTGGGTGCAGAGAAGCTAGGCATTCCTCAAGAGATGCTGCGTCGCGGCTTGAATGTCGGATTTTCTGGCGGCGAAAAAAAGCGTATGGAAATTTTGCAGATGGCCCTTCTTGAGCCATCCATCGGCATTTTGGATGAGACGGATTCAGGTCTTGATATTGACGCGCTGAAGATTGTCTCTGAAGGCGTTAATGCCTTGCGCTCGGCTGATCGTTCTTTCCTTGTGATTACGCATTACCAACGCCTCTTAAATTACATTGTTCCCGATACCGTGCATGTAATGTCGAAGGGACGCATCGTTAAGACGGGCGGTAAGGAATTGGCTTTGGAACTCGAAGCCAATGGATATGCCGATTATGTTTCTGACGTTGCGGCTTGAGGATTAAAGAATGGCAAGCGTAACGCCCCTTAAAACGGCTGCTGAATTATCGCTTCTCGCTCAAGCGGAAGGAAGCAAATCTGTCCGGCAGAATTCTTTCGCCCGCTATGCGGCTAAGGGGCTGCCGCATCGCCGCGTTGAAGCCTATCATTACACGGATATACGAGCCCTTTTGAAGGACGCACCTGCGTCCGCCCAGAAGGCTGGAGTGGCACCGACCCACTTTGCATTCAACGAGATTGATGCATGTGTTATCACGCTCATTGATGGGCAGGTGACGGCTGTGCCAACCAACCCATTGGCTGGTGTGTCAATGAACATCAGCGATGAGGTGCCGGACGACGGACTGGCTGCTCGTTCGGTATTCCCATCGGATGGTGATCCGATCATTGCGCTGAATGCTGCTTTTGTTCATCGGACCTTACGGGTTATGATCGATGCAGGTTGTGCGATTGAGAAACCTGTCCTTCTTCGCTGCATCACAACGGGCGCTGTATCCGCTTATAGCCGTGTGGTTGTCGAGGTGGCGAATGGTGCCTCTATGACTTTGATCGAGTGTCACGAATGTGCATCGGGTGGATTGACGAATAGTGTTGTTGAAATTGTTGCGGGCGATGATGTTTCGGTCGAGCATATTCGCGTTAATCTGGGTGATGAAAGCGCGACCGTTTTAACCAGTTTTGGTGGCCGCATAGGTGTACGTAGCGCGTTGACAAGTGGAAATTTTGTAACAGGCGGTGCGTTGTCACGCCATCAGGTATTTTTGCGGTTTGAAGGGGAAGGCGCCACGGCAACAATTTCTGGAGCAGCGTTGCTTAAGGACCGTCAGCAGGCAGATACTACATTGGTGGTTGATCATTCCGTTCCCGAATGCGTCAGCCGCGAACACTTTGCTCACGTGCTGGATGGTGAAGCAACCGGGGTGTTCCAAGGCAAAATCATTGTGCGCCCTCATGCACAAAAGACGGATGGAAAAATGATGAGCCGCGCCGTTTTACTGGCCGATGGTGCGACCATGAACAATAAACCCGAACTCGAAATTTTTGCGGATGATGTTCAATGCGGCCATGGCGCAACCGTTGGCGCGCTGGATGATGACCTTCTATTTTATCTCCGCGCACGTGGTTTGCCGAAGCCTGAGGCGGAAGCCTTGATGCTTCAAGCCTTTGTCGGTGAGGCCTTAGAAATGATTACGCATGAAGGAATGCGTGAACAGCTTGAATGGCTTTCGGAAACTTGGCTTAAAGCGCGCGGTTGAGGATTTAAAACGAGATGGCTTCCGTTACACCCTTTGACGTCCATAAGATTAGAGCGGATTTTCCAATCCTTTCTAAAACGGTTTATGGAAAGCCGCTTGTCTATCTCGATAATGCAGCGTCGGCGCAAAAGCCTAAATCGGTATTGGACCGAATGGTCTATGCGTATGAGAATGAGTACGCGAATGTCCATCGCGGGTTGCATTATATGGCCAATGCCGCGACTGAAGTTTTTGAACATGCGCGTGAAACTGTTCGCGCTTTCATCAACGCTGAATCAACAGACGAGATCATTTTTACGCGTAACGCTACTGAGGCGATGAATCTCGTCGCGGCCAGCGTGGGTCAAATGATCTTAAAGCCTGGGGATGAAATTATCCTTTCCATTATGGAGCACCATTCCAATATTGTGCCATGGCATTTTCATCGTGAGCGCAGTGGTGCCGTTATTAAATGGATCCCATGTGACGATGACGGCAATCTGGATATGGATGCCTACGAGAAATTAATCACACCACTCACCAAGATTGTTGCTGTGACTCAGATGTCCAATGCGCTCGGAACGATCAATCCGATTGCCGATATTATTCGCATCGCTCATGCGCATGGTGCTTTGGTGATGGTCGACGGGTGTCAAGGATCGGTTCATTTAGAAACCGATGTGCGGGCACTCGATGCTGATTTTTACTGCTTCACGGGTCATAAGCTCTATGGGCCGACGGGTATCGGTGTTGTCTATGGCAAGCGTGAGCTTTTGGCCAAGATGCCGCCCTTTAACGGGGGCGGAGAAATGATCAATGTGGTCACGACAGATACGGTCACGTATAATGAACCGCCCCATCGTTTTGAAGCCGGAACGCCGCCAATTGTTCAAGCGATTGGGTTGGGTGCCGCTCTTGATTATATGAATAAGATTGGTCGATCAGCGATCGCTGCGCAGGAGGACCTGTTGCGCGATTATGCGATGCAGCGTTTGAGCGAAATGAATTCGCTTCGCATCATAGGGCGCGCCCGCAACAAAGGCGCGATTGTCTCCTTCGAGATGAAAGGCGCGCATGCGCATGATGTGGCAACGATTATTGATCGGTCCGGTGTTGCGGTGCGTGCCGGTACCCATTGCGCGCAACCTTTGCTGCAACGCTTCGGCGTAACATCGACGTGTCGTGCGTCATTTGCCTTTTACAACACGGTCGAGGAGGTTGATCTATTGGTCGATGCACTCCGCAAGGCCGAAGCCATGTTTGCTTGAGGAGTTCCAGCATGAATGATGTCACCCAGCCGCTGGAAGAGACGCCAAATAAGCCTGAGATTGGTGCGACGACGGCGCTGCCACCGGAAGAGATTGATCGGTTGACGGATGATATCATCGCGGCACTGAAAACCGTTTATGATCCGGAGATTCCATCGGATATTTATGAGCTTGGGCTGATTTATCGCATCGCAATTGATGATAGCCGTAAAGTGGATATCGACATGACGTTGACGGCACCGGGTTGCCCGGTTGCAGGCGAAATGCCGGGTTGGGTAGAAACAGCCGTCAGTACCGTTGCAGGTGTTCAGGCCGTTGAAGTGAAGATGGTGTTTGATCCGCCATGGGATCAGTCGCGGATGTCGGATGAGGCCAAAGTCGCGCTCGATATGTGGTGACGATGACGCATGACGATCTCTTTGATCTTTTTCGTCCCGTAGCGCCTGTCGCGCTGAAGCGCATGTTTGGCGGGACTAGCGTTTATGTCGATGGACGTATTGTTGCCATTGAGGTTGACGGGGTTTTGTATTTGAAGGCCGACGCTGTAACCGAGCAGCGTTTTGAGGAGGAGGGATTAAAACCCTTTACCTATCAGGCCAAAGGCAAAACCATGACGATGCGCTATTATCAAATGCCGGATGGGGCCTATGAGGACCCCGATGCCTTTCGGCCATGGTTTCGCTTGGCCAAAGAAGCGGCTGACCGCGCGCCCTTGGCAAAAAAGAAGGCCTCACACTGACGCCCCTTACAATTGGCGCGAACAGTGTTACATTAGAGATGAAATCAACTTCCGGGCCTTGAACCTGGTAGGGGAGTAGGACAATGGCACTGCCAAAATTCAAAATTATGTCGCTGACCGATGCGGCCGCGGATCGGATCCGTGAAATTATGACCAATGCCGAAAAGCCGATTGTTGCCATAAAGGTCGGCGTGAAAAATGGCGGCTGCGCGGGCATGGCCTATACCATCGATTATGCCGAGAGTATTACGCCTGGCGAGGACGTCGTCGAGGAAAAGGGTGTTAAGGTCGTTATCGACCCGAAAGCGCTGATGTTTCTGATCGGCACCGAGATGGATTTTAAAACCGACCGCTTTGCGAGCCAATTCGTGTTCAATAATCCGAATGAAACCTCGGCCTGCGGTTGCGGCGAGAGCGTTGCGATTACGCCCGTTGATTTAGAAGCAGCCCACGCTTCGGCGTGAGCCATTCTTTATCCTTTAAGCTTCGTCGAACGCATCATAAAGCCCGGCATATGGTCTCCAAGACCTTTCGGCGTTGGGCCGTCATCTTCTTGATGGTGGCGACGCGGCGGATGCGCCGGGCGATCGTTCCGAACCGGGCGGTCTTCGCGAGCGGGACGGGGCTCGCGCGGTGGACGAGCTTCTTGCACGGAAGGTGCAGTATTGTCTTCCGTGTGGTCCGAATGCGTTGGACGTTCAGGCTTGCTACCGCGACGCGAATGTCCGCCCGTTGGCTTTTCACGCCCGCCGCTGCGTCCACGCTCCGGACGAGGGGCCTCTTCAAATTTGGCATCCGCTAAGCTTGGTCCAAGCCAAGGGATGGAACGCTTAATCATAGACTCGATGGCGGCGAGGCTTTTGTCGTCCGCAGACGTAATGATCGTGTAAGCCGTTCCAAGCCGTCCGGCACGGCCTGTTCGACCGATCCGGTGGACATAATCTTCCGCGTGGTGGGGTGCATCAAAATTGAAGACGTGGCTGACATCCGGAATATCGAGCCCGCGGGCAGCGACGTCGGACGCTACAAGATACTGCGTTGTTCCGGCCCTGAAGCCATCAAGAGCTACGGTCCGTGCCCGCTGATCCATATCGCCATGGAGAGCCGCGACGCTAAACCCATGCTTTTCGAGGGATTTCCAAACGATCTGCACGTCAGATTTGCGATTGCAGAAAATAATGCCGTTTTTTACATCGACGGCTTCGCGCATTAAACGGCGAAGCGTTTCGCGCTTTTCGGCCGCGTGATGGGGCGCAGCGACGAGCAGCTGGGTAATGGTGTCGGCCGTCGTGGATTGACGCGCAATCTCGATCCGTTCAGGATTATGCAGGAAGGCTTCGGTGATACGCTGAATTTCCGGCGGCATCGTTGCGGAGAAAAACAGTGTTTGCCGTGTAAAGGGCACCATTTTGCAGATGCGCTCAATATCGGGGATGAAGCCCATATCAAGCATCCGGTCGGCCTCGTCGATTACTAGGATTTCGATGCCGGTGAGCAGAAGTTTGCCGCGCTCAAAATGGTCGAGCAGCCGGCCAGGTGTCGCAATAAGGACGTCAACGCCACGGGCAATCTTGATGTCCTGATCGCCAAACGACACGCCACCAATAAGCAGAGCGACATTCAGCTTTTGGCCTGAGCCGTATTTGGTAAAACTTTCTTCAACCTGCGCCGCCAATTCCCGTGTCGGCTCCAAGATCAGCGTGCGCGGCATGCGCGCCCGGGCGCGTCCTTGCTCCAAAAGCGTAATCATCGGTAGCGTGAAGGCCGCTGTTTTCCCCGTGCCTGTTTGGGCGATGCCAAGCACATCCTTGCGCTCTAGCACACGGGGAATGGCCATTTCTTGAATGGGGGTAGGTTGGGTGTAGCCGGATGCTGTTACAGCTTCGAGTACTTTGGGGCTAAGGCCAAGTTCACTAAAATTCATTGTGCTATTGCCGCCTCTCAGTCGCGGCGACCGGCCAGACGTGGCGGGTTTTCAGGGTCAAATCGATCCAATTTCGTGCCGGATCATAGGTCCATAAGCCCCAAAGTCAACTTATTCAGGCCGCAGGAGATTCAAACGTTATCCCTTGTCCCGCATAATGCGGGATTTTTCGCGATCCCAATCGCGTTTTTTGGCAGTTTCACGCTTATCAGCCGCGTTTTTGCCCTTGGCCAACGCGATTTCTACTTTGGCGCGGCCTTGATCATTGAAATAGATTTTGAGGGGAACGATGGTCATTCCCTCCCTTTGTACCGCGCCGATCAATTTATTGACCTGCCGTTTATGCAAAAGTAGTTTCCGCGGGCGTTTCGTCTCGTGATTGAATTGATTGGCCTGCAAATATTCTGGAATATAGGCATTGACCAGAAAAAGCTCGCCATTTCGCTCAGCTGCATAGCTGTCGCCAATCGTCGCTTTGCCGGATCGCAGCGATTTGATTTCGGTTCCCGCTAAAGCGATGCCCGCTTCGTAAACATCGGAAACGGCATATTCGAACCGCGCTTTGCGATTTTCGGCCGCGATCTTCCGGTTTGGATTCACTTTTTCAACCATGACCGGAATATGGGTCCTTTTAGCCGTTGATCAAGCCAGCATGCAGCATAGCCGACTTGATAATCGCCTTTGTTGCCGCTGTTACAGGGACGAGCGGCAAGCGAACTTCCTCATTGCCTCTTCCCAAGAGGGCGAGGCCCGCTTTGGCGCCCGCTAGGCCTGGTTCCACAAAAATGGCTTGATCAAGGGGCACGAGTTTATCTTGCAGGGCCAAGGCTTTTGCCGTTTCGCCCGCAAGGGCTGCTGCCATGCGCTCGGACGATAATTTTGGTGCGACATTGGCGATGACCGAGATGGTTCCATGGGCACCACAGGCGACCGATGGCAAGGCGATGATATCGTCGCCTGAAAGCTGGACAAAATCCGGCCCCAAGGCCTGGCGCTGCTGCGAAATACGCGCAACGCTTCCTGTCGCATCCTTCACACCTGCGATGTTTTTAAGCTCATAGAGGCGCTTCATTGTGTCGATCGACATATCAACTACGGAGCGTGGCGGAATATTATAAATGTAGATCGGTATACCGATGGCATCGTTTACCGCCTTGAAGTGCTGATAAAGGCCTTCTTGGTTAGGCTTGTTGTAATAGGGCGTGACCACGAGGACGGCTGCAGCGCCTGCCTTCTCAGCATGACGGGCAAGGTCAATGGCCTCGGCGGTATTGTTGGAACCGGCGCCGGCCATGACCGGCACGAGGCCATTAGCGGCTGCGATACAGGCTTCGACGACTTGTTTGTGCTCGATATGGGAAAGGGTAGGGCTTTCACCCGTGGTACCGACCGGAACAAGCCCCGTAGAGCCTTGTTCAATCTGCCAATCGACATGGGCCCGAAAAGCAGCCTCATCAAATGCGCCATTCTTAAACGGCGTGATCAGAGCAGGAATTGAACCTCTGAATACTGGACCCTTGGACATGCGAGCGGCTCCCGAAACGATTTATTTGGTCGATGGCCAAGACACATAACGGCTTCCCGCCCGTTGGGGAAGAGGCGTGGCCACGGCCTTGCCTTATTTATCGCTATCGTTTGCCATGGAGCGAATCGGATAAAGCCGATGGGGAAGCAGGGTGGGCTTGTGGCAGATCGATTGATAAACGGCTTAAGAAGTATTTTAGCGCTGCTCGTGCTTGAACTGGCGCTGACCTATCCGTGCTGGGCTCAATTGGCGGGGTTGGATGGGTTAAAGCCGGATCCTTCAACCCTTTCGCTGATGAAGAATGCGATTGTTTCCTACCGTGCGGGTGATTTGGCTGCGGGCGATCAATTGGCAGCAACCATCAATGATCCGCTGGCCAAGATCAGTTTGGAATGGGTTGCGCTGCGCACGGCGCAGGAAAAGGCGGGATTTAACCGGATCAACGAATTTCTTGCCAATAATCCGGATTGGCCAACGCTTCAGCTTATTCGCAAAAAGGGTGAGGAAGCGCTTTATGACGAACCGCGCGATGACGCGGCGGTGCTGGCCTATTTTAAAGCACGCGCGCCTTTAACGCCGACGGGACGTTATTTGTTGGCCGCAAGTTTAAAAGCAGCTGGGCGCGTCAAGGAAGCGGCGGATACGATCCGCAAATCATGGCGCGAAGATAATTATCCGAGCGATGTCGAAGCCGAAATTATTGCTCGTTTTAAGGATGATTTAACCGAGGTGGATCACCGCGAGCGGATGGATAATCTCTTGTTCGCCGAGAATTGGGCGGCAGCCCAACGTGCGGCGGAATGGGCGGGCGGGGATTCTTTGACGCTTGCTAAAATCAGGATTGCCGTCGGCAAGCGCGCGCCCGATGCTGAAAAACTTTTGCAGGCCGCATCGCCTTCTATTAAAAAAGAACAGGGCTATATTTTATCAGAGGCGCAATTTTTACGCCGAAATGATCGTTTGCCGGAAGCCGCGGCGGCTTTGGCTAAATTACCCACGACAGTAACACCGTTCCGGCCCGATGATTGGTGGGTTGAGCGCCGGGTATTGATCCGCCGCTTGGCGGAAATCGGACGCGCCGATTTGGCGCTGGATGTTGCAAAACAACATCCCGGTATATCTTCCAGCAATCTTTATGATGCCGCTTTTACACAAGGTTGGCTTGCGCTGGATTTTTTAAAAGATGGCGCAAAGGCAGAAGCTTATTTTGCTGAGGCTGAACAAAGAGCGACGAGCGATACGCTTAAATCGCGAGCGGCCTATTGGCAGGGCCTTTCAATTGAAGCGCAGGGGAAATCGGGCAAAGACGCTTTTCAACGCGCTTCCAAATCGCCATTGCTTTACTATGGTCAACTAGCGCGGATGAAGATGGGGGCGGCTGAACTTGTTTTTCGCGCAACGCCCGAGCCTGATCTGACGCACGCGGCTTCGGTGCTTGGATTTAAGGCGATTGTTTATTTAATGGAAGCAGGCGGCAATGAGTTTGCGGCAACGCTTGCGTCCGATGTTGCCATGAAATTACCCGATGCACCTGCGCTTTCGGCGCTTGCTGCAATGGGTCGCGATTATAATGATATTAGGCTTGTAACGATTGCGGGTAAGGCTGCTTTACAACGTGGGTTCGCGTTTGATCTTGATGCTTGGCCTGTCGACGGTTTTCCAATTCCTTCCGAGCCCGCGGTAGAGCCTTCTCTTGCCTATGCTATTGCACGACAAGAAAGTTCTTTCGATCCGATGGCGCTCTCGCCTGTTGGTGCGCGCGGCTTGATGCAATTGATGCTCCCTACGGCGCAAGAGACGGCGCGCAAGAATAAGATTGCTTTTGCACCGGAGCGTTTGACTGCTGATGCGGCCTATAATGTGGCACTTGGAACGGCGCATTTGGGTGAGTTGGTCGAGTATTGGAACGGCTCTTATATTCTTGCTATTGCCTCTTATAATGCGGGTGCGGGCAATGTGAAAAAATGGATCGTGGCCAATGGTGACCCGCGGGATGTTGGCATTGATCCGGTACGTTGGATCGAGCGAATTCCTGTTTCCGAAACGCGGTTTTATGTTCAGCGTGTAATGGAGAATTTGGAGATTTATCGCGCCCGGATAAACGGTGAATTCACAAGCGCACTGCTTGATGATCTGACGCGTGGCAGCATTCAATAGACGCTTGAAGGGAGCTTGCATGTCTGACGCGGAATTTCTCGACCTTTTTATGCCATCGAGCGATGGCATGCGGCTTCATGCGCGGATCTATGGCTCGGATAATGGCAACGCTGTTCCTGTTGTCTGTTTGCCGGGGCTTACGCGGAACGCCGATGATTTTCATGATTTGGCTATGCGTCTTTCCGCCAATGAATTAAGGCGACGTGTGATTGTGATCGAGTATCGTGGCCGCGGGCAATCCGAGCGCGATCCGGATTGGCGGCATTATACGGTTGCCGTGGAGGCGATCGATATTCGGCAATTGCTTAAAGCACTGCGCATAACCAGGGCCATTTTTGTGGGTACATCGCGTGGCGGTTTGATTACGATGGCACTGGCTGCGACCGCACCGCAGCTGATCAAAGCCTGTGTCTTAAACGATATCGGACCCGTGATTGAGACAGGTGGTTTGCAGCGCATCGCGTCCTATGTTGGCAAGGGTACCATGCCGAAGGATTGGGATGAGGCGGTTAATCGGTTGAAAGCAGCCAATACCGAGTTTACGGATTTAAGCGACGAGGAATGGCAAGCTTTTGCACGCGCGGTATTTGTCGAGCAGGACGACGGACGACTAGTGCTTTCTTATGATCCAGCGCTTGGAAACTCTCTCGCTGCGATTGATTTCACAAAGCCTTTTCCGAGCGCCTGGCCTTTGTTTGATTTGCTGAAAGTATTTCCCGTTCTAACACTACGGGGTGAAAATTCCGATCTGTTGTCGGACGCGACTTTAGTCGAGATGAAACAGCGGCACAGGACTATGGAGATGTTAGTTGTGCCTCGTGAGGGACACGCACCTTTTGTGGGACGAGAGCACACGGCGAGAGCGATAGCGGATTTTGTAGAGAGGGTAGGATAATAGTTATCGTCTCATTGAGATGTCAGGCCTTCGACAACTAACGAGATATTACCTCTATTCGCCTAGATGCCCGGCTTTGTCGCGCTTGGTAGCCATGTAATGCACGTTCGCACTGGTTTCGCGGCCGAAAATGCGTTTGTGGGCAGCCACCTCAATGCCAGAGCGGCGCAAGCTTGCGATCTTTTCGGGATTATTGGTCAAGAGCGTTACGCGATTGACGCCCAATTGGCGCAGCATCTCGGCGGCGAAGTCGAAGCCGCGCTGGTCCATATCGAAGCCCAAAACTTCGTCGGCCTCATAGGTATCAAGACCTTTGGCTTGAAAAGCATAAGCGCGGATTTTGTTGGCGATGCCGTTGCCGCGGCCTTCTTGATCGAGATACAGCAAGACGCCGCCGCCATTCTCGCCCATCCATTTGACGGTTTCGCGCAATTGATCGCCGCAATCGCATTTCAATGAACCAAAGAGATCGCCCGTTAAGCAAGCCGAGTGCAGACGGGTAGGCACGGCTGTTTCTAAATCTGGAGATCCGACAATAATCGCCACTTGATCGCGCAAACCCTCGCCGCCGCGAAACACGACGAATTCGGTCAACGATGCCCCTTCAAGCGGCACGGGCGCGCGGGAGACGATGGAAAGGTGGGTTGCGGCGTGGCGCCGATATTGCTCAATCGCCTCGGCGCGGATGGATTGGATCGCTTCCCCAGCAATCGACGGCGTGGCGAGCGGTACGACAATGATGGCGGGAATGAGAAGCGCCAGTGCCGCCAGTTCAAGTCCCGCGCGATCAATGACGCTGGTTGCCCCAACCGGGGCATCGGCGCGGGCATCAAGACGTAAGGCGAGGGTGGCAATGCGTTCTTGATCGAGACGGGGCAGGGCTATTGCGCCTGCCGTCTGCCGCTCAACGCCAAGCCGACGAAGACGAGGCGCGGTTAAAACCAAATGGGCTTTGTTGTCGGCATGGTCAGCGAGGCTTTTGGCCAGGTCACCGCCGACTGATTCAACGCCCGCAATTAGTCCGGTGCGGTCATCGTCGGTTATGATAACGGCGCGGCCCGCGCGCAGTTCCGCAATCGCGCGTTCAACCGATAAATGGTCAAAATCATCGATGAGGCGTGAACGGCGTTGTTTCATGCGCAAATTACCCCTTAACGACCCAACATAAGCATTCCTAAAGGTGAAGTCTATGCGTTGATGGCGTCGCGTGATTGCCAATTTGCCAGATCGGCATGGCGATATTGCACAGAGGAGCAGGTTAGAGTTAGTTGATCGCGCGCCGAATGGCGGCAAAAACATCGCGGAACATCTCGGTCGTCAAAACGCCCGTATTCGTATTGTAGCGGGAGCAATGATAGCTGTCGTAAACGACGAGACCATTGATGGCGTGTTGAGCGCCATGCGCGAATTTATAGGCGGCAAGCGGAACACCAAGGGCCCGTAAAACGCTGTCATGCGATATTTTGCCTAACGCCAATATGCCCCGAAGGGCCGGCATGGCCGCCATCGTATTAATCAGAAAAGGACGGCACGCGGCGATTTCGGCGGGCGTTGGCTTATTTTCCGGAGGTACACAGCGCACAGCATTGGTGATCAAGCAATTGACGAGCGTAAGACCATCATCGGGCCGTGCGTCAAATTGGCCCGTCGCGAACCCAAATTCAAGCAGGGTGGAATATAGGAGATCGCCAGCGTAATCGCCGGTGAAGGGGCGGCCTGTTCGGTTGGCGCCTTTTAATCCAGGCGCCAATCCGACGATTAAGAGCTTCGCGGTTGGAAGGCCGAAGGATGGCACAGGTCCGTTGTGCCATTCCGGCCAAGACGAGCGAGCGGTTTCGCGGAAGGCAACCAAGCGCGGGCAGATTGGACAATTATGGCTGGGTTCCAGCGCTTTTTGAACGGCTGGCACGTGTCATTCACCTTAAATCAGATGGATCGCGTTATAGATCGTCATCGTCATCGTCGCGCGGTTCTGTCGCACGTGCTGGCCGATCGGTCGATTCCCGTCCGATACGAGGCAAAAGCTGTATGATATCAATGAATTCATCCGCCTGACGGCGCAACTCATCGGCTACCATGGGAGGATTCGAGCTAATTGTGGAGACAACGGACACTTTAACGCCGCGACGTTGAAGGGCTTCAACGAGCGAACGAAAATCGCCATCGCCGGAAAAAATGATGGCATGATTGATATAAGGCGCAAGCTCAAGGGCATCGATCGCGAGTTCGATATCCATGTTTCCTTTAACTTTGCGCCGCCCGGCTGAATCCACAAACTCTTTCGTTGGCTTTGTGACGACCCGGTAGCCGTTATAGTCAAGCCAATCAATCAGAGGGCGAATTGAAGAATATTCCTGATCTTCAATAAGGGCGGTATAGTAAAACGCCCGAACGAGATAGCCTTGCGTTTGATATTCTTTCAATAATCGCTTGTAATCAATATCAAATCCAAGTGATTTTGCCGTTGCGTAAAGATTTGCGCCATCAATGAATAAGGCAATACGTTCAGAATTCGGCATTATACAATCTTTCTTTTTTAAAATCGGTGAAGTTGATACTTCATCCATTAAAATAACTTTGTTTTATATAAATGTAACTTTACCAAATATAGTCCGATTGAAACAACCTAAGATTATTATCAAACCATCGATGGTCAAGTCCGAAAATTGCTGTAAATTCGCTTCAGCCCGATTGATGACGGCATGATTATAAAGCCATTGTTACGACGTTGCTGACAACGTCACTC
>Ga0214202_1000125_pt1 | contig 37441 bp, 34 predicted proteins | sample TroBogEpilimnion_9_FD_153040 | JGI IMG/M metagenome (GOLD analysis project Ga0214202, IMG submission 153040) | Freshwater microbial communities from Trout Bog Lake, WI - 03JUN2009 epilimnion | ecosystem: Environmental > Aquatic > Freshwater > Lake > Epilimnion/Euphotic zone | place: Trout Bog...
GCCCAAAATCTGGACATCACAGCCTGGATAGAGCTTTTTAAGGCAATCCCTGACATGCTGCGCTTGCCACATGGCAAGGCGACTTTCGCGGGAGGCAATTACCAGGCGCTTGGGGGCCTGGGGGGTTTGGACAGGGCTAGCGGTAGGGGCGGGAGAAGAATGTAGGGTTTGGGGCATAACATTTAAAATAATCAAAGACCTACACCAATATACTGTGTTTATGAGCTCATCAAATAATTCCTTAGCCAACAAAGCCCAAGCTTGGTCGGCCCGTTTTGCAGAACCCGTCGACGAACTCGTTCAGCGCTATACCGCCTCTATTGGCTTTGATCAACGCTTTGCGATGGTCGATATCGCCGGCTCATTAGCGCATGCCCAAATGCTGGCTACTCAAAAGATCATTAGCCAACAAGACTTAGCTGATATTCAAAAGGGTATGGCTCAAATTAAGAGCGAAATCGAATCCGGTCAATTTGAATGGCAATTAGCACTAGAAGATGTGCACCTCAATATTGAAGCGCGTCTCACAGCATTAGTGGGCGATGCTGGCAAACGTTTGCACACTGGCCGCTCACGTAACGATCAAGTAGCAACCGATTTGCGTTTGTGGTTGCGTGGCAGTATTGATGAGATCGCTCTAACCCTAAAATCTTTACGCCTTGTACTCTTAGATTTAGCTGAAAAGCATGCATCCACCATCATGCCCGGTCATACACATTTACAAGTAGCGCAACCGATTACTTTTGGTCATCACTTAATGGCTTATTTCGAAATGTTTAGTCGTGATGCAAGTCGCTTGGCAGATTTGCGCGCTCGCTTTAATCGTCTACCTTTGGGTGCAGCAGCATTAGCTGGAACAACTTACCCCATTGACCGCGAGCAAGTGGCTAAGGCTCTGGGCTTTGACGGTATCTGTGATAACTCTTTAGATGCGGTGTCTGATCGTGACTTTGCAATTGAATTCTGCGCCTTCTCATCTATTTTGATGATGCATATCTCACGACTGTCTGAAGAGCTAATTTTATGGCTGAGCCCACGCTTTGGCTTTATTGATCTGCCAGACCGTTTCTGCACTGGTAGCTCCATCATGCCGCAAAAGAAAAATCCTGACGTACCAGAATTGGCGCGCGGTAAGACGGGTCGCGTCTATGGTGACTTGATCTCTTTATTGACCCTCATGAAGAGTCAGCCACTTGCCTATAACAAAGATAATCAAGAAGATAAAGAACCTTTGTTTGATGCGGTCGACACCGTACAAGATACCTTACGTATTTTTGCCGACATGATTCCTCACATTGAAGTGAAGGCTGAGGTCATGAAAAAAGCTGCTGAAGAAGGCTTTGCAACTGCAACCGATTTGGCTGACTACTTAGTGAAAAAAGGTTTGGCATTCCGTGATGCACATGAAGCAGTGGCTCATGCAGTCAAAGCTTGCGTAGGTAGAAATTGTATGTTGACTGACCTTAGTCTTTCTGAATTGCGCTTTGCTTGCGGTTTAGATAATCGCCCTGAAATAATTTGTGAAGATGTGTTTGCTCTTCTCACAGTAGATGGCTCCGTTCATTCACGTCAACATGCTGGTGGCACTGCGCCAGATCAGGTGCTTGCTGCTATTAAACGGGGTCGCGCAGACCTCTAAGCGCATGGGGTTTTGGTCCAAACTCTCTGCAGGAATTGATTATATAAACCAGTTTCTGGGCAAGATAGCCAGCATGATGATTTTGCTGTCTTGCGTTGTGTCTGCACTTAACGCCCTCCTTCGCTACGGCTTAGATATTAGTAACAACTGGCCCCTAGAGCTACAGTGGTATCTGTTCGCTGCCGCAGTGATGCTCGGCGCATCCTACACACTAAAATGCAATGAACATGTTCGGGTAGATTTAATCTATTCCCAACTTTCAAATCGCGGACGTTTGTGGATTGACCTATTTGGCTTGATTTTCTTTTTGATGCCGGCCTGTCTATTATTTGCTTGGCTCTCCTGGACCACACTCTTTTATCCATCTTGGTTGGTCATGGAACATTCTTCAAACTCAGGTGGGCTGGCGCGCTATCCTATTAAGTTCATAGTGCCGTTTGGCTTTTTGATGCTGAGCCTGCAGGGCCTCTCAGAATTAATAAAACGTATCGGTGCCCTACAAGGCAAAATGACTTTGCCAGCCCAAGACCTTCAATACGAAAAGCCCATGCAATGATTCCATTAGAGTGGATGCCACCCCTTATGTTTGGTGGACTAATCGTCTTTATGTTGATTGGCTTTCCGGTTGCCTTCTCTTTAATGGCTGCTGGTTTATTTTTCTCAGCGATTGCGATTAGCGAAGGTTTCTTTGGAATCCCTTTTTTACAAGCCATTCCACAGCGCATCTTTGGTAACGTGCTTGCCAATGATCTCCTGCTAGCGATCCCTTTTTTTACATTTATGGGTGCCATCTTAGAACGCTGCGGTCTTGCAGAAGAAATGCTCGACTCGATGGGTCAACTCTTTGGACGCGTCCGCGGTGGACTGGGATATTCAGTCATCATCGTCGGCTTTATATTGGGAGCAATTACCGGCACCGTGGCCGCTCAGGTGATCGCTATGGCAATGATCTCCTTACCAGTAATGATGCGTTACGGCTACAACATGCGCTATGCAACGGGCGTTTTAGCAGCCTCTGGAACAATCACTCAATTAGTACCGCCCTCTTTAGTACTCATTGTTCTTGCTGACCAACTCAAAACACAAAGTGGTAGCGCTGATGTAGGCAGCATGTATCTGGGTGCATGGGGGCCATCGCTTCTACAAATCGCCCTCTTTGCTCTATACACATTTTTCTTGAGTCGAGTTTGCCCTGACTATTTACCGCCAGTTCCAGAGAGTGATCTGACCCTAAAGGGCTGGGCGCTCTGGAAAAAATGTCTGATGGGCATTATTCCATCTGCTGTGCTGATCTTCCTAGTCTTAGGCACCATCATGGCTGGCATTGCTACCCCAACTGAATCTGGGGCCATGGGTGCAATGGGGGCGCTCTTGCTTGCTTGGCTGCGACGTTCAAAGATTCCTAATCTTAAGGGCTTAGTACAAGAGGCTTATCAAAATACCATGCGCATTACAGCGATGGTGGTCTTTATTCTTATTGGATCCACTTGTTTCTCGGTGGTATTTCAGGGTGTAGATGGCGGCTTCTGGGTTGAAGATCTTTTCTCCAATCTTCCTGGCGGCTGGATTGGTTTTCTGATTGTTGTAAATGTATTTGTCTTTTTCTTAGCCTTCTTCTTAGACTTTTTTGAGATTGCCTTTATTGTTGTACCAATGCTGGCGCCAGTGGCCGTCAAACTTCTCTCGCCAGTATTGCTTGATTCCATGAACGGCAATCCACAGGCTGCAGCCAGTGCAGCTCTGGTATGGTTTGGCGTCATGCTGTGTGTGAATATGCAAACTTCATTTATGCATCCACCATTTGGTTTTGCACTCTTCTATCTAAGAGGTGTAGCCCCTAAGGAAGTGAAAAGTAGCGACATCTATTGGGGCGCTTTGCCTTGGGTTGGTCTGCAACTGATTATGGTCGTGCTGGTAATGGCATTCCCAGCGCTAGTAACAACACTCTTGGATAAGCCTGCTACTGTGGCTGAAAGTAAGGACTTTAATTTCACTGGAAGCGAAGAAGGCAAGCCTGAAGCGCCCTCAACCAAGGTAGATGAGGATGCGCCAGTGACTTTTCAACTCGATAAGCCACTCAAATAAAATGCCCCGCAAGCAGGGCATTTTTTAACGCAACGATAACAATTACAACGAGAGTTACAGCGTGATATCTCGCTCTTGTCTCACACAGTCAACGTAATACTCGCTCTTGCCATCGACACTAGTTTTTACAAGGCCATGAATGTCGGTCTCAAAGCCCGGGAATCGTTCATTGAAGTCCCTAGCAAAGTACAGATAATCAATAATCCGTTTATTAAAGCGCTCGCCCGGAATCAGTAATGGAATACCAGGGGGATATGGAGTTACTAGCATTGCTGTTACCCGCCCTTCTAGTTGATCGAGGGGCACACGATCTACCTGCTTATGCGCCATTTTGGCCCAAGCTTCTGAAGGCATCATGGCCGGAACCATGTCAGAGGTGTACATCTCTGTAGTCATGCGCGCTACATCACGGCCCTTATAGAACTCATGAATTTGCTGGCAGATATCTTGTAAGCCTACGCGCTCATAGCGTGGGTGCTTAGCCACAAACTCCGGCAATACCTTCCATAGAGGCGCATTTTTATCAAAGTGATCTTTGAACTGCTGCAATTCAGTAACCAGGGTGTTCCAACGACCTTTGGTAATACCAATCGTGAACATGATGAAGAAGGAGTACAAACCGCACTTCTCAACAATCACTCCATGTTCAGCAAGATACTTGGTGACGATACTCGCTGGGATACCCATTGAGCCAAAGTTACCCTCAATATCTAAACCTGGCGTCACTACCGTAGCCTTGATTGGGTCAAGCATATTGAAATCTTTAGCCAATTTACCAAAGTCATGCCAAGTTGCTGAAGGCTCCAAAATCCAATCTGAGCGCTCACCAATGCCTTCTTCTGCTAAATGATCTGGGCCCCAAACCTTGAACCACCATTCAGCCCCAAATTTGTCATCTACTTCGCGCATCGCGCGGCGAAAGTCCATCGCTTCAGCAATGGACTCTTCTACCAAAGTAGTGCCACCAGGAGACTCCATCATGGCCGCTGAAACGTCGCACGAGGCAATGATGGCGTACTGAGGGCTGGTAGAAGTGTGCATCAAATAGGCTTCGTTGAAGCAATCACGATCTAGCTTAGTATCTTCTGCGTCCTGAACCAATACTTGTGAAGCTTGGGACAGGCCAGCGAGTAATTTGTGCGTTGACTGAGTGGCAAACATCAAACTCTTCTTAGTACGCTGACGATCTGAACCAATTGCATGCATATCTTTGTAGAAAGGATGGAATGCAGCGTGTGGCAACCAAGCTTCATCAAAATGTAAAGAATCAACCTTGCCATCGAGCATTTCTTTTATCATCTCGACGTTGTAAACAATGCCATCATAAGTACTTTGTGTCAGCGTCATCACGCGTGGAACTACATTCTTATCTTTAATGAATGGATTGGCATCAATTTTCTTCTGGATGTTCTTCCACTCAAATTCTTCTTTAGGAATTGGCCCAATAATGCCTAAATGATTACGCGTTGGCATTAAGAAGATTGGAATCGCGCCCATCATCGTGATCGAATGAATCACAGACTTGTGGCAGTTGCGATCCACCAAGACCACGTCTCCAGGGGCTACGGTAGAGTGCCAAACAATTTTATTTGAAGTAGAAGTCCCATTGGTAACAAAGAACAAATGGTCAGCATTAAAGATGCGGGCAGCATTACGCTCGCTCTGGAGCACTGGCCCGGTATGGTCTAAGAGTTGACCCAATTCTTCAACAGCATTACATACGTCGGCGCGCAGCATGTTTTCACCAAAGAATTGATGGAACATACGACCTACTGGACTCTTTAAGAAAGCTACGCCCCCCGAGTGTCCTGGGCAATGCCAAGAATAAGAACCCTCAGAGGCGTAATTGGTTAAGGCACGAAAGAAGGGAGGCGCCAAAGAATCTAAATAGACTTTGGCTTCGCGAATAATATGACGCGCCACAAACTCTGGAGTGTCTTCATTCATGTGAATGAAACCATGGAGCTCACGCAAGATGTCATTTGGCATATGACGTGAAGTACGTGTCTCACCATACAAGAAAATTGGAATATCTTCGTTACGCTTTCGTACCTCAGTAATAAAAGCACGCAAGTTATTTAATGCAGGAAGATCATGATCTTCAGAATCAGAATCAAACTCTTCATCATCAATTGACACGATAAAAGAGGATGCGCGGGAAGCCTGCTGGGCAAAAGAAGTTAGATCGCCATAGCTCGTTAAGCCAATCACTTCCATGCCTTCATTCTCGATCGCCTCAGCGAGGTCGCGAATACCGGAACCTGAAATATTTTCAGAACGAAAGTCCTCATCAATAATGATGATTGGGAAACGAAATTTCATGGCTACCCTTTAGGTTCGCGTACTAGATTTTATTTATGAAAAAAATTAAGTCTTAGGCAGAGTCACGCCCCGCTGACCTTGATATTTACCGCCGCGATCTTTGTATGATGTACCGCAAACTTCATCACTCTCAAAGAAGAGTACCTGCGCACAACCTTCACCAGCATAAATCTTGGCAGGTAATGGTGTGGTGTTGGAGAACTCTAAAGTGACATAACCTTCCCACTCTGGCTCGAATGGAGTAACGTTCACAATAATTCCACAACGTGCGTACGTACTCTTGCCAACGCAAACAGTTAATACGCTGCGAGGAATCTTGAAGTACTCGACTGTTCTTGCTAATGCAAATGAATTTGGTGGAATGATACAAACATCGCCCTTGAAGTCGACAAATGATTGCTCATCGAAATTCTTCGGGTCAACAATGGTGCTGTTAATGTTGGTAAAGATCTTGAATTCGTCCGCACAACGAATGTCATAGCCATAGCTTGAGGTGCCATAACTCACGATTTTGTTACCGGCGGCGTCTTGGCGAATTTGCCCAGCTTCAAATGGGCTGATCATGCCTTGCTCGCCCATGCGGCGGATCCAATGGTCAGATTTAATAGTCATGGCCGAATTGTAAAACCTTCGCCCTCACCTGCCCACGAATTTATTGGTGTTTTTGGGTAAAAACGACCCTCTCCGGGGCGTTATAGATCTCGAAGTGTTTTCCGGAGCACCGCGCGAGGATGGTGAGATTGGTCTTGCGTGCCAGCTCTAAGCCCATCAAGGTCACTCCAGAGCGGGTTAGCAGGAAAGGGATACCCATCTGAGCCCCCTTGATGACCATCTCCGAGGTGAGGCGCCCTGTAGTAAAGAAAATCAATTCTTTCCCTGGCTTGTTGGCTAACCACATTAAGCCAGAAATAGAGTCTACGGCGTTATGTCGACCCACATCTTCAATGAAATGCAAGAGGCGCACTCCATCTTTGCCGTCGCGCTCGAAAACGGCGCAGGCATGAACTGAGCCTGACTTCTTGTAGATCGTGTCGTAGATCCGAATGGAGTCAATCAAAGTAACTATTGCCTCTTGGGGCAATGCTGGACCTTCAGGCAGACGAATCTGATCCATCTCCTCAATCAAGCCACCAAACATTGTCCCTTGGCCACAACCAGTGGTGACCACCCGCTTACTGGTCAGGGCATCTATATCTACCGTGCTCCGGTAGGTTTTTACCGCCGCCGAATCCGTTTCCCAATCTACCTGAATGCTCTCAATATCATCTGGAGACTCTACTAGGCGCTGGTTACGCAAATAACCCAGGACTAGGGCTTCTGGAGCACTTCCCAAAGTCATCAGCGTTACTACCTCGCGCTTATCCAAATAAATGGTTAGAGGACGTTCACCCGGAATATGAGTCTTTTTAAAGCGCCCCATTTCATCCATGACCTCGACCTCATGCACTACCGGCACGGAGGCATTGGACATCTGAATGGTCGGTTTTACTGCCATAAATACTCTCTAAAGTCAGGGTGAATTCAAGTTTATTGGGGTTTGGGATGACTCCACGGAGCTTTACTTTAACCGCAGACTAAAATCACTGCATTAGCCAGCATAATTAAGCACTTCGCCCCGTTGAACTTTCTAACCTTTTTTATTTAAGTCCGCATTACATGAGCAGCCCCCAACGTCGCCTTCTCGTCACCTCTGCCTTACCGTATGCCAATGGTCAGATCCATATCGGCCATTTAGTGGAATACATACAGACTGATATATGGGTTCGCTTTCAAAGAATGCGCGGTAATGAAGTGCATTATGTTGGCGCCGACGATACGCACGGCACCCCAATCATGTTGCGCGCAGAAAAAGAAGGTCTCACCCCAAAAGAACTGATCGCTAATGTTTGGAAAGAGCATAAGCGCGACTTTGATAACTTTCTGATCTCTTTTGATAATTACTACACTACTGATAGTCCGGAGAACGAAAAGCTCTCCAAAGATATTTATATCAAGCTACGAGATGCGGGGCTAATTGAAAAACGTGCGATCGAGCAAGCCTATGATCCCGTAAAAGAAATGTTCTTGCCGGATCGCTTTATTAAAGGCGAATGCCCTAAGTGTGGCGCCAAAGATCAATATGGTGATAACTGCGAAAAATGTGGTGCAACCTATTCACCAACAGACTTAAAGAATCCTTACTCAGTTGTGAGCGGTGCTACGCCAATCAAAAAGATATCGGATCACTACTTCTTTAAGTTGTCTGATCCACTCTGCGAATCATTCTTACGTGAGTGGACTCAAGTAAAAACACCATTGCAGCCTGAAGCTCGCAATAAGATGAAAGAATGGGTTGGACAGCCAGGCGAAAGCAAACTAGGCGACTGGGATATCTCCCGCGACGCCCCTTATTTCGGGTTTGAGATCCCTGACGCACCAGGCAAATACTTCTATGTCTGGCTAGATGCCCCGATTGGTTATTACGCTAGCTTTCTCAATTATTGTCAGTCTAAAGGCATGAATTTTGATGAGTGGGTCAAGCCAGACACTACTACCGAGCAATATCATTTCATCGGCAAAGATATTCTGTATTTCCATACTTTGTTCTGGCCAGCAACACTCCAGTTTTCTGGTTATCGGACACCAACCAATGTCTTTGCTCATGGCTTCTTGACTGTGGATGGCGAAAAGATGAGTAAGTCACGCGGCACCCTCATCTCTGCAAACAGTGTGATCGAATGTGGTTTCAATCCTGAGTGGTTCCGCTACTACTTCGCAACCAAATTGAATGACAGCATGGAAGATTTAGATTTAAATCTTCAAGATTTTGTTGCGCGCGTCAATAGCGACCTGCTTGGTAAATATATCAATATTGCGAGTCGCAGTGCTGGCTTTCTAGTGAAACGATTTAGTGGCCTGGTTTCTGATGAAGCAATGAATAATCCACTCTTAAAGGAAATTGCAGCAGCTAGTGAAAAAATTGCGCAGCTTTATGAGGGACGTGAGTTTGCTAAAGCACTACGTACTGTGATGGAACTTGCTGATAAGGTAAATGGTTTTGTAGATGAAAACAAGCCATGGGAAATCGCTAAAGATCCAGAGCGTGAAGCCGATTTACAAAGAGTCTGCAGCATTACGCTCGAGGCATTCCGGATGATGAGTCTGTATCTCAAGCCAGTGATTCCTCAAGTTGCACTTGGAGTTGAAGAGTTCTTCTCCTTGCCACCCCTTGCCTGGTCAGATATCAATACCCCGCTTTCCAGCAACAATCCCATCAAGCCTTATAAGCACCTCATGACCAGAGTGGAAGCCCCTCAGATTGAGGCTTTGCTAGCTGCAAACTTGTAAAAAGCCCCCTAAAAAGCACCTATAATGATGGGTCTAGTCCCTAGATAACTTTTTGTATTGATTTTATAAGTTATTGAATTTATTGAGTATTTTAGGAAACGCCATGGCAAGATATCAATCTGAGATTACCCAGTTCTTAACTGAACTCAAAACCGAGCATCCAAACCTTGAGGCTGAACAGCAAGCGGGTCGTGCCCTCCTTTGGGATAAAGAGCCATTGAGCGTTGAAGATCAGCGTCGCGCCAAAGAGGCAAAACTCAAGCAACGCGCCTACGTTTATTCGAATGACTAACTCAATTCATTCGTCAGCTAATTCATCAGGCAACCCTTCTAGTGATGAGTCTATGGCTCAGCCAATCTCTGATTTACTAGATAGCACTCCAGACGTAACCGATGGCATGTCGGCTGCATTCGCCAAACTTTACGGCGAACCTCTCTTTAAGCTGCCAACGGACTTATATATTCCACCAGATGCTCTAGAAGTTTTTCTAGAAGCGTTTGAAGGTCCATTAGATTTATTGCTGTATTTAATCCGTAAGCAGAACTTCAACGTTCTCGACATTCCAATGGCGCAGGTTACGCAACAGTATCTGAGCTATATCGACCAAATTCGTCATCACAATCTAGAGCTGGCTGCCGAGTACTTACTCATGGCCGCTATGTTAATTGAAATTAAATCACGCATGCTGCTGCCGATGAAGAAAGCGGACAGCGAGGAAGAAGTAGAAGATCCACGTGCAGAGTTAGTTCGCCGCCTCTTAGAGTACGAGCGTATGAAGTTGGCAGCACAAGAGCTTGATCAAATTCCGCGACACGGACGTGACTTCCAAGTGGCCCATGGCTACGTAGACACTACCATTGCAATCGCTTGGCCTGACGTCAACGTAGAGGACTTGCAGATGGCTTGGCGTGACGTTTTACATCGCGCAAAATTGACTCAACATCACACGATCACTCGTGAAGAATTGTCCGTTCGTGACTTTATGACCCGTATCTTGCGTCGCTTACAAAGCACGAAGTTTGTAGAGTTTGGCGAGCTATTTGAAGATGCAATTAAGTCCGGTAAAGGTATACCGGTAGTGATTGTGAACTTCATTGCAATGCTTGAACTATCTCGCGAAGCTTTAGTCGAAATTACCCAAGCTGAGCCCTATGCGCCAATTTACGTGCGCCTGGCCTACACCCCTGTTGCATGAAAATCATTAGTGATATACAAGAATTACGCGACCATCTAAGAGGTCAAAACCGCGCATCATTTGTTCCAACAATGGGTAACCTCCACGAGGGCCACCTCTCATTAATGCGCCTAGCAAGACAACATGGTGATCCAGTAGTAGCAAGTATTTTTGTGAACCGTTTGCAGTTTGGTCCGAACGAAGACTTTGATAGCTACCCCCGCACAATGCAAGCGGACATCGATAAGCTCGAAAAAGAAGGTGTGTATATCTTGTTTGCGCCTACCGAGCGAGATCTCTACCCACAACCTCAAGAATATCGAGTGGATCCACCACAGCAATTAGGTGACATCCTCGAGGGCGAGTTTCGCCCAGGCTTCTTTAAAGGGGTTTGCACAGTAGTATTAAAACTCTTTTCTTGTGTACAGCCCAAGGTAGCCGTATTTGGTAAAAAAGATTACCAACAGTTGATGATTATTCGTCAGATGGCTAAGCAGTTTGCGCTACCAGTCGACATCATTCCCGGTGAAACCATCCGTGCATCAGATGGGCTTGCCCTCTCCTCTCGAAATAGCTACCTATCCGTTGAGGAGCGTGCTGAAGCGCCAGAACTACAAAAGACACTGAAAGAAGTGCGAGAACGCATCCTGCAATTAAAGGATCGCAATAGCCACTCTATCTCTGAGATTGAAAAGGAAGCCATCACCTCTCTGGCTAAACGCGGCTGGCAGCCTGATTACATCGCCATTCGTCAACAGAGTGATTTGGCCCCTGCGAATAATGCGCAACTTCAAGCGGGTGAGCCACTCGTCATTCTGACAGCAGCTAAGCTTGGTAAGACTCGCTTAATTGATAACCTAGAGATTTAATCTCTAGTTCGTGATGGGAATTACTCATCCCAAGGAAATCTCTCTCGAGATAACTGATCCATTATTTCACGCTTACTCATGCTGATTCTTCTTGGGTTTGTGGCTTCAGACTTAGTGGAAGCTTCATGCAATGTAAGGTTTTCATCCTGCGTCATATCATCACCTTCGATTCCAGCAGATAGCAGTTCTTTAGATGTCTTGGTCATATCTTCACCAGCCAGTACTCACGAAAGAATTTAAAGCCCGAAGAACTGTCCGACTTCTAAATTCAATTCTTTGGCCAATTCAGCACCAGTTACCTTACCCGCAGCACCCTTGGCTTTGAGGACTTCGATCTGTCCGCCATTACAAGTGATGAAGAAAGAATCGAGTGTGATTTGCGTCACCTCTCCTGGCTTGCCTTTGACCGCACCAAAGGTGGCGGCTACGTGTTTGTGGCAATCATAAATCTGTACTTTTTGTTCACCAAACTTAGTCCAAGCACCCGGCGCCGGATTACATGCACGGATGAGGTTGTAGATTTGGCTAATATGGGTTGCCCAATGAATCCTTGCAGCATCAACACCAAACCATCCTTCATAGTTGGCCAGTGATTCATCCTGAACAATTTCTTGATGCTTACCTGCTGCTACTAATTCAGCAGCCTCTATAAGCGCTTTAATACCGATCGGAAAGAGATGATCAAAGTAGATTTTGCCTAATGTATCGTTAGGTCCAATCGTAACTTCTTTTTGCAGTATTACCTCGCCCTCATCCAGTCCATCTGATGGGCGGAAGATGGTGAGGCCCGTTTTCTCCTCACCTAATGCAATCGCCCAGTTGATGGCACTTGGTCCGCGATACTTAGGCAGCAATGAAGGGTGATATTGAATCGTGCCATGCTTGGGAATCTTGCACAGCTCTTGCGGCACAAATTGTAATACGTAAGCCATCACGCAGATATCCGCATTGGCATCGATCATGGCCTGCGCAGCCTCAGGACCTTTCAGTGATGCAAACTGCAAGGGGGTTAAGCCCCTCGCTAGCGCAGCTTCCTTTAAAACCTCAGGCTTGCTGGATTTGGGATTATCTGGTGGGCAGAAAACGGCAACAACATCGTCACCGCGATCTAAAAAAGCCTCTAAAGCCGCTTTACCAAAATCAGCACTTCCAATCAAAGCTACCCGCATCTTAGATTACCTTATCGTGACGCAATGCAATCAACTCATCGGTTGAGTAACCTAATTCACTGAGGATCTCATCGGTATGCTCACCTAGCAATGGTGAGCGCTCAACATCTGTTGGACTATCTGACAATTTAATTGGATTACCAACCGTGAGGTACTTACCGCGAATTGGATGATCTACCTCTACCACTGTGCCGGTAGCACGCAATGCTGGCTCTTCAGCAATTTCTTTCATGGAAAGGATGGGACCACATGGAATGTCGTATTGGTTCAAGATATCCATAACTTCAAACTTGGTCATCGTCATAGTCCACTTTTCGATTTCACCGAAAATTTCCATGAGGTGTGGCAAGCGTGCCATTGGGGATGCAAAGCGAACATCCGTAATCCAATCTTCACGACCGATTACCTTGCAAACCGCTTCCCATACCGGAGCCTGAACAATCACATACATGTATGCATTTGGATCGGTTTCCCAACCCTTGCACTTCACAATCCAACCGGGCTGACCACCGCCAGACGCATTACCGGCACGAGGTACCGCGTCACCAAACTCACCATTCGGAAACTGTGGATATTCTTGCATCAAACCATTACGCTCTAGACGCTGCTGATCGCGCAACTTCACACGACATAAGTTCAATACGGCATCTTGCATTGCTGCCAACACCTTTTGACCGCGGCCAGAATGGGTGCGCTGATACAAGGCAGTAACAATGCCTAAAGCCAAATGTAAACCTGTCCCACTGTCACCGATTTGTGCGCCAGTCACCATGGGAGGGCCGTCATCAAAACCCGTGGTTGATGCAGATCCTCCTGCGCATTGCGCTACGTTCTCATACACTTTGCAATCTTCGTATGGGCCCGGACCAAATCCTTTTACAGAAGCCATGATCATCATCGGATTGAGCTCTTGAATGCGCTCCCAAGAAAATCCCATACGATCGAGTGCGCCTGGTGCAAAGTTCTCAACCAAGACGTCACATTCTTTAATAAGGCGCTCTAGAATTTCTTTACCCTTCTGAGTTTTGGTATTCACGGTGATGGAACGCTTGTTATGGTTCAACATCGTGAAATACAAACTATCTGCGTCAGGAATATCGCGTAATTGACCTCGGGTTGCATCACCTTCGCCGGATTTTTCTACTTTAATTACGTCTGCACCAAACCAAGCTAGTAACTGCGTACAGGTTGGGCCTGATTGAACGTGCGTAAAGTCGAGGATTTTGACCCCTTCTAGTGCTTTTGCCATGATTTAAGTCCTAATAAGAATGAAAATTTTGAATTAGGGCAATTTTACCAGTGGGAAATATAGGGAATTAGGCCGTGCCTAATTTATGAGCACAACCCCCCATTTAGGACTGCTTTGGACTCATCGCGAAGACTATTTGAGGCTATTAGCCTAGATTTTCAAGATCAGAAAGGCGCTTTTTAAGGGCTCTTTCTTCGGCAAAACGCTCAGTTTCATCCCGAATGATTGCCACAATCCCACTGACCTTCTGATGCTCATCAAACAGCATGCCTACTGTAAATGCAATGGAGAGCATGCTGCCATTCTTATGGAGCGCTGGCACTTTTAACAATGAAGTGCCGTAACGCGTAATTCCTGTATCCATTGTTTTACGGCAGCCCTCGTCATGACGTTGGCGTTGGCGCTCTGGAACAATTAAATCCAAGGTATTACCCAAAGCCTCCGCTTGGGAATAACCAAAGATACGGGTAGCTGCAGGATTCCACATCACAATTTTTTCATGGGCATCTACAACAATGATGGCATCACCAACACACTCTACTAGTTGGTGTAAATCTATATTGGTATTCATATGATCAGTCTATAAAGTTTTTGAGCAATAAAAAGGCGCTCACGAGGAGCGCCTTCAATACCTTAGCGATTGTTGTCGTTATTAAACTGCTTTAGCTGCGTGCAATTTAGCAATGTCATCAGCGTTATAACCAAGGTCAGCCAATACTTCGTCAGTGTGCTCACCCAATACTGGAGAAGGCTTGACTTCGATTTCCAAATCAGAGAACTTGATTGGGCTACCGATAGTCAAATACTTACCGCGTACTTTGTGATCAACTTCAACGATAGAACCGCTCTTACGCAAGTCTGGTGAAGCAGCTAATTCTTTCATAGAGAGAACTGGAGCACATGGAATATCGAACTTGCGGAGGATATCCACAGCTTCGTATTTAGTCTTATCTTTGAGCCAGTCTTCAATTGTTGCGAAGATATCAAAAATTTTGTCTTGACGAGCTTCAGCAGTCATATAAGCTGGATCAGTTGCCCACTCAGGCTTACCCAAAGCTTTAGTAATTGGCTCCCAAGCGTGACCTTGAATAGTGAAGTAGATGTATGCGTTAGGATCTGTTTCCCAACCCTTACACTTCAACACCCAACCTGGCTGACCACCACCACCAGCGTTACCGCCACGTGGAACTACGTCAGAGAATGTGCCATGTGGATACTGCGGATACTCTTCTAAGTAGCCAACTTTGTCCAAACGTTGTTGATCGCGCAACTTCACGCGGCACAAGTTCAATACAGCGTCTTGCATTGAGCATGATACTTTTTGACCACGGCCAGTTTTCTCACGCTGCATCAATGCAGTCAAAATACCAATTGCCAAGTGCATACCAGTATTAGAGTCACCCAAAGCTGCAGCAGAAACTGTAGGGGGACCATCCCAAAAACCAGTTGTAGAGGCAGCGCCACCAGCACACTGTGCAACGTTCTCATACACTTTTAAGTCTTCATATGAGTGGCCATCGCTAAAACCTTTGACAGAGGCCATGATCATTTTTGGGTTCAATTCTTGGATACGTTTCCATGAGAATCCCATACGATCCAAAGCGCCTGGACCAAAGTTCTCAACCATCACATCAGAAGTTTTAATCATCTTCTCTAAAACTTCTTTACCTTCTTGAGTCTTAGTATCGAGTGTCAAAGAACGCTTATTGCCGTTCAACATAGTGAAGTACAAAGCGTCTGCGCCTGGGATGTCACGCAATTGACTACGGGTTACGTCACCAGCACCTGGACGCTCTACTTTAATAACGTCAGCGCCATACCAAGCCAACAACTGAGTACATGCAGGACCCGCTTGCACGTGTGTGAAGTCAATAATGCGAATACCGTCTAATGGTTTAGTCATGTTTGTTTCTCCTTAAGTCTTTCTTGTTTACTTCAAATTTAGCTCAAAAATATTATCTTTTTATTACCGTTTTAAATATCTTATTTCTTATGTTTTATTTCTTAACAGCTGCTGTAGATGGATTTAAGTTCGTCAAACGCCCACTCTCAGTACCTGCGGTTTCATCAATAACAGCATTGATGAGGGCTGGTTTACCGGCAGTAATCGCTTCTGTTAAAGCTGCCTCTAATTCTGCTGGAGTAGTTACGTAGTAACCAACGCCACCAAATGCTTCAATCATCTTGTCGTAACGAGCGTCTTTAACAAAGACGGTCGGCGCCACATCTGCTCCGCCTGTTGGGTTAACGTCAGTACCGCGGTAAACGCCATTGTTGTTGAATACGACAGTTGTAATGGGCAAGTTGTAGCGGCAAACCGTTTCTAATTCCATACCACTAAAACCAAATGCGCTGTCGCCCTCAACGGCAACAGTTGGTAAACCACTAGTTACGGCTGCACCAATGGAGTAACCCATGCCGATTCCCATAATTCCCCATGTACCTGAGTCAAAACGCTTGCGTGGCTTGTACATGTCAACGATTGCACGGCAATAGTCGAGCGTATTAGCACCTTCGTTTACCAAGTTCACATCTGGGTTCCTCTTGATCACATCACGAATCACACGTAATGCGCCATGGAAGTTCATAGGACTAGCTTCTTTGGCCAATGTTTCGGCCATCTTCGCCATGTTCTTATCTTTTTTCTCATTGATCGCATTGATCCAGTCAGCGCCTGGTTTAGGCACTGCAGAAATACCCTTCAAGAGTTCGCCAACGCATGAACCGATATCACCAATCAATGGAGCAGCAATTTGAACATTACTATCCACTTCGTTTGCTTGAATATCAATTTGGATAAATTTCTTAGGCTCTTTGCCCCAAGTCTTACCCTTACCGTGTGCAAGCAACCAGTTCAAACGAGCACCAATTAACAACACGGCATCAGCCTCAGCCAATACAAATGATCGCGCCGCCGAAGCAGACTGCGGGTGATTATCTGGCAACAGACCCTTAGCCATCGACATAGGCAAATAAGGAATACCAGATTTTTCGATCAAATCACGAATCTCTTTATCGGCTTGAGCATATGCAGCGCCTTTGCCCAAAAGAATCAATGGACGCTTCGCGCCCTTCAAAACATCTAATGCACGAGCAACTGCATCCGCTGCTGGAATTTGACGTGGTACTGGATCAATTACCTTGAAAATGGTTTTCTTAGCTTCATCAGCAGGCATCGTTTGTGCAAGCAACTGTGCTGGCAAGTCTAAATACACGCCACCTGGACGTCCTGAAACAGCAGCGCGGATTGCACGAGCAAAACCGATGCCGATATCTTCAATGTGGTTAATACGGTATGCCGCTTTGCAATATGGCTTAGCTGCATTGAGCTGATCCATCTCTTCATAGTCACCTTGTTGTAAGTCTACGATTTCACGCTCGCTTGAACCAGAAATCAAAATCATTGGAAAACAGTTCACAGTGGCATTTGCCAACGCTGTCAAACCATTCAAGAAACCAGGCGCAGAGACAGTCATACAGATGCCTGGCTTTTGCGTCATATAACCAGCAATCGCAGCAGCATTACCTGCATGTTGTTCGTGACGGAAGCCAATAAAACGCAAACCTTCTGCTTGTGCCAAACGACATAAGTCAGTAATTGGAATACCAACAAGGCCGAAAATGGTGTCGAGGTCGTTTGCTTTCAAAGCATCGATGACCAGGTGAAAGCCATCCGTTAATTGTGTGTTTTGAGTATCTGTTGTCATAGAAATTTATTTATATATTGCAGGTCTGCTCTTGTAGAGCTAATGCAATCTAGCTTTCGCTAACGTCTCCAATGTAGTTATTAATCGCACAACGGGTTTTGTGCCCCGACTAGGCTGAGATGAATATTAGGCTTGGGGAGGGGGATCATCATTGACTTCGGTCAATTTCCCTCTAAATCCTGTAACTACAGGCGGGTCGCCTAAACAAAGAGCTCTTTATGCTTTGTTTTGAGTCGACTCAAGGTCTCGGGAGAGAGGTTAAGGTAGGCTGCCAACTCCTTCTTTGGGAGAAGCTCGAACAAGTCCTCGTATTTGCGCAAAAAACGCTCTACCCGACCCGGGGCATCGAGCATATGCAAGGTAATGGTGTGAGCCATGATTTCACTCATGAGACGCATTACCTCGAACTCAAAGCTCTCTTTGAGGAATTTATGCTCCTCAAGGAATTCAGCCCACTTTTTCATTGGCATTCGGGCTACGCGCGCCTTAGTAACGCTCGCAATACTATAAGGAGCGGCAGTTTTTAAGCGCCAAGCCGCATAGCTCGTTTCAATATCTTTTTCGATGGCAAAGCGCAAAATCATCTCTTTTGCATCTGCACTGGAGACAATGCGCTTGAGGATTCCATCCAATACGAAGTACTGCTCCATCTGATGGTCACCCTGGTGAAGCAAAATTTCGGATTTTTTGAGATCGGAGACTTCTAGATGGCGTTCCAAATCCGCTAATGCCACCAAATCCAAGCTTTTTAAGACCGAGTTTTGACTCAATTGCAGGCGAATCAGGTTTTTTTCGGGGTGCTTATCTAATACGGTCATAAATCCTTGCTCCAAGACCGTCTATTGTAGGCTTTTTTACCTTTCAAAGCGGGTGTACGAGGGTCCATTGCTGAGGTCAATATATTGCAATGCAACAAATTAACCGTCCTTTAATATCACCTTAGTTGGACCCTGAAAGCACTAGGGTATGACCTTCACCATTCTCTAGCATCCCATCGATGCCAGAGGCCACTAGATGGTCTACCAATTCCTGGTTATAAAGAGTCCCAACGGGCAGAGTCGCATCCCTCAGCTTCACCTCGGTCGAAAGCGTAATTGAGAGACCCATTCCTGCCTGAAAAGCCCAAAGCTTTTGCAAAAGTTCAGCATAAGGGACATCAAATAAAGGGGTATATATTTCATATCCCTGCCAAGTATTCACCCGCCACTGACGAATATCCTTCAGATGCAAATCCCCAAAGACTAAACGCTCAATTGGCGATTCCGTTTGCAAGCAAATCATCTCTAAGGCAGTCTCTATCGATTCTTTATAGTCTGTATTTGGGTATAAAGGCACCAAACAGAGGGGCACCTTAAGGAACTCCGCTTGCTTAGCGATGTCCTGAATATGAATGTCCTGTATAGAAACTCGATTTGTATAGGCGCCAAAACTGGTGAGCAAGATTACATTCTTGCCCTCGCCCAGTAAATGCATCAGCGTTAAAAAACTATCTTTGCCACCCGACCAAAAAAGGATATCTACTCCCCCTTGTTTTTGGGTCCAGTTAATGAAGGCTGGTTTTGCCATTGGCACTTCAGGACTATCGACGCCTCGCACGTTAAATCGCCCATAAGGACAGTGTCTACATGAATTACCACAACATCTGCTCTGTTTTAATAACGCCTGACTAGTCAATACCTGATATCCGGAGACGGGATCAATATACGTATCACGACCCTCTGCACAGGCGGCAAGATGTAGCTCCTCTATGTTCAGCATCAAAGTTTCTCCGTAAATAAAAAGCCGCCCGGAGGCGGCGAATATTTAATGGTGGGTTATTTCATCGCGTATCGAATTCCAACAAATACATTGGAGCCAGGAGTAACGTACCCATAACTCAGTTGATAATTTTTATTAAACATATTGTTCCAGCGCGCGAATAAACTCCAGTCCTTTTCAAAATCATAGGAACCGTATAAATTCGCAATACCGTAACCATTCATCGTGCCAGTGTTGCCATAGTCGTTCCGTTGAGCCTGAAAGGTTCCTTCAGCACCAACAGCGATTGCATTCTTTTTATACTCAACACTGACATTACCAAATTGCTTAGCTCTTTTAGCTAATACATAACCCGTCGATTGATCTACAGGATTTTGCTGATCAAAAGATCCTTTCAAGGTGAAATCACCTACGCGGCTAACACCACCAAAAGAAGCGCCTGTAATTTTGGCCGAAGCCACGTTACTTGCACAACCCGTTGAATATCCAACAGGACAGCCGAGCGTTGTATATTGAATTAAGTTGGTAATCGTGTTGTTGTAGACAACAAAATGAATGTCATACGGCAGAGTTTCATAATGAATACCCGCTTCAGTATTTTGACTTTTTTCTGGCTTAATCGTCGCTATCCCGTAATTCGGATAGTACAAATCATAGAAGGATGGCGCCTTAAAACCGGTGCCATAGTTTGCATTGACGCGCAACTCTTTGGTGAAGAAATATCCATAGGATGCTCCGCCAGTATTTTGCGAACCATATCCAGTGATGTTGTCATTACGTAAACTAAAGTTTGCTAAATTTGCGCCCCGCTTCAACTGATAAGCAGCTGCAACTGAATTTGTATCTTGCTCAAGATTGAGAGTATTGGTTCCTGTTGCATACATCGACACTGTTCTACGCTCAGCCAATATTTGCAATAAATCAGGCCCTAGATTGATGTCATTTTGCCAGGTATAGATATTTTGCTTAGTGTTGGTAAGCGGATTTCCTGCTGGATACCAGGAAGTAGGCGTTTGACTTGGATAAATTGCCTGTCCAGAATCATATGATTGAGCGACTTGCAGATTGCTATTCCAAATATCCGTAATTTGATTTTTTGAATACAACGCTAAAGTACTGACTTCATTAATTTGATTACCGAGGACTTGTCCAGGTCCATAAACAGGATACTGATTATTGTTTCTACTAGCGTATATCTGCGCACCAACAGACTGCCCTTTTGCCCACTCCTGACTTAATTGAGCGGCGCCACCAGTCTTGGTATAACCAATCGTGTTAGCAGTGTTGTATGAGGCTTTATAAAGGTTATTTGGAGCAATCGTATTAAAGCCAGCTGAGTTCTCAGTAGTTGCACTAACAGAGTAGCTAATACTTTGATCCCCTCCGGTTGAACCAAACAAACTAGCCTGAGAAACATTCGTGCCATAGGTCCCATATCCAGTAGAGGCTGTCACTTTAGCGGGCCCAGCACCCTTCTTAGTAAAAATATTAATGACGCCACCAATTGCATCAGAACCATACAAACTACTTTGTGGTCCAAAAATAATTTCAATATGATCAATCAGAGGAACGGGTATAGCTGCCCACGAAGCACCGCCATTTAATGCAGAAGTGGTTCTGACTCCATCAATCAATACTAATGTTTGGGCAGAGTTGGCGCCGCGCAAGAAAACACTCTGAACACCACCGCCGTTATTCGAAACCTCAACGCCTCTTTGACGCTGTAGTAATTCAGTAATGCTTGACTGACCTGCATCAGCAATTTCTTCTGGGCCGATATAAACGTAATCCGCTAGGACATCGTTTGCACGAGTCGGGGTTCTTGTTGCAGTCACAATGACTGGGTCTAGTTGATTATTGAGAGTCGCGACAGAAACTGAAGCTGTATTTTGCGCAAAGGCACTGATGTGATTGCCCCCTAATCCCAAAGAGATAATGAGGATGGTGGAAAACGTGCTGCTGCAACGCCTTACTTTTTCTTTCGAAAGAAAACTGCTGTTCATTTTGTACACCTTTAACGAGGATTCCCCAGCTAAATTCCCTGTTAGCTAGAATCTTTGAAATACACAAAATGGATCAACAAGATAAAGTTTCGCCCGTACGCGAAACATCATCGGTATGCAAAAACCCACGTTGCAAATTTCACCTGTTGAGGCCGGTATCCGGGCTGGAGAATTCAGGAGTTTGGCCTTCCCATGCAATTAGAAACACAGTGGCTTAATCAAACTCTTTACCTAAACAAGGCATTCTCTTACCGTTGCGGGGACAGCGCACGTTTGGTTAGTGCTTCCCGTTTAACTCCAATGTCAAATAGACACTAGAGCACCATCAACAGTAAGAGTATACGGGATTTGAGATCCCGCCTGGGTTAGAACTTAATCTTGCTTGGTGGCGTTGCTTTAAGTGCTGCAGCCATGATGACTAAATGCGCAACCAAGGCCACGATCAAGTAGCTCATCGTAATGAGTAAAGCATGTGGGAGATATAAAGCAAGTCTGCCCATAAATTCACTAAGGGAGGCAGCGCCTGGAACATTCATGAAATAGAAGCTGCCACTTGAGATGAGCTCACAAACAATAATTCCTGAAACCGCTGCAAGAACAAGATTCTTAAAGCCAGCAAGGTTCAGGGCATAACGCTTAGAGAACCATTTACCAGCAAACCAGAGCGCGAGGTAAGCAGGCAACAAGAAAGAGTAAGCAATAGTGAAGCAGGATTGACCGATACCCACTTGCGTGAGGACCAAATAATCAATTAAGAATGCTTGGACTAAGAACAAAGTAATAACTGCAAAGCTTGAAAAATAAAAACCCACGATGAAGAAGATAGCCCACGATGCATCTGGAAGATGGGTGAGAGATGCCATATGGTGGCCACGTGTAAGCCACATGATGGCTGACAATACGAAAATTAAAAAGATGTTCTGTCTTTTAGATAAACTCACCATGAATGCTCTCCAGAAATTGGGGGTTTGACAATTCTATAACCAATTCCTTTGGTTTAGATGCTTATTTTGAATAAGGTAGCCAATTCATGTCCATTCAGTCAATGGCCTCCTGGAGCGGGGGCAAAGATTCATGTTTGGCGCTTTGGCGAGCTCAAAAAGCTGGGATCAATGTCACCCGCCTCCTCACCGCCCTCGATGAGTCAGGAGTCAAAACCCGTTCGCACGGCGTCACAAAAGACCTTATTTGCGCACAAGGTCAATTTCTTGGAATGCGAAATACCTTTATTTCAGCAAGTTGGCAAGAATATGAAAAGCGTTTTATTGATCAATTAATCCTATTGCATGCTCAAGGGATTAGAGAGGTGATTTTTGGCGATATTGATCTGATTACCCATCGAGAATGGGAAGAAATGGTTTGCGCTAAAGCAGGCCTTGCAGCCCTGTTACCACTCTGGAACGAAGATCGCCTAGCCCTGGTGTATGAATTCCTGGAGGCAGGATTTAAAGCAAGGGTTGTGTGTGTAGATGGAAGCTTTTTAGACGACTCATTTGTAGGCGTGGAATTCAACCAAGAGTATATTGACCGACTCCCCCCAAATGTAGATGCCTGTGGCGAGAATGGCGAATTCCATACCTTTGTCTATGATGGTCCGATCTTCCAACACCCAGTCCAATGGGAGAGTCTAGGGAAAAAAGCCTACATCTCCCCCAAGGAGTATGGGGAGAAAACCTATTACTTTGATCTACTGAGGGCGCCTAACTCCAAAACCGATTAGACACCACTGCACAAACCAATTTCCTAAGGCTACAATGCCCATATGTTCGAGCGTACACCTCAAGTCCCAAGCGACTCACCTGAATCTGATTCAATAGACGCAGCACTACAGAGGCTGTCTAAAAAAATTCAACTGATCACCGGTGCTATAAAAACACTAAATCAAGAGCGCAGTCAGCTTGAAAATAAGATTGAAGACGCCCAAAAACGGGTGCAACGCATTTTGAGTCGCATACCTGATAAGAGTGATGGTCGCCAACTTAATTTACTTGGTGAGGCCACCCCACCAACTAACATAGAGGAAGACAATGAGCCAACAACGCATTGAGGTCAGTCTAGCCGGCCAAAAAATTACTCTGGCTACCAGTGCAGAGCATGAGCCCCTTCTTCGTGCAGCGTGTGTTTTAGTTGACGAGCAAATTCAATTAGCAATTAGCGGTGGGAATCGGAGCATTGAGCGCGCTAGTATGATGGCGGCACTCAAAATTGCTGGCGACCTCATTACATTACAAAAAAATCAAACGCAGCAAAGCCACTCCTCCAATATGAGCAACGATGAAGTAATGCGACTTCAAGATCAGATTCGAGAGCTAGAGGATCAAGTGGATTCTTTGATGCAAACCCTTTCCCTGCCTGGTTCGCCAAGGCCAATAGTTCCTTGAACCGATGCGCAAGCATCCGGGACGATCTTTACCTTGTGGGCGTGAGCGTTTCGACAGTTCACAGTGCCAACTTAGACTTGGTCACTCCCTGAACTTCTTAATGCACCCGAAGCAGAGTAGCCGTTCCACCTTGAACCTTAGGGTTCAGGATGACGGCCTAGCGGCTAAGGCGGGGAATTCATGTTACTAAGCGATATCGCAATGCTGATGTTGTGTGGCGGTATCTCAGGCTACTTAGCGGGTCTTCTTGGTATTGGCGGCGGCATGATTCTCGTGCCATTCATGATCTTGGTTTTTAACCACCTAGGATTTAGTCAAGAGGTCATTGTGCACATGGCCATTGCAACCGGCATGGCTACCATCCTATTCACCACCACCTCTGCAATTTGGGCGCATCACAAACATGGCTCTATTGATTGGAAGCTGGTTGCCTCCTTAAGTCCTGGGATGGTTTTCGGCGGATTGATTGGTGGCAGTGAACTATTTGAAGCACTTAAGACCTCTTGGCTCTCACTCTTCTTTGCAATCTTTATTGTTTATACCTCTATTCAGATGCTCCTGAATAAAAAGCCGAAGGCAGGAAGAGATTTGCCAGGTGCGTTTGGCTTATTTTCGTTTGGCACATTTGCAGGCGCGCTTGCAAGTCTGGTGGGTGCAGGTGGTGCATTCATTACTGTGCCATTTATGCTTTGGTGCAATGTCAAACCCCACACTGCTATGGCAACCTCATCAGGCTTAGGTTTTCCGATTGCAGCTGCGGCAACGATTGGTTACATGTATGGAAGCTGGGGCAATCCTAATCTTCCAGCAGGCTCCATGGGCTTTGTTTACTTACCAGCAGTAGCGTGTATCGTGACGATCAGTATTTTTACTGCGCCCTTAGGTGCAAAGATGGCCAGAAAACTCGATATTGCTCAACTCAAACGCGTTTTTGGCATCATGCTGTTTTTCCTTGCAGCCTTCATGTTTAATGAAAGCCGCAAGGCATTCGGCTTGTAATTACGCTGTGTACTGCTGACGCAAGATATTCTTTTGTACCTTACCCATAGCATTACGCGGTAAGTCAGCAACAATCTCCACACGCTTTGGAATCTTAAAGTTCGCAATTTGTGTTTTTAAAGTAGCAATCATTGCCTCTGCATTAAGTTTAGCTCCCGCCTTAGGCACAACTACTGCCATCACTGCCTCGCCAAAATCTGGATGCGGAATACCGATCACAGCACTTTCATCAACCCCAGTCATGTCATCGATAAAGCTTTCGATTTCTTTTGGATAGACGTTATAGCCACCAGAGATGATTAAATCCTTGCTGCGACCAACGATGCATAAGTAATCATTTGGAGCTTTGCCGCCATTGGCATCGCCGCCCCAACGACCAACGTCGCCTGTTTTAAACCAGCCGTCTTTTGTAAATTCTTCGGCAGTCTTCTCAGGCATACGCCAGTAGCCCTTAAACACATTCGGACCCTTCACTTGAATACTGCCAATCTCGTTCACTTTGCATGGCTTGTTGTCTTCATCCACCACGCGTACCCGAACTCCAGGTAATGGCAGACCAACAGAGCCGCCAACTCGCTTGCCTTTGTAAGGATTGGAAACCAACATCACCGTCTCGCTCATGCCATAACGCTCAAGAATCGGCTGACCAATCACCTCTTTAAAAGTATTGAATGTTTCTGTCAACAATGGTGCTGAACCAGAAACGAACAAACGCATCTTACTAGCTACTATTTTAGTGAAGCCTTTGTCAGCCAATAGACGAACATAGAACGTAGGCACACCCATCATTACTGTTGATTGCGGCATATGTTTAATCAGTTGTGCAGTATCTAAACGTGGCAACCAAATCATTTTGCTGCCATTAATTAAAGCGCCGTGAGCTGCAACAAATAATCCATGCACATGAAAGATAGGCAAAGCGTGAAGCAGTACATCACCTTTTTTCCAGCCCCAGAACTTCTGCAATACCTCTGCATTGCTGCCCAAGTTTTTATGGGTAAGCATGGCACCTTTACTGCGACCAGTTGTACCAGAGGTATACAGAATCGCTGCAAGGTCATCATCTTTTGCAGAAATAGTTTTGAATTGATCACTCAGACCCGCCGCACTATCTAACAAACTGCCAGTGCGGTTATCGTCCAGCGTGAAGACATGCTTAGTACCAGCTTTAGATGCAGTCTTAGAAACCCAAGAGAGGTTTTTACTACTACATACAACTACTGCAGGCTCTGCGTTTTCTAGGAAGTACTGGATCTCTGCAGACTGATAAGCCGTATTAAGTGGCAAGTAGACATAGCCTGCACGAATTGTTGCTAGATACAGGAACAGTGCTTCAGGAGACTTTTCAACCTGAACGGCAACCCTTGCTCCTTTTGTGAGCTTTAGGCTAGCTAGTAAGTTGGCTAGCTTAGCAGTTGCTGACTCTAGATCACTCCAAGAGTAATAAAGGCCATCATGCGTCTCAAGCGCACATGCTTTTTTATCTTTTGGAAAACCTTTTTCCAAGAGTGAATATAAATTCATGAAATTTCCTATAAGGTTAGTATTGATGTCGAAGTTGCAATCAATGGACCTTGGCAACGCCCATAACGAGGTCAGATAAGCCTGTAGCAATTTCTGGCACGAAGCACAGTAGCACTACAGAGAGAATCATGATGATTACAAATGGGAACACGCCCCAGATAATTTCATTCAATGAAATATCCGGCGCGATATTTTTAATCACGAAAATATTCAGACCCACTGGTGGATGTATCAAACCAGTCTCCATCACAATGGTCATAACCACCCCAAACCATACCAAGTCAAATCCAGCCGCTCTGAGTGGTGGCAAGAAGATCGGTGCAGTCATCAAGATAATCGATACTGGCGGCAAGAAGAAACCCAAAATCACTACTAGCAACAAAATAGCAGCCAATAATCCCCAGCGCCCAAAACCAAGATCAACAATTGCTTGCGCTGCCGATTGACTTAGGTGCAAATGACTCATCACATTGGAAAACAATAAAGACATGCCGATGATGAACATCAACATCGTAGATTCTTTAATGGTGGCATTAAGCAATGGCGATAAATCCTTGATGCGCCACATCTTATAAATACCCGCGATTAATACAAATGCCAAGATTGCACCAAGGCCAGCAGTTTCGGAAGGCGTGGCGTAGCCGCCGTAGAGGGCAACCATCACACCAATCAACAGCACCAAGAAAGGCAATACACGTGGCAGAGAACTCATCTTTTGCTGCATAGTGTAGGTTTGACGTTCTAAGATTGGTTGGCTAGGGGCGCCTACTTTAACTGCCTCTAATGCCATGTTGTATTCCTTACGGAAACGATAAACGGTATAGATCGAGAAGAACAATACCAACATTAGACCTGGCCCAATACCGGCAAGGAACAAGCGACCCAATGATTGCTCTGCAGCTACTGAATACAAAATCATCGTGATAGATGGTGGCAACAAAATACCTAAAGTTCCGCCAGCAGCAATAATGCCCGCTGCCAATCCTGCTGAGTAGCCACGCTTGCGCATTTCTGGAATACCCGCGCTACCAATAGCGGAGCAAGTAGCAGGACTAGAGCCTGCCATCGCAGCGAATAAAGCACAAGCTAATACGTTAGCAACACCCAAGCCACCCGGAACCTTACCTAACCAAACATGCAAAGCTTCGTATAAATCTTGACCAGCACGTGAACGTCCAATCGCCGCCCCTTTTAAGATAAAGAGTGGGATCGACAGCAAGGTAATACTTGCCATTTCTTCATAAACGTTCTGTGTCACTGTATCCAATGAGGATACAGGCATAAAGAACACCATAAATATGACAGCTACTGAACCCAAAGCAAAGGAGATAGGCATCCCCGAGAACATTACCAGCAATGTAACTGCTGCAAACAGCAGCCCTAATATCGTGATTGACATACTTATTCCCCTTCGTCTGGATTAACAACATCTCCAAACGCTTGGAGCAAAATCTGAAATGCCAACAAAGTCATACCAATAGACATCATGACGTAAGGAATCCACAATGGTGGAGCCCATGAAGATGAAGTCACTTGACCGTCTACCCATGCTTCATGAAACAAGGCCCATGACTTCCAGGCAAAAAATGCACAGAAAACACAAGAAGCAATATCAATAATCAACACTCTTAAGCGATTGATCGCTTTAGGCAACATGGTTGATACAGCAGAAATACCCACATGTCCGCGAATTTGCTGAACGTAAGCGCCACAAAGGAAAGTGGCACCCACTAAGCAAAATACTGCTGCCTCATCTTGCCAATCAGTCGTAGCGCCAAAAAATGCCCTTGAGGCAACGCTGTAACTCAAAATAACAGAAGCAGCAACTAAGGCCAATGAACCTAGTAACACCATCAGCTTATTCATTCCAGACATTAAGCGGTCTGCCGCTTGTAATAATTGAGTCATGATTTAGGTTACTTTTTCCGCTGCTCTTAATAATGCTGCACAGCTTTCATTCTTTTCTGCGTAGTCCTTCCATGCGCTGTCACGTGCAATCGCTTTCCACTTATCGACAATCGCTGCGTCAACGTCAGTCACTTTGCTACCCGCTCTTGCATATGCCAAGGCTGCTGTCTTGTCATCATCCTTAGCGGCCTCAAGTCCAAACTTCTCCATCTCTGCGCCTGCTGCCATCAAGGCATCACGTTGATCTTTGGGTAGTGCATCAAAAATTTGTTTTGACATCATTAATGGCTCAAGCATGAACCAATAGGATTTTTGGCGAGCACTCGTAAATGCCTTAGCTAACTCCTCAAGTTTGAATGACATGAAGCTTGTAGAGGATGTGTAAGCGGCATCCATAGCACCGGTTTGCATTGCTGCATAAATCTCATTAGAAGGCAGAGAAATGACTGAAGCACCTGCTGCCTTGAGCATGAGGTCAAATTCACGACTACCGCCACGAATCTTCATGCCCTTTACATCTTCTGGAAGAACTACTGGCTTGTTTCTACTCGCAACGCCACCAGCTTGCCAAACCCAACTCAGGAGAACAATTCCTTTGTCTTCTAAAATTTTGGTTAACATTTTGCCAACTTCCGCAGTCTTCCATTTAGCAGCCTGCTCATAACTAGTCACCAATGCTGGCATTAAGCCAATATTTAACTCAGGAACTTCTCCGCCAGCGTATGGCATAGGGAATAATGATAGATCCAAAGCACCCTTACGCATTGCGCTGAATTGGGCATTGGTTTTCATCAATGATGAACCTGGATAAACTTGGAACTTCAATGCGCCTTTGGTACGCTTTTCAACAACCTCGGCAAATTTACGGCAGAGACGATCACGGAAGTCCCCAGCCTGAATAGTTCCACCAGGAAACTGATGTGAAATATTCAAGGTTTTAGTTGCACCCTGGGCATTTGATGCAGGGCTATAGCCCACGATCCCTGCCAAAGGTAATGCTGCTGATCCAGCCAATAATTGGCGACGCAAAGCATTTGGTCTGAGCGCATCTGACCCAGAATTGAATTCATTACTCATATTGTTCTCCTAGTAGTGTTTTTATGTACTGCTTTTTATCGCCAGATCTTAATGCCTGGTTCCTTGCCACATACTCTAAAGCGAATAGTCTCTGAATTCTACTTTGAGAGCTTCTCCTCCAAAATAAATTGCTAAGCCTGCATTAAACGGCCTACAGCACGGGAATAATCAATCTCTCCTTGGGTAAAACGCTCATGATTTTCCTCAACCGCGGAAAGATCATATAAATAGTTCACCATCAAGGCAGCCGACTGTCTTAAACCCTTGCGGGATAAATCCCCAGCCCAATTAATCTGATGCAACTTTGCGCCATTACCCAAATGAAACTTTGCCACTGGATTGCCGTTACGGCCAGCAGAACCCAACCCCAAGTAAATACTTGCCAGACACAATAAAGCGGACTTTTCTTTTTCGGTAGCATTGTCTGGGTGCCATCCGGCACTTAAACGCTCAGGCCAAGAACGATTAGCAAGCCCAAGGGCTTCTATGGATTGCTCGCGAGCAGTACGTATTGCTGGCTTCAGTTGGGTACCTGTTTTTTCTCCACCAATATCTGCACCAGCGGCAACCCAGTCAATAAAGCCTGGAATTGGTGAGAGCGTCACAAAGGTTTTGAGGCCTGGAAATTCTTCATGCAACTGCTCGGCAACTCGCTTAATTAAAAAGTTACCCATAGAAACACCACGTAATCCAGGCTCGCAGTTGCTGATGGAATAAAAAGCAGCGACTTTGTATTGCGACGTTTGATGAACCGTCTCAGCTTTTTTATCTACCAACGGCGTAATTACCGCTGGAATTTCTGGCAAAAGAGCTACCTCAACAAAGATTAAAGGCTCGTTTGGGAGCTGTGGATGAAAAAATGCAAAGCACCTACGGTCAGGCTGCAAGCGGCGGCGCAGATCATCCCATCCATCAATGGCGTGAACCGCTTCGTGCTGAATGAGCTTCTCCAATACTTCCGCAGGAGACTTCCAATCAACTCGATGCATCTTTAAAAAGCCTGGATTAAACCAGGAAGACAAAAGATGGCGCAAGTCAAAGTCAACCGCCGTTAACTCAGGCTGCTTCTCAAGTAATTGCAAAAGGTCACGACGCATTTCAACAAGTGCTGCAGTTCCATTGCTTGCACGATTAAGCCTGCGGAACAATTCTTGTCTTGGCGGTTCTGTCACACGCTGTAATTTAATGTAATTGCGAGCGCTTGCTTCTGCAGAAAAATTTTGCGCGGCAGCCATAACTGCTGCTGCATCGGGATTGAGCTTTTCAAATAGAAAATTGAAAAATTTAGAATGCTGGTCTTTGGAAAGCTTGCGATAGTTATGAATCACCTCGTCAGCCATACTGACAGCATTAGATTCACCGCGCTCAGAAATGAGTCGATTGACCGCTCCCGTAACACGGGAAAAATAGCGGGCTTTTGCTAGCTTTTCAAGCATGTATATTTCTCAAAGAATTTAGCCCCAAAAGGGAGCGGCTCAGACACAATTTATAAGGGTTCTGAGGTCAAATCAATTAATGAAAGTATATATTCATTAACTTTAGGCTAATGAATAAGATGAGTTTATAAATATACTCAAATATTATTGCGATGCAACATACGGGTTTCAGTCGCTAGAGAATGGAGGGCTTTATGGATGCTGACTGAACTTAAATGTAATTCTTCTGCAGTTTTAGATAGGCTACCAGTGCACACGAACGAGCAGAGTATTTCTAGCTTGCATAAGGTGAGCTCATCATTCAACATGGCTTTAGTCGTTTTGGTCTTTTGGTTGCTTTAGTTGCTCTTGGATTTAAATGCCGCCATGAGATAGATGCCAAATACGATCATCGGCACACATAACCACTGGCCCATTGATAAGCCTAAACCCAGAAGCCCTAAGAAAGAATCTGGCTCGCGCGCATATTCAGCTAAGAAACGACATATACCGTAACCCAGCAAGAAGAATCCAGAAACTTGCCCCACTCTTCTTGGTTTGCCTGCATAAATCCACAATGCAATACCTAGTAGAACGCCCTCACCAAGCATTTGATAAATTTGCGAAGGATGGCGCGGTACAGAATCTACTAATGGAAAAATCATGGCCCAAGGTAGATCAGTAGGTCTACCCCATAGCTCGCCATTAATAAAATTTCCCAATCGTCCAAAAGCCAAACCAAATGGCACCAGAGGTGCAACGAGATCGCTGACAACAAAAAAAGTAGTTTTGCGTTTTTTAGCAAACCAATACAGCGCAACCAGAACTCCCAGCAAGCCGCCATGAAAAGACATGCCGCCTTCCCAAATTTTGAAAATACTCAAGGGGTTGGATAAGTAAAAGCTTGGCATATAAAACAGGGTGTAACCCAAACGTCCGCCAAGTACTACTCCCAGTACACCTGCAAAAAGGAGATCCTCAAGATCTTTATAAGTCCAACCCAATGCTTGATAGCGAGGTAATTGAATGCGTAAGCGACCTAAAAGTAAAAATTGCGCAAAGGCCATTAAATACATCAGGCCATACCAGTGAATCGCAAACGATCCAATCCGAATTGCTGCAGGATCAAACTGGGGATGAATGAGCATGGGTATTGGAACCGTTAACTTTTGGATTGATCAAAGTTATGCAACTCGTGACCCAATGATCGATAGGCTTTAAAACGTTCGCGCCCTGCCAAACGCTCTGCCTCATTGACTGTGACAACCTCAACAATTCTAGGAAAGCGTGCTACTAGAGCAAGCACATCCGCAGGCATATGCATACCCAAATGAATCATGACATCAGCATGTGGAATACTGCTGAGGGCTGAGGAAGAAAAATCATCCGTTAATACTATAGGTGTCTCGGCGGCAGCTTCATCACCAATAAAACAATGTGGCAAAAAATCAGTGGCACTAAAAGACCAAAGTAATTCATTTAACTGTTGCAGATCAGCCTTCTCAGCGACCATCACAATATTTCTTACTGGCTCACCTTCAGGTGTAGCGCTCCAGATTTTGCGTGTGAGGCGACAGGCATACTCCAACTTGTCACTCACATTGCTATGAAAATCAATTCGAGCCATTGAATATATCCAGGACTCTAGAATTTACTTACGCTCAAGCAAGAAGTTCACTAGGAGCGGTACTGGGCGACCGGTAGACCCTTTGGCAGATCCACTCTTCCATGCGGTACCTGCGATATCTAAATGAGCCCATTTATATTTTTCAGTAAAGCGGGACAAGAAGCAAGCTGCAGTCACGCTTCCAGCTGGACGGCCACCAATATTAGCAACATCTGCAAAATTAGATTTAAGCTGTTCATGATAGGCGGCATCTAAAGGTAGGCGCCACACTGTATCGAGCGAAGCATGACCTGCTTTGGTGAGTTCGCTAACCAAGCTCTCATCATCCGAGAACAAGCCGCTATGCACATGACCCAGGGCAATCACGCAAGCACCTGTAAGGGTTGCGATATCAATAACTGCAGCTGGTTTGAAGCGCTCTACATAGGTAAGCGCATCACACAGAATTAATCGGCCTTCTGCATCCGTATTTAGAATTTCAATCGTCTGACCAGACATGCTTTTCACAATATCGCCTGGACGGGTAGCTTGACCTGACGGCATATTTTCGCAAGTTGGGATAACGCCAATGACGTTCTTTTTTAACTTCATCAGAGAGGCTGAATACATGGTGCCGATGACTGAAGCGGCACCACACATATCGTATTTCATTTCATCCATGGCTTCGCCAGGCTTCAGTGAGATACCGCCCGTGTCAAAAGTGATGCCTTTGCCAACTAAAACTATCGGGGCCTCTCCTGCTTTGCCACCTTGATGTTTCATCACGATAAATTGTGGCGGAGTAACTGATCCTTTGGCAACCGATAAGAATGAGCCCATACCCAAAGCTTCGATCTGTTTCAAACCAAGTACCTCAACTTTGAGGCTGGTCTTTTTGCTTAAGCCCTGCGCGGTCTTGCCTAAATAAGTTGGAGTACAAATATTCGGAGGAAGATTACCAAGATCTTTTGCCAAGTTCATACCCTCAACCATGGCGACGCCCTGCTCAACCGCGCCCTTAAGCTCTTTAGCGCAACTATTGTTGCCGGCAAATACTAAATTCTTAAACGCATCGGCCTTATCCTTCGCTTTAAATTTCATGGCGGGCTGACGTACACCAAAACGATAAGCCTGATCACCGGCATATTGAATGGTAAGACGCACCTCCTCTGCGATCAGTTCTGCGCGATGCGCTAGAGAAAAGCTCGGGGTAAACCAAAGCGCAGATTCAATAGATCCGCCACTCAATAGTTTCAACGCTGCACGAGCAACCTTGGAATACGTTGTCAAATTACGATCGCTGGCAAGGTGAACATCACCTAAGCTGACAAGTAATACTCGTTTTGCTTTTACGCCATTAGCAGCCCAAGATTTTTCTGCACGCAACATACATACAGCGGCTTGCTTGGAATCCAAATCCCCAACGATATTTGCGTGGCTAAGAGCTCCTCCGAGCAGTAAATCTAACTCAGACAAAAAACCCACTTTTGACTTGGTGCCTTTGGTAGCGGAAAAACTATCAAAATCCGTCTTGGAGAAGGCTAAAACCAGGCAGTCAGTGCCGTGAGCAAGCAAGGACTTGAGACTCGATTTCTGGAGTTTTGGGCTCTGAAGGTCAGCTTGAGGGGAAATCTTAGCGCTAAATTGAATTGTCATAATCTATTACAGTATTTGGTCGATTCAAAAGATAGGTAATTACTAAACTGGGACGTTTATCCATTATCCTCCGACATAGGATGAACTCCCCCGATCACTAGCAATATAAGCCATTTATAAACCACTAATAACCAGACTAATCTAGATCTTGATTACCCATGATTTTTAAGCAGGCCCTTCGCCGAGAACTCAGTTTTACGACTGGTGGGGTCTTTTTGGTCTTAATTACCATCATGGTGACCACTTTAGTCATCCGAATTTTGGGTTTCGCCGCTAACGGAGCTGTAAACCCTGAGGATGCGTTGGTCTTAATTGCCTTGGCTACATTAGGGTATCTTGCGGTTCTCTTAACAGTATCCTTATTTGTAGCAACGCTAATTGTTTTGGTGCGTTGGTATAAAGATTCAGAAATGATTGTTTGGTTTGCGAGCGGACTAAGCATTGCAAGCCTGATTCGTCCCATTCTTCAGTTTGCGACCCCACTCATCATTATCATCGCTTTACTAGCACTTTTTGTATGGCCCTGGGCAAATCGCGAGTCCACTTTAATTAGCCAACGTTTTCAGCAGCGTGATGACGTATCCATGGTGACTGCTGGTCAATTTAAAGAATCTGCTAAGGCAGAACGGGTTTTCTTTATTGAAGAGCTCGATGTAGACAAAAGCCAAGTTAAAAATATTTTTGTCGCCGATTCCAAGAATGGTCGACTTAATATTGCCGTTTCATCCACTGGATATATCCAAAACTCTGAAGGTGGCGAGAAATCGATCGTGCTCCATAAAGGGAGACGTTATGAGGGGCAACCTACTCAACCTGATTTCAGAATCCTTGAGTTTGAGGAATACAGTACTAAGATCCGTAGCAAGGATGCCTTAGCCCCAGCACCGCGCGATCGCGAGAAGACTATTACTGAACTGCTAAATGATCCGAATCCTGTCTCGCTCAATCCTAATCGAGCAGAGTTGCTCTGGCGTATTGGCCTACCTCTAATGGCTCTAGGCTTAGTGTTAATTGCGATCCCCCTAGCTTATGTGAACCCACGACTGGGAAACTACACAGCCATGTTTTATGCGGTCTTAATTTATTTGATTTATAGCAATCTACTTAACCTTACACAAAATTTTGTCTCACAAGGCAAAGTCAGTGTCTTTGTAGCAATTTGGCCAATTCATTTAATAGCACTTTTGATTGCAACTGTCTTGATTCGTAACCGAATTAATCCCTCACTTAAATGGTGGCGTCGTCAACTGCCTGCCTCCATGACTGCCAAATGAAACTGCTCTTCCCCTTCATTTATGAGCGTTACCTAGCCAAGCAAATTTATGCTGCTTTTGGCTTTATCTTGTTTGCCTTAGTAGCCTTGTTTTTATTCTTCGACATCTTGAGTGAGCTTGGCTCCGTAAAAGGTGCATACACTTTACCTTTAGCCTTGTTGCACGTTCTCTTGAAGGCCCCGAGCCGTATTTCTGAAATCATCCCTATTGCAGGCTTGATCGGCAGTATCTATGTATTTGCTATGTTGGCTAGTCAATCTGAGTTCACGATTTTTCGTATCGCTGGAGTGGATGTAAAACGTGGACTCATCACGCTTACCAAAATATCGCTACCTTTGATTGCGCTCACACTCATCATGAGTGAATGGGTTGGTCCGTACAGCGAAGCCAAATCAGATCAGATTCGCATGAAAGCCATGGGCTCCGCTTATTCGTCGCAATTTAGAACAGGTGTTTGGGTTAAAGACCGCCTTCGCGATGAAGACGGTAGCGGCCCTGTTCGCCCAGGAGTTCGCTATGTCAACGTTGGCAAGGTAGACAAGGATAATGAAATTCGTAATATCCGCATGTATGAGTTTGATGATACCTTCCATCTACTCTCTATTCGCAGTGCAGCCTCCGGACAGTTTGATGAAACCGGTATTTGGATTTTGAATAACGTAACAGAAACGCGCTTCAAAGAAACTAAACAGTCCGATCCACTTAATCCAGTTTTTTCAGCACAAACTTTTACACACCCAATTCTTACTCTAGAGTCTGAGGTTACCCCCCAAATTTTGAACGTGCTGTTAATTAGCCCAGAGAAAATGTCCATCGTGAGTCTCAGTCGATTTATTTCGCATTTGCGCGAAAACAGACAAGATGCGGAGCGTCATTCGATTGCTTTCTGGAAAAAAGTGGTTTATCCATTCACTATATTTGTAATGCTCACCCTGGCTCTACCATTTGCGTATTTGAAGGTGCGTGCAGGTAGCGTAGGCATTAAGGTATTCGGCGGGATCATGTTGGGTATGAGCTTTCAGCTATTTAATTCACTGTTCTCCAATGTGGGCCTCTTGGGATCTTGGCCAGCACTTCTCACAGCCCTGATACCACCTTTGCTATATTTCCTCTTGGCGCTCGCTGGTTTACGCTGGGTGTCTAAAGCTTAATACCCAAAAATCATTTAGAATTTGATTCCTATATCTTTGTGGATATATAGATAGGAATCCTCATGAATCTTCATCAATTCCGTTTTGTGCGGGAAGCGGTAAGACAGAACTTCAACCTCACCACTGCGGCAAAAGCTCTTTTCACTTCTCAGCCAGGCGTATCCAAGGCCATTATTGAGCTCGAAGATGAGCTCGGAGTGGAAATCTTCCGTCGCCACGGCAAACGCATCCGCTCATTGACCGAACCAGGTAAACGTATTTTGAGCTCGATTGAGCGTATCCTCGATGAAGTAGAAACGCTCAAGAGGGTGGGCAAGGATTTTGCCAGCCAAGACCAAGGCAGCTTTGTCATTGCAACCACTCATACACAAGCACGTTACGCATTACCCAAGGTACTTACCGAATTTACGAAACGATTTCCGAAGGTTAAAGTCAGCATTCAGCAAGGTAGCCCCGGTCAAATTGCAGAGTTACTTACACATGATCGTGCCGATATTGCGATCGCTACTGAGGGTATTGCCAATACCCCGGGTGTACTAGCTTTGCCGGGTTATCAATGGCATCACGTTCTAATGGTGCCCTTAAGTCACCCACTGCTCAATCAAGCGACACTGACACTTGAAGAGATTTCAAAGTATCCAATCATTACTTATGACAAAGCATTTGCAGGTCGCAGCAAAATAGATGCAGCCTTCGCACAAAGAAACATTACACCAGATATTATTTTGGAAGCGATTGATGCTGATGTGATTAAAACCTATGTAGAAACGGGAATGGGCATTGGTATTGTTGCTGGTCATGCCTATGACCCTGAGCGAGATCGCAATCTCAAAGTTATCCCTGCTGGACATCTCTTCGGCAATAACGTCACTCATCTAGGTGTAAAGCAAGGGGCCTACCTTAGATCTTTTGTTTACACCTTCATAGAACTCTTTTCGCCAACACTCACAAAAAAGATTGTTGAGCAGGCAATGAATAACGAATCAGATACATACGAGATTTAATTCAATTAGGTTTTTCTTTGAAATTCTCAAAAACAGAGCAGTCTTTGAGTGGTGCCTCGGGGCGGACTCGAACCGCCACGCCTTGCGGCACCGGATTTTGAGTCCGGCACGTCTACCAATTCCATCACCGAGGCAGGTGTTTG
>Ga0214202_1000127_pt1 | contig 36978 bp, 25 predicted proteins | sample TroBogEpilimnion_9_FD_153040 | JGI IMG/M metagenome (GOLD analysis project Ga0214202, IMG submission 153040) | Freshwater microbial communities from Trout Bog Lake, WI - 03JUN2009 epilimnion | ecosystem: Environmental > Aquatic > Freshwater > Lake > Epilimnion/Euphotic zone | place: Trout Bog...
CAAGATCTCAAGTTATGGTTTGCGGACGGCACAAATTATCCGGGACAGGACAATATTGCTGATCGTCAAAGCCGCCTCGCAGAATCCCTCTCTGAGGTTTATACCCACCTCACAGGGAATCAGCGCATGCTCCTAGAATATAAATTCTTCGAGCCTGCTTTTTATCACACAGATGTTCCTGATTGGGGAACCTCATTCGCTCACTGCTTGCAGCTTGGTGAGCGCGCACTTGTCTGTGTAGATACTGGCCATCACGCCCCTGGAACAAATATTGAATATATCGTTGCCGTCCTCTTGCGCGCGAAGAAGCTCGGTGCCTTTGATTTCAACTCACGCTTCTATGCCGATGATGATTTGATTGTTGGCGCAGCTGATCCATTCCAACTCTTCCGCATCATGCACGAAGTAAATATCAATGGCGGCTTTGCTGAAGACACTCCCGTTTCATATGTCCTTGATCAATGCCACAATATCGAGGCGAAGATCCCTGGACAGATTCGTTCAATCCTTAATGTTCAAGAATCAGTCGCTAAGGCGCTCTTGGTTGACCAGGTCGCCCTCAAGGAGGCTCAACAATCTGGAGATGTACTTGCAGCAAATGATGTTTTGATGGATGCCTACAACACCGATGTCCGCCCACTACTTGTAGAACTTCGTGAAGAACAAGGCCTCGACGGAAATCCAATGGCTGCATTTAAGAAATCTGGATACCTCGCCAAGATCGCGACAGAGCGTGTTGGTGGCAATCAGGCAGGTTGGGGAGCGTAAGTGGGTATTTCAGATCTATCGCCAGCGGTCAATGAGCTCATTGGGCGATCTAATCGACTTGGAGCAGATCCAAAGATCACTAACTATGCCGGTGGTAATACATCAGCGAAGGGTGAAGTTCTCGATCCAGTTTCTGGTGAAAAGACTTCTCTCACCTTTGTTAAAGGATCTGGTGGCGACCTCGGTACTCTGAAAGAGAGCGGTCTAGCAGTTCTCTATACCGGGAAGGTAAAGGCCCTTACAAAAGTTTATAAGGGCATCGATCAAGAAGATGAGATGGTTGGGCTCTTTGACTACTGCCTCTATGGCAAAGGTGGAGCAGCTCCAAGCATCGATACATCGATGCACGCGCTCGTTGAATATCCGCATGTCGATCACTTGCATCCAGATTCCATTATCGCCTTTGCAACATCAGTTGATGGACCTGCTCTCACCAAGAAGTGCTTCGGAGATGAGATTCTCTGGGTCGATTGGCGCCGTCCTGGATTCCAACTTGGACTCGATATTGCGAAGATTGCTGCAGAGAACCCACAGGCAAAAGGGGCAATTCTCGGTGGCCACGGATTAACAACCTGGGCGAAGACGAGCGAAGAGTGCGAAAAACGCTCACTTGATGCGATCAAGAAGGCGGAAGATTTTATTAAGTCCAATGGTTCGGATGAACCGTTCGGTCCAGTTGTGCCTAAAAACAAGGCTCTTGCTGAGAAGGAACGCCATAGTCGAGCAGCAAAGATTGCTCCAGTACTTCGCGGAATTGCATCACAAGATGCACGTATGGTTGGGCACTTCACTGATACTGATGTCGTTCTTGACTTCATCTCACGTGAGAAATTGCAACCACTAGCTGCGCTCGGCACATCCTGCCCAGATCACTTCTTGCGTACCAAGGTCTCACCAATGGTTCTTGATACTGCGCCCGATGCGCCAATTGAAGAGGTCATCGCTCGTGCACATGCACTCCATGAGGAGTACCGAGTCGCATACTCTGGTTATTACAACCGTCATGCAAAGGCAGATAGCCCTGCGATTCGAGGCAGCGATCCGGCAATCATCTTGGTACCCGGAATTGGAATGTTTAGCTTCGGCAAAGATAAGCAGACAGCGCGTGTTGCTGGCGAGTTCTACGTCAATGCCATCAATGTGATGCGTGGCGCAGAAGCAATCTCGACCTATTCACCAATCTCAGAGTCAGAGAAATTTAATATTGAGTATTGGGAGTTAGAAGAAGCGAAGCTTCGTCGTATGCCTGCTCCAAAGAAATTGCAAGGACAAGTTGCCGTCATCACTGGCGCAGCATCTGGTATCGGACGTGCAATTGCTCAGCGATATGCCAACGAAGGAGCCTGCGTTGTTATTGCAGACCGTGACTTCGAGGGAGCGAAGGCTTTTGCGGCCGAACTCGGTGGTCCTGATAAGGCGATCGCAGTAGCAGTCGATGTCACTGATGAAGTCGCGGTCGAAGCAACTATTGATACTGCTGCAATAGCTTTTGGTGGAATCGATATTCTCGTCAACAATGCTGGACTCTCACTCAGTAAATCCCTTATCGAGACAACTGTGCAGGATTGGGATCTTCAACATGACGTAATGGCGAAGGGTTCATTCCTCTTCTCTCGTGAGGCAGCAAAAGCACTCATCGGCCAACGCATGGGTGGAAATATCATCTATATCTCTAGTAAAAACAGCGTATTTGCTGGCCCAAATAATGTCGCTTACGGTGCGACTAAAGCTGACCAAGCCCATCAAGTCCGACTTCTTGCAGCTGAGCTAGGCGAACACAAGATTCGTGTAAACGGCATCAACCCCGACGGAGTAGTTCGAGGTTCTGGCATCTTTGCATCTGGTTGGGGTGCTAACCGAGCAGCTGTTTATGGAGTTGAAGAGGCGAAGCTCGGGGAGTTTTACGCACAACGAAGCATTCTCAAACTTGAGGTTCTGCCCGACCATATTGCAGCAGCAGCCTTTGCCCTTGTGGGTGGAGATCTGCCACTTACAACAGGATTGCACATTCCTGTTGACGGCGGCGTAGCAGCGGCCTTTATCCGATAACCATGTCTTCATTTGCAGCCATCGATCTCGGTGCTACGAGCGGCAGAGTCGCTGTGGGCACTGTCGTTGATGGTGCAATTTCCTACGAGATTATTCATCGTTTTCCAAATGGAGCTCGCGAATCTGAATCGGGATCCTTTGTGTGGGATTGGGATGAACTCATTACCCAGATAAAAACTGGATTAGTGAAGGCTGCTGCCAAATATTCACTGACATCGATCGGTGTAGATACGTGGGCAGTTGACTACATTCTCGTTAATAGCCAAAACCACATTACGTCTCCTACATACTCTTATCGCGACTTACGCACCGATGGAGTCATGGAGCTTGCTATCAGAGATTATGGCAAAGAGGCGTTCTATCAAAGAACTGGAATCCAATTCCTTCCATTTAATACCGTCTACCAGTTAATGGCCGCGAGAGATGCCGGTGAACTTGAGGGAGATCGAACATTTGTGATGCTCCCTGATGCCATCAATATGGTGTTGACAGGCTCTCGCTCAGTTGAAATCACCAACGCTTCAAGTACCCAACTACTTAATGCCCGCACTCGTTCATGGGATACCGAACTTATCAACCTTCTCCATCTTCCTCATGAAGTTTTCCCTTCACTTCATGAAGCAAAGACCACGCTAGGCACGGTTAAAGGGATTCCAGAATTAACCGGAGTGAAGGTGGTAGCTGTTGGCTCTCATGACACCGCCTCTGCCGTAGCGGCAGCCCCAATAAGTAGCGATTCCATTTACATTTCTAGTGGTACCTGGTCACTCATTGGGTGTGAAAGCGCAGAGCCAAATACCTCAGCAGCAGCGATGGCTGTAAATCTCACCAATGAGCTCGGGGTAGAGGGAACTGTCCGGCTTCTCAAGAACGTGGCTGGAATGTGGATCATCTCCGAATGCCTTCGTGAATGGGCAGAGAATGGCGATCCAATCTCCATCAAAGAGTTAGTAGCTCAAGCTCGCAACTCTGAAATAGAAGCGCGAATCAATCCCAACCATGAGAGCTTTCTCCATCCAGGCAAGATGGTCGAGCGAATTCAGTATCAAGTGATGATTAATGGTGGCAAGGAATTGCGAAGTAAAGGTCAAATTGCCTACGTCATCTATGCCAGCCTGGCCGAGAGCTACGCAAAAACTATTGCCGAGATCGAATCCGTCACGGGAAGGGGTTTCACAAATATTCATGTTGTTGGCGGGGGATCCTCAAATGATTTCCTCAATCAATTAACAGCGGATGCGACGGGACTAGAAGTCATCGCAGGTCCAGTCGAAGCAACCTTGCTTGGCAATATTGGAGTGCAGGCAATTGCAGCAGGGGAGATAACAAATCTTCAAGAGTTGCGAGAGATCATTTCGCACTCGTTTGAACTCAAGAAATTCCAACCATCCATCAATAGCACGGCGAGAGGGTAAAGATGAGCAATGTACCTGGAGCAAATCTCCGAGATGATCAGACTCGAGTAATCGGATTGCAGAGTCAATTCTCATCCGATCTCATCGGTTTACCGATTGTGGATCCGCAATTGACCTGGCAGGTAGAGAGTTCTCGCCCTGATGCAGTCCAGGTTGCATACGAGATTTCTTCGATCGACGAGAGTGGCAAGGTGACAACATCATCCGTCGTCGAAAGTTCACATTCAGTGGAGATCAAAGCTTCTGGCCACATAACTGGGGCTCGCCAAATTAAGAATCTCCGCGTACGTATTGCCACTCAGTATGGTTGGACCGATTTCAGTCCACTCGTTCAATTCGAGACTGGCCTATCAGCTGGCAGTGACTTTAAAGGCCTTGCGATTGGTGATGACTCGAACCACTCAGAGCCTTCACCCATTCTTCGTAAGGAGTTTTCACTCTCTAAGAAGGTGGCAAAGGCACGTATCTACGCTACTTCTGAGGGTATTCATACAATCTATCTCAACGGTGTTGTCGTAACGGATGAGTTCTTTACCCCAGGTTGGACTGCCTATGACGATCGTCGCACCTATGTGACCTATGACGTAACTGCCCTTCTCCAAAGTGGTACCAATGCACTTGGTGCCGAACTAGGCGATGGCTGGACGCGCGGCAAGCTCGGATTTATGAATCAATATGACAACTATGGAACCAAGCTTGCACTTCTCGCACAGTTGGAAGTGAGATACACCGACGGGACTACCGATCTCGTTGTAACCGATGAATCGTGGAAAGTTTCAGCAGGTGAAATTCAATTCGCTGATATTTACGATGGAACAACAATTGATTTCACAAAGGCACAGCCAGGTTGGCTCCTTGCTGGTTTTGATGATTCTAAGTGGGCGAAGCCAATTGTCCACTCTCTTGATAAAGCGACCCTGAGCGCACGCTATTCAACTCGTGTTATCAAGATTCAGGAGTTTCCTTCAAGAGTTATCGATTCGAATAATCGAACTCTTCTCGACTTCTCACAGAATATTTCTGGCTGGGTACGCCTTGTTGTTGACGGCAAGAAAGGTGATGTCGTCACCATTCGCCATGCCGAAGTCTTGGAACCTGGGCCTAACCTGCATACTGCAGCGCTACGTACAGCGAAGGCGACAGATCACTACACACTCGGTAGTGACGGTCGCCATGTGTTAGAACCAAAATTTACTTTCCATGGATTCCAATTTGCGGAAGTAACAGGCCCGGCAACCTTTATCTCTGCTATTGGTTTAGCAATCTCATCGGCTAATGAACGTCGTGGCTATTTCTCTTCATCCGATGCCCGTCTTAATCGTCTCCATGAGAATGTGGTCTGGTCTATTGCGGACAATATGGTTTCAGTCCCAACAGATTGCCCGCAGCGTGATGAGCGACTTGGCTGGACCGGTGATGCACAAGCAATCGCTTTGACATCAAATACTCTCTATAAACTCGATAGTTTCTGGCGTAACTGGCTCGTAGACCTCTGGGTAGATCAACAGCGCGTTGGTGGAGTTGGCGCAGTTGTGCCAGACATTCTCTCAAAGCAGCCGTCGCCAGCTGAAGGTGCAGGCTGGGTTATCACCGACCGTGCCGGTTGGGCAGATGCTGCGACGATCGTGCCAATGGCCGCCTTTGAATCCTATGGAAGTGTAGAAACTCTCCGTCAACAGATCCCAAGTATCCGGGCATATGTCGATGGCTTGGATGCACATCGAAAGGGTGAGAAGTTCTTGCCAACCGAGTTCCAATTCGGCGACTGGTGCGATCCTGATGCTCCATCCGATCAGCCATGGCTCTCAAAAGTTTCTGCAGATTTCGTAGCGAATTCATTCTTTGCAAATACGATCTCACTCGCAGCAACTGCTGAATCTCTCGCTGGAGATCCTGCGATGCAGAAGAAATATGAATCACTGGCCGCGACTCTCAAGAAGGATATTTGGGAGAAGATGGGCGAGGAAGCAAAATCCACAACTGCAGGTTGCTCTATTGCTCTTGAGTTTGGAATTGTTCCTGATTCAGAGAAGGCGGCAGTGTCAAAGATTCTTAGTGACATGATTATTGCAGACCAAGGAAAAATCACCACAGGATTCCTTGGAACTCCATTAATTCTTCACGCTCTCTCAAGGAACGGACACTTCCAAGCTGCATACACGATGTTGATGCGTCGTAAGGTGCGCTCTTGGCTCTACCAAGTAGATCAAAAGGCAACCACTATTTGGGAGCGTTGGGATGCAATTAAGGAGGATGGCAGTATTCACAAAGGTGCGATGGTCACTACCTCCGAAGAGCAGCCTGAAGCTTCGATGATCTCATTCAATCACTATGCCTACGGAGCGGTCATTGATTGGGTTTACCGCAACGTTGCAGGAATTGCCTCGGTTGCAAATCAACCTGGTTATCGTGGAATTGTCTTTGCACCACGTCCAGCGAAGGGCTTTACCTTCGCAAAAGCGGAGGTTAATACCCCTTATGGAATCGCTGCCATTGATTGGGAATTGGATGGAGCGTCAAATCTCAGCGCAAAGGTAGTTGTGCCATTTGGATCAACGGCAACGCTTGACCTCCCAATAAGCACATCCTCAACTATTTACCTCAATGGGGAGATAGTGAAGAATGGGGCTCACATCACGCATGGAAAGTACTCCGTACGTGTAACAAACCCAGTGAGAATTGAGTATTCCCAAGCATGAATTACAAAGAGCTCATCGCGAAGTTGACCCTTGAAGAGAAGGCAACCCTTGTCTCAGGAGAAGATTTTTGGTCAACAATTGCACTTCCAAGTATTGGCCTTCGCAAAATGGTTGTATCAGATGGCCCATCTGGTGTGCGCGGTGAGTTATGGGATGAACGAAGTCCTTCGCTCTCTCTGCCATCGGCTAGCTCTGTTGCATCGACATGGAACGTTGAAACATTAGGTCTCATCGGGCAACTGATGGCATTTGAAGCGCGACGTAAAGGTGTCGATGTCGTTCTCGGGCCAACGATTAACTTGCATCGTTCACCTCTTGGTGGACGCCACTTTGAGTGTTACTCCGAAGATCCAGTGCTCAGTGGAAAGTTAGCATCAGCTTTTGTTTCATCCCTTCAACATGAAGGTGTTGGAGGAACGCTCAAGCATTATGTAGCGAACGATTCAGAGAATGATCGATTCACCCTTGATGTAAAGATCTCAGATAAGACTCTGCACGAGATGTATCTACGCCCGTTTGAGATCGCAATTCATGAGGCTAACCCTTGGCTTGTCATGTCCTCCTATAACTCAGTCAGTGGGACGACGATGTCTGAAAACAAACTCCTCCATGAACCCCTGAAGGGTGCGTGGAATTGGGATGGAGCAGTTGTCTCTGATTGGACTGCGGTACGTTCAGTAAAAGAAGCAGGAATTGGTGGAACTGATCTTGAGATGCCAGGTGGCCCACGTAAGTTCTGGGGCCAGCCACTAGTTGATGCCGTAAAGAATGGTGAAGTTCCCGAGTCTGCCGTGGATGCAAAGGTTGAGCGCATTCTTCGCCTCGCACATCGCGTGGGTGCGTTGGGCAGTGAACCAAAGAAGAATAAGCAATTTACTCAGGCAGAGATTGATGCCTCTGCTCGTGCAATTTCAGCTGAGGGAACTGTTCTCGTCAAGAACGATGGGGTTCTTCCGCTTACTTCTACCTCAAAGATAGGCGTCTTTGGCGGTCATGCGCTCTTCGGCCGCGAACAAGGCGGTGGAAGTGCAACTGTCATGCCATTAAAGGTGGTTTCACCTCTCGAAGGGTTACGTCACCAATTACCTTCTGGTTCAACACTCACCTATGAATATGGCCCAGAAACCGATGATCGTATTGTCTTCTTTAATGGTGAAGAGACTCGAATTCCAGGAACAGATGAACCTGGATTACTTCTTGAAGTCCTTGGAGAGAACGATGAAGTACTTCTCTCGGAGAAGCGCACCTCTGGTCGTTTAGTTTTAATGGATATCGGTTTGGCGATTCGCGCAAAGAAGGTCGTTTACACGACCGACTTCATTCCAGAATTCTCGGGAACCTACAAGATTGGTATGGCAACTGCCGGAAAAGTCGAGTACCAAGTTATCGGTGGTGAACTTTTCACAGGCGATATCAAACTGCTCTCATCTGATTTTTCTGAATATATTCTCAATCCGCCTGATCATAAATCTTCCGTTGAACTAAAAGCCGGCGTGAGAGTTCCACTTCGCTTTACCTTCCTCCCAGAAGAGTTACAGATCCCATCACTCTCAGTTGGAGTTGGATTTAAAGTACCTGCAAAGGAGAAGGCTGACGCACTTGCTGATGCAGCAAAGCTAGCAAGCGAAAGTGATATCTCTCTTGTATTTGTTGGAACCAACTCTGCGATTGAGAGTGAAGGATACGATCGTAAGAATTTGAAGTTGCCTTCAGGCCAAGATGAACTTGTTGAAGCCGTTGCAGCCTCATCAAAGAAGACCATTGTTGTCGTCAACGCTGGATCTCCAGTGGAGATGCCATGGTTTGAGAGGGTAGATGGCGTACTTATCACCTGGTTCCCAGGACAGCAGATGGGTCATGCAATTGCTGATGTCATTTATGGTGCAGTTGAGCCCGGTGGACGACTTCCTACAACGTGGCCAGTTGCCACTAACGATGCGCCGGTACTCAATACCGACCCAGTAAATGGCGTACTTGAGTACTCCGAAGGCACCTATATCGGTTACCGCGGTTGGCATAAATCCGGCCGCACTCCACGACTCGCATTTGGTTCCGGTCAGGGTTACACAACCTTTAATGCGGAACTTCTCAGCGCTTCGAAAGATGGCGCTCACGTCTCAGTGACAAATACTGGTTCCCGCGAAGGCTCTCATGTCGTGCAGATCTATGGAGCACCTAAGGGTCCAGCGATCGAAGATCGCAAGCTCATAGGTTTTGCAAAGGTGAAGCTTGCTCCTGGAGCAACTGCGACAGTTGATGTGAAGTATCCAGCTCACGTCTTTGATGAGTGGGTGAATGGTTGGTCCACTATTGAAGGCGAATGGAATATCGCACTTGCTACAAATGCCTTCGACCCAGGTGTATCAGTCGTTACACCGATTTCCAAAAACTAACGAGCGCATCAGTATTTAACTGAGGATTATCTTCGTTAGGGCAATGTCCGCATCCTGGTAACACCGTGAGTGTGGCGTTTAGATCTTTTGCCATCTGATTTTGTAGCGCTAATGGCCAGGCGTCATCGCTCTCACCATAGATGACGTGCGCTGGGATTCCAGTCTTCGCTATCTCACCGATGCGCGATGGGTAAACCTCTAAGTGATCGCGATATGTTGCAGTAGAAATACCATCGCTGGCGATCCAACGCTTCTTATGGATTGCATAACGGGGATGAGTTTTGCGTTCTTCCTCAAAGAACTCGTTCCAGATGCTCTCCATGGAGCGAGTTCGCAAGAAACTTAAGGCTTCCGGTCTTCCCCAGTCGTTCTTCCCTCCCGGACCTGAGCACATCAGTGTGATAGAGCGCCACATATCAGGGGCTTGAGTAAATGCTTCCTGCACAATCAAGCCACCGAATGAGTGTCCTAAGAGATGTGGATTCTCCAAACCAAAGCTCTTCGATAACTCAATGACATCGCGACCGAGTGACTCCATGGAATATGCATCTGCACGCTTTGAATGTGAGGATTCGTGTTGACCGCGATGGTCGAAGGTCAAGACCCGGTAGCCCACCTTCGCCATGAGTTCAGCGATCTCGGTGAAATCTTCCTTGCTCCCAGTAAATCCATGCACGAGCAGCACATCGGCGATGTGATTGTCAGGCTCAAAAAGTACTGTGGCGAGCGCTTCACCTTGAATGATGGTCTGGTTCGCAGTGGTTTTCATGAGTGTCCTTTATATGTGTTCGGATAATGGAACAAGAGGTATAGGTGCAACAGTAGTTGAGATTGCGATTCGTCGATCTGAGTGACCCGATGTAAGGATTGATTCCATAACTTCGAGGACGTGTTCGCCAAGTGAACCTGAGGCCCGATGTTCGCGGTTCTCTTCAATCGCTCGTGCCATCTCCGCTAAACCAAATCCTCGGCCAGCATCGATATACCCAGCAAGTGGTTCAACAGATTTCCATTCGGATTCCTTCTCGGTATAAATAAAGGTCTTCTCACTAAATTGATTTGGATCTGGTGCGGTGAGAGTTCCTTCTGTGCCGTAGACCTCAATGGTCGGGAGTCGTGAACCCCAGACTTCGAAGCTGACCATGATCGTTGATTGTGCGCCACTTTCATGAGTCAGAATTGCTGAAATATGAGTATCTACCTCGACGCTAATTGGCGTGCCAGCGAGATCACCCGTGTGGACTTTACGAGCTCGGTTAGAGCGAGTGGTATTTCCAATAACACTTGTGATGGGGCCAAGTAGAAAGACCAGAGCAGTTAAATAGTAAGGACCCATATCGAAGAGGGGACCAGCTCCGTTGAGATAGTAGAACTGTGGGTTCGGGTGCCAACGTTCATGACCTGGCGCGCTCCAAAAGGCAGAGGCAGCGAAAGGTGTTCCGATCGCACCATTTTCTAAGAGATATTTTGAGGTTTGAATTCCTGTGCCAAGGAAGGTATCCGGTGCACAGCCAATGCGCAGGCCTTTATCTTCTGCAAGTTTTGTTACCGGGTGGGCCTCATCCATGCTGAGGGCGAATGGTTTCTCGAGGTAGACATGCTTGCCATTATTGAGCGCTTTGAGGTTTACCTCTGCATGAGATTGGGGGAGAGTGAGATTGAGAATGACATCAACATCGGGGTCGGTGAAGATCGAATCCCCAGGAAATGCCTTTACGCCGTGCTCTGCCGCGACTTTTTCAGCGCGGGAATGATCGAGATCCGCTATTCCAATAAGTTTGAGGTTAGGGAGCTTAGGAAGGTTCGACAGATATTGCCCACTAATGTTTCCAACGCCAACGATTCCAACTCCTAGCGGCTTGCCCACAGTAAACCTCTCTCAATAATTGTCTTTACATTCGGATTGAGAACAATTTCAAGATTATGTCCACAGGTAATCACAAAGATCTTTCCTTTGCCCCAGTTGCGAGTCCAAATAGATGGCGATGTGATCTCGCGATTCCAAGGATCCCAAGGTCGCACCTTCTGCGTTGTCGTAGCGAGGACATCGTTGTAGCTATCGTGAAGTACCCAATATTGCTCGGTAGTTAATTCAAAGTCAGATATCCCGCGAGTAATCTCATGGTTCTTACCGAGTTCAGTCATAGTAATTGTATGTGGAACATAGTTATCAGATTGCTCTCCGATACGTTCTTCAGGAGCTTTACCTGGATGATTGGCGAATTGACCACCGAGCATCTGAAGATAATCTGATGTGTTGCGATATGAATCGGCGATTCCGCCATGCCAACCACCAAAGCCAGTACCGGCGATGATTGCATCTTGTAAACCTGTGAACTCTTCTTTTGTGATGACATTCATGGTGTTTGTCTGCTGGATCAGATCGACCGTCTCCATATATGACTTATCCGCATAGATAGCAGGCGATTCTTCAACGCGAACCTCGTACCCGTTCTCTTTGAGGAATGGGATAAATACTTCAGTCGTTTCCACAGGCTGATGGCCATCCCAACCACCACGGACTACGAGAGCTTTTTTCATGTGGTGAGTATTATCTACATACAAGCGCGTTACAAGGGTTTATACTTTTTGATATGCAGCCCTCACTCGCCCGATTAGAGAAGGCGAAGTGGGCGATACGATCCACCTTCTTCTTTATGGGTATGTCGGTCTCTGTCGCAACTGCGAGAATGGCTGAAATCAAGGGAAATACGCACTCGAGTGACTCAGCCTTTGGATTAGCGGTATTAATAGGCAATTTAGGCATCATGCTCGGTAACTTCATTGGTGGATCTGCAGTTCATCGGTTGGGAAGTCGTAAGGTCATTCAAACTGCGATCTTTGGCATCGCTTTCTCACAAATTGCCTATGGCTACGCACATCACTTGTGGAATATGTCTCTTATTGCATTTACTGCGAGCGTCTTTGCCTCCTTTGCAAATGTTGGTGTGAATATGCAGGGCGGAATGATCGAATCAGGTATCGGTCGATCTTTAATGCCGAGCTTTCATGGATCGTGGACCTTAGGTGCATTCTCGGCATCACTACTTGCTTCACTTGTATCGTCACATTTAACTTTGATCACACATTTAACAATTAACTGCTTACTTACTTTCTCTTGCGTCATATTGGCCTCCCTTTCACTTCTTCCTTCCGAAGCGGATCACAAAGTTTTGGCGGAACCAGATAATCGAGGAGATAGCTCATTTAAAACTGGTTTCAGAAATCCAGCCGTCTTGCTCTTAGCTCTTTCTGCAGGACTTGGCATGCTCGCCGAATCTTCTGTAGGTGAGTGGTCATCGATTCTTCTCCATGAAAAATATAAGTTAAGTATTTCTTCGGCAGCCCTTGGGTTTACCTGTTTTGCACTTGGACAGATACTTGGCCGGTTCACTGTTGGAGTAAGAATCGATCGACTTGGAATCGGAAAAGTTCTACGTATCGGTGGAGTCTTTGGGGGGTTCTTCTATATTGTGGGTCCGATCGCTGTCCGAGCCTGTCACTTCCATTCCTCAGCCACGGTTTTAGTAGCGATGTCCGCCTTATATTTCTTGATTGGGCTCTGCGTAGCGCCGATGCCCCCAGCTTTTGCAATCTTGACCTATCGCTTACCTAATATTTCGCCCGCCCGGGCCCTTTCGCAGATGCAAATTGTTGGCGCTCTCGTCTTTATGACCGGAAGACTCCTGGTTTCTGGAACTACCCGCCTCGTAGGGCTGGAATTTGCCCTCTTAATCCCCGCTACTGCCCTCCTCATGACCGGGCTACTCTCCCTAAAAATCGCGCCAAATCACGCTGCAAAATAACAATAACGTTATTGATTTTGCTCCATTTTTCTTCTCAACCCCCTATGGAAAACGGACAAATGCTGACAGACTTCCCTCAACTTCTTCTGGAGTTTCATCACTTCAGTTGATGTGAAACCGATTGAACTAGCGAAAGGCTTTCAATGTCATCAATGAAAAAGCGTGGAGTAGTCCTCGCAGTAGTAAGCACACTTGCTGCTTCTACAGCGATTCTCGGACTCTCTACTCAGCAAGCGCAAGCTGCTGCACAGAACGCTGCAGTCACAAAGGCGCTTAACACTCCAACAACTCTCACATTCTGGTCATGGCTCCCAGGCCAGCAGAATGAAGTGAACTTGTTCCAAGCTACTTACCCAAAGATCAAGGTAAAGCTTGTTAACGTCGGTTCCGGCGGAACTGAATACAACAAGATCAAGGCCGGCCTTGCTGCGAAGTCTGGTCTTCCAGATGTTGCACAGGTTGAGTTCCAGTATCTCCCAACATTCAAGGTTCTTAACGGCCTTGCAAATATCAAGCCTTATGTAGCTTCAGACTTCCTTACAAAGTTCCCACAGTGGATCTCTGATCAGGTCTCTGATGCAAAGGGCATCTACGCAGTACCACAGGATTCAGGCCCAATGGGTCTCCTCTACCGTTCAGATGTATTCACAAAGCTTGGCCTTGCTGCACCAAAGACATGGGCTGAGTTTGCAACTGATGCTGCAAAGATTCACTCTGCAGATGCATCACAGTACATCTCAAACATGGTCATGGATTCAGGAAACATGAACGGCCTCTACTGGCAGGCTGGCGCGCGTCCATTCCATATGAACAGCGCAACATCAATCAACATCAAGTTGAATGATTCAGCTACCAAGCAGGTTACAAAGTTCTGGGGCGACCTTGTCGCAGCTGGAAACCTTCCTGTAGATCCATACTGGACATCTGACTGGAACGCAGCCTTCAACAAGGGCAAGTACCTCTCATGGCCATCAGCTTCATGGGGTCTTGGAACTGTTACATCAGCAGCTGCTGACACTTCAGGTAACTGGCGTGCAGCACCACTTCCAACTTGGAGCAGCACACCTGTTTCAGGTTCATGGGGTGGATCAACTGTTGCTGTTATGTCGACAACAAAGAACCTCGCAGCAGCAGCAGCTCTTGCTGAGTTTGTTAACACAAACCCAACAGCAGCATTTGCTCTCACACAGGCTCCAACATTTGACTTCCCAGTCATGAAGAGCGTTTTGGGATCTGATGGATTCCTCGCAACTGCTCCAGCGTTCTACGGTGGCCAGAAGGTCTACCAGGCTTACAGTGCATACAACAACACTGTTGGTAAGAACTACGAGTGGTCTCCATTCCAGGATCAGGTTTATACCCTCTGGACTAACGATGTACTCGATGCAATCCTTAAGAAGGGTGACACAGCAGCTGCAGTAGATAAGTGGCAGGCTGACACCGTTAAGTACGCTAAGGATCAGGGTTACACCGTAACAACTAAGTAATACCAGTTAGTAAACGGTAGAGAGGGCTCTCGGGCCCTCTCTATCACTACCTAAAAATCATCCATAATTGCATTGAAATGGTGAGCATGAGCGCAAGTAGTTTGAAATCAACGAAACGGACCGGTCTCTTCTTCGTCCTACCATTCTTCTTAATTTTTGTTCTTCTCTTGATCGTCCCGTTGGTCTACTCAGGATTTATCAGTCTCTATAAAAAGGGACTTATTGGCGGTAATCGCTATGTTGGATTCGAAAATTACATCACGATGATTCATGACCCTCAGTGGGTCTCATCTGTTGGCAGAGTCTTCTTGTACTTCTTCTTACAAGTACCGATCATGCTTATCATCGCTGTCTTCGCTGCGCTCGCAATTGATAGCGGAAAGCTACGTTTCCCAAAGTTCTTCCGTATCGCAATCTTTATTCCATATGCCGTCCCAGCGATCATTGGTTGCATCATCTGGGGTTATATCTACGGAAAGAACTACGGATTCCTCAATCAACTACTCGGCTATCTCCATATCCACCACGTTGATTGGTGGGGAAATTCCACCCAAGCACTTGGCTCCATTAGTGCGATCGTGACCTGGGAATTTGCTGGCTACAACATGATTATCTTGTATGCCGCTCTTAAGGGTCTCTCAACTGAGCTCTACGAGGCAGCAGCGGTCGATGGCGCCGGAGCGCTCAAGATTGCCCTCCGAATTAAGCTCCCTCAGTTATACCCAGCGATCTTCCTAACCTTGATCTTCTCGATCATTGGAAGCTTCCAGCTATTTACCGAACCGCAGACTCTTAACTTGCAGGCTCCAACAGTTCTCAACAACTACTTCTCACCAAATGTCTACGCATATTCTGTGGCCTTCCAAGGTCAACAACTTAACTATGCTGCGACGATCTCATTCTCACTTGGTTTGATCATCGCATTCTTTGCAATTATCGCGACCTTAGTAAGTCGTCGTCGTGGAGGAGATTCACTACTATGAGTAAGAAAACTTTCTATATGTCAAAGAAGAGCAACTTCTTGACGCTCGCCATGATTGTCCTCTCCACATACTTCATCGTGCCTCTCTTCTGGGTCATTGCTGCAAGTACAAAGACCACCAATGACATCTTCAGCACCTTTGGTCTCTGGTTTGCTAAGTCATGGCACCTTTGGTCAAACCTCAAGGCTGTCTTCACCAGTGATAATGGAATTTACAAGCTCTGGTTGATGAACTCATTGATCTATTCGATCTCTGGAGCTGTCGGTGCAGCACTTCTCTGTACCTTGGCTGGTTATGGATTTGCGAAGTACCAATTCGCTGGATCGAAGGCGATCTTTAGAACTGTACTTGGTGCAGTAATGATCCCATCAGCTGCGCTCTCTATCCCTACCTTTATTATCTTTTCTAAGCTTGGCTTGGTGAATACTCGCTGGGCAGTGATTCTTCCTTCACTGGTAAGTCCATTGGGCGTGTATCTCATGAAGGTCTATTCGGATACTTCGATTCCTAACAATATGATCGAAGCTGCACGTATCGATGGTGCTACCGAGTTCAAGATCTTCCGTACCATCTCGCTACGTATGTTGATGCCTGGTTTCATTACTGTTCTTCTTCTATCAATTGTGGGCATCTGGAATAACTTCTTCTTGCCACTGATTATGTTGAGCTCTACAAATCTTCAGCCACTCACCGTCGGTCTATCGATTTGGTATGGCCGTATCGCCGGTGGCGGTAGCGGACGTGATGCGAATTTCCAAGCTGTCGTAATTACTTCAGCGGCGGTCTCATTGATTCCACTGATCATTGCCTTCTTGTTCTTGCAGCGTTATTGGGAGAATGGTCTCTCTCTCGGCGCTGTTAAAGAATAAATCTCAACTCAATGACCCCAGACCGCTTCACCAGGACCCTTTATGGTGCTGCGTATTACCATGAGTATCACCAGACCCCTCGGTTAGCGGAAGATATGCGATTGATGCGTGAGGCTAACCTCACCGTTATTCGCGTTGGTGAATCAACCTGGTCGACCTGGGAACCGAACGACGGTCACTTTGAACTCGAATGGATGCAAGAGATTCTTGATGCCGCACATGCATCGGGTATCTCAGTCATCATGGGTACCCCAACGTATGCGATGCCACCATGGCTGGCACGCAAGCATCCCGAGATCATGGCAGATAAGCGGACTGGCCAACCGATTCCCTATGGACATCGTCAGAATATGGATTACTCGAGTCCAATCTTCTTGACGTATGCCGAGCGCATTATCCGTAAGATCGTCGAACGATATGCAAACCATCCTGCCGTTATTGGCTGGCAAGTGGATAACGAACCAGGAACCGAAGTTCTCTTTAATGATGGAACATTCCAAGCATTTAAAAAATATTTAGCGGATAAATATGGCACCGTTCAGAATCTCAATAAGCGTTGGGGCCTGGTCTATTGGTCGCACGAGATAACTGATTGGGATGACCTCTGGCGTCCTGATGGCAATACATCGAATAGCTACAACCTTGAGTGGCGTAGATTCCAGGCAAAGATCACTGAAGATTTCATCACGTGGCAGGCAGATATCGTCCGTGAATATATTCCGGCTCATCAATTTATTACTACATGTATTTCAATTGGTCGCCCAGCTCAGGATGTCACGCGAGTTGCCTCTGGTTTAGATCTCACTGCCGTCAACGTCTATTACGCGACGCAAGATGGATTGCAGTACCCGGTCTATCGCTCACCAGATCCATTCGAAGTTGCGGAGCTCCCTGCACCATTCTGGATTACGCACCACGGGCCAATGGGCTTCATGGTTCAAGCCGATATCTCCTACGGAATTTTGGAAGATAACTTCATCGTCACCGAGACCAACGCCTCTTTCACGGGTCATGGTCCAGCTACTGGTTACTTCCCGTCCTATCCAGGCCAACTCCGCCAAGTCGTGCTCGGGCTCGCTGCTCGCGGCGCAAATATGGTCGAATACTGGCATTGGCACACCCTTCCTTATGGAACAGAGACTTATTGGGGTGGAATTCTTGGCCACTCACTCCAACCAGCACGCACCTATAACTCTGTTGCAGAAATCGGCACAATGCTCAAGAAGTACGAGAGCAAGTTAGTTGATCTCAAACCAACTAATGAAGTCACAATGATTTACTCACCAGAGAGCAACTGGTCGCTTGGATTCCAGCCACCACTTCGCCGGGAATTCGATATTGGACAATTTGGAGATCCAGAGAGCTACGGTCGATTCTTTGCTAGTTACTACGACATCTTCTTTGCAGAGGATTTTGGAGTCAACCTCATTGGTGCAAATAAGTTACCTGATTCACCAGCAGAACTTTTGAAGCGCACATCAATTCTCTGTCTACCAGCGCTCTATATCTCTGAACAACCAGTTCTAGATTTTGCCGTCGAATTTGCGCGCCTTGGTGGACACTTGATCTTGACTCCACGTAGCGGTTATGCCGATGAGATATCTGTAGTTCGTCAGGAAGTCATGCCTGGTGCCCTAGCAAAGGCGGCGGGCGTGCATTACGACGAGTTCTCAAATCTCTCTCGCAAGGTTCACGTTCAATCTACGAATAAAGCTATGGGTACCGGAGTAATTGGTGATGCACTGGGATGGGTTGATCTTCTCATCACCGATGGTGCAGAAGTTCTTGCTACCTATGATCACCCGATGTACAAGAACTATGCGGCGATCACAACCAATGCATTCGAAAAGGGCCGAGTGACCTATATCGGAACTATGCCAGATCACACCTTAGGCAGAAATATTGCTGCCTGGTTACGCACCATTCATTCGGACTCAATGCCGGCAAAGAAGAGCGCGGATTCAATTCGACACTCTCGAGCGATCGCTGCTGATGGCTCTGAATTAATCTTTGTATTTAACTGGAGCTGGGATGAAGCAGAGATCTCATTCCCTGTCGCCACCCAGAATTACCTTACCGAGAACGCGATTGCAGCAGGCGCTTCGGTAGTACTCGGGCCATGGGATGCCCAAGTACTACGCGTAGCACGCTAGTTATTCGGTAATAACGCTCCATTTATAGGTGTAGGTGCCACCCTTAGGAACGTACTTATCCAAGGTATCTGGTCCACATGAGGCTGTGCCGATTCCACGGTGTACCGCATCAATCGTCACAACTGTTGTTCCAGATTTCTTCAACTCAACATCGTGAGTCTTTGCCGTTAACTCCTCTTGGGTAAATGGAAGAACTGAAACCTGTCGTGGCTTATCCAAGACAAATCTCACCTTCTTTCCACTACCTGAAGCCAACTCAAACCAACGAACATCGCTATGTCCGCCACTCTCTTGTGGAACGACATATGGAATGTATTGATCATCAACGGTGCTTGAGACCTTGGTGATTGCGGCAAGTTTCCGATCAGGATATGTCTCAACCGGACCCGACCCGAAGTAGGTGAGCTGAGAGAGCGACTTATCCAATTCGAAGGTAGTACCCACTCGTGGCAGGTCTGTGACTTGCGCCGGAATTTTCACAGTCTCGGTGACGGTGAATCCACCAGCGATCGCTTCGACGATCTGAGTATGTTTGATCTCGATACCTGCGCCACTCTTCCAAGATTTAGCGATCTTGATCTGAGTAGGAGTGCTGGTTACCTTGGCAGCGCCTGGAGTCAATCGATCGAGCCCAGCTTTGCGCCAACGAGGTGAGATATGGCCATAAGTATCGTTTTCAGTAGGTGCGCGGAAGAGCGTGAGAGCTGGAGCGCTGACACCATAAGGAAGACGAATCTCTCCTTGAGGTGAGACAACATCAGCAATCGCAGCTGCCTTCGCCTTCTTTGGCTTGGAGATGGCAAGTGACTTCAGGGCAAATTGAACATCACCGATCTCAGCCTTCGCTGCTGCCCATGGAGTCGCTGCCTTTCGGACGATCGTGATGGTGAGGAATCGCTCGCCCCGTAATTGGCTCGTACGAACCTTCTTGCTAGCGATCGTTACAACCTTTTTGCCACGCGGTGCGATCTTTCCAGGCAGAATCGTGCCAGAGTCAACAATTTCGCCTTCAACTGTGAAATTCCAGCGTAATTCGTAGGCGCTGCTATCAACGAAGAATTGCTTGTTAAATACTTCGAATTTAAGCGAGTCAGCGCTCTTCGTTGTGATGCGTAGTGGAGCTGCGATAGTTCGCATCTCATACATTCCTGGCTTTGGCTTGCGATCTGCCCAGAACATTCCGTCACAGATAAATGAGCCATCGTGTCGCTCTTCACCAAAGTCACCACCGTATGCGCTTCGCGTTGTTCCATCAGGAAGTTTCTGGGTAATGCCGTGATCCCAGAATTCCCAGATGAAGCCACCTTGAAGTCCATCATATTTATGAATCGCTTCCCAATACTCAGCGAGAGTTCCATTGGAGTTACCCATGGCGTGCGAGTACTCACACATGATGAGTGGGCGTTGCTTTAACGGAGACTTTGCATAATCAACGATTGCTCGAATTGAGGGGTACATCGGACAGATGATGTCAGATTGATCTGCACCCTTGAGGAATCGATTATGGCGAATTGCACCTTCGTAATGAAGTGGACGAGATGGATCAAAGCTGCGCAAGAATGCCGCTGCTGCAGCATGGTTAGGACCGGTTCCTGATTCATTACCAAGTGACCAGAAGACAACCGATGGATGCGCGATGTCGCGTTGTGCCATACGGCCAATGCGATCTACAAATGCAGTGAGATAGCGGGGATCGTCGCAGATCGAATCTTGGAATGCGTGGGATTCAATATTTGCTTCGCCCACTACATAAAAACCAAGTTCATCAGCGAGTTCGAGAATTGCAGGATCGTTTGGATAGTGCGAAGTACGTACTGCATTGAAGTTAAATGCCTTTAAGGCCAGTAGATCTTCACGCATATATTCGCGAGTGAGCACACGGCCAGTTGTAGGACTGAAGTCGTGGCGGTTCATTCCATAGATAATCACCGGCTTGTAGTTAAACAAGTAGGTGTGACCCTCTACGCGTGAATCTCTAAAACCGGTCTTCTGGGTAAATCTTTCAATGACCTTACCCTTGGGATCCTTCACTTCTATGCGTAATTCATAGAGGTTTGGCGCCTCAGGAGACCATGGGAGAACCTGGTAGCTACCCTTGATGAGAATTTCACCTAATTGAGTTGGGCGGTATTCATTCGCTAATTTGCGAAGTGAAGGTGGCAGGTTATCTCGCCAGTATTCACTGCGCTCGAGTCCGCGGAAATCATCGCTCCACTTGGCAAACTCATCGAGCGTAGATCCCTGGATCTCTTTGATTGGGACGGTAGACGAGCCTTTATTGGCCTTACTTTTTACGCCAACGACTGTGACATCGACGCTATATCCACCAGGGTATGAGCCATCGGCACTCGCCAAATAACCACGGACCAAGAGAGTTCCGGTCTTGAGATCTTTTTTGAGACCTGGCGTTGCATAGAATCGTTGCAAGTAGACCGATGGAGTTGCAAATAACTTAATCGAGCGCGTGATTCCACCATGCCACCACTGATCTTGATCTTCGATATATGTGGCATCGCTCCATTTAACAACCTTGATCTGAATTCTGTTCTTTCCCTTTTTAAGGAATTGAGAGATATCAAAATCGGCAGCTAGGCGTGAATCTTTCGCCATGCCAACTTCTACGCCGTTGATCGAGAGAATCGCTACTGATTCAAAGCCACCAATTTGAATGACATAGCGAGTTCCTGTCCAATGGGATGGAACTTCAAAATCACGTTCGTAGATTCCGGTTGGGTTGAGTGCTGGAACAGCAGGAGGCAGTTCATCAAAGGGCATCTGCACATTTGTATAAATTGGTTTATCCCAGAAGATCTCAGATTCAGGTTGCATCGTCCAGAGACCAGGAACAGGTATTGAGGTCCAACTCTTTCCCGGTGAGAGATCTGGAGATTTCAGTAGCTGAAAGTCCCATACTCCATCGAGCAAAATTGATTCTTCATGTTCCAAGTTGAGCATTGGCTCACGGTTTACGGCTGTTGTCTCTGGGCTATTCCAATAGTTCATGAGAGAAGGTTAACGAGATTACGGCTGATCCGAAATGGCCTAAGACGATTATTTTTCGCTGGTTTTCTATCATTTTGAGCCCAAATGTGATTGGCTACGACCTGAAGATTCTTACCAAAAAAGAGTTCAAAGGAGATCCTCGTGGCCAACTTTCCTGCAGATTTTAAATGGGGTGTAGCTGCTGCTTCATATCAAATTGAAGGCGCTGCTTACGAAGATGGACGAGGTCTCTCTATTTGGGACACGTTCTCAAAGACACCCGGCAAGGTCCACAATGGCGAGAGCGGGGATGTCGCCTGCGATCACTACCACCGCTACCTCGAAGATATCGAGATGATGAAGAACCTCGGTGTAAAACATTATCGCCTCTCTTTTGCCTGGCCACGCCTCTTCCCGAATGGCGACGAAGTTCGTGAGGAGCGCGGCTTTGCCTTCTACGACAGATTGATCGATGCTCTTCTTGAAGCAGGGATCACGCCACTTGGAACTCTCTATCACTGGGATCTGCCACAAGCCTTAGAAGATAAAGGTGGCTGGGTAAATCGCGACACCGTCGATGCCTTTGAGAAGTATGCGACCGCTGTTGGAGAACACTTTGGCGATCGTGTGAAGAGTTTCTCGCCAATCAATGAGCCTTGGGTTGTTGCATGGCTTGGTTATGGCATTGGTTATCACGCACCGGGCCGAGCAAGTCGCGCCGAGGCATTCGCAGTCGCTCATCACACCGTTATTGGACATGCGGTAGCAACGAATGCACTTCGTGCCGTTCGCAGCGATCTCAAGATTGGCCCAGTTCTCAATCAGACAAACTTCATCTGCGATGACCTCAGCAATCCTGATCTCGCTCATATGCACGACTTCTTCGATGCCTACCAAAATCGCTTCTGGATGGATGCCTTCTTCCATGGAAAGTATCCAGATGTGATTATGGAGAAATATGCCGATGAGTTAAATGCGGTGATTAAGCCGGGCGATATGGAACTTGCTCAAGTGAAGAATGACTTCATTGGAATCAACTACTACAGCGATGGGCGCATTGGGCTTCCTAAAGAGCAGGGGCCAAGCAAGCCTTCTGGCACCCTTGAACTCGATGATGCGCCACGTGATATTCCAGCGCTCTTTGGCTTTGAACTTGATGGCGAATTCCCTGGCGAGAAGACCGATATGGGCTGGCCGATTACCCCAGATGGCATCCGCAACTTACTTGTTCGCTGGAAGCGCGAGCTCGGAGATCGCTGCCCAGATCTCTACATTACAGAGAATGGCTGCGCATATGGTGATGAACCAGGAGCTGATGGCGAAGTCCATGACGATAAGCGCACTGCATACCTAAAGAGCCACATCACTGCTATCGGGAGAGCAATTGCTGAAGGAGCGCCAGTGAAGGGCTACTACCAGTGGTCGCTCATGGATAACTTTGAATGGGCACTTGGATATGAAAAGCGTTTTGGAATTGTGCACGTTAATTACACAACTCAGAAGCGCACTCCAAAAGATTCCGCGAAGTGGTATTCCGAAGTAATGAGAACAAATGGAGCAGACCTCTCATTATGAGTGATGTTCAAATCGCTACTAAGGGAAGCAATCGCATCAATGGTGCAGATGGTTTTCGAGCTATCGCATGTTTACTCGTGATGTTTCACCATGCATTTCAGCGCATGGGCTTACCGTTCATAGTTCCTCCAGTACAAGCAGGGCTCTATCACATCTTCCTACGTGGCGAAGTTGGAGTAAGTATCTTCTTTGTCTTGTCCGGATGTCTGCTCTCGATGCCATTCTGGAATCACCGTGTAAATGGTGCACCTGCACCACGAATCTATGCATATGCTCGTAATCGAATAGCGAGAATCGGGCCAGCATTCTGGCTTGTCATGATCCTCTCAACATTTGGTGGCGCCTGGGCATTTCATACCAAGGTGAATTGGGTTCATTTCTGGACGGGAATGACATTCACAAATGGTTTCTATTACAAGACGCTCTTCCCAAGTGATTACAACGGCGTCTTATGGTCTATTGGCTTTGAAGTGTTTTGTTACGCCGTCATGCCAATCATTATCTTTTCAATCTTTAAAGTAACAAAGACGGCGAGAGCTGCTGGCGTTGGTTTGGTCTTATGGATCTGCCTCTTGCAAGCTGCGCAGCCATTCATTATCAAGCACTTCATGACCGGCTTTGATTTCAAGGGTTGGAACTACGGCCTCGTAGGTGGCGCCAAGCAATGGATGCCATATTGGAACCCGGTCTGTTTCTTGAGCCAATTTATGATCGGCTCTGCTGCTGCGTATATCATCGCTGTAGAGCGTAAGAATCAATTCCTCAAGCGATGGATGTGGGATGTGCTCTGCGTAATTTCTGGAGTTGCCGCCTTTATCTTGATTCAGGTGCGGGAGAGTCCAGGAAACCCTGATGATTGGACCCACCAGCCGTATGTCTCACCTTTCTACGCAATATTGATTGCGATCTCTCTCGCATCTGCGGCATCAAGTGTCTTTGTGTACAAGCTCCTTGATAATCGCTTATTCCGATATATCGCCAAGCTCTCATTCGGGCTTTATCTCTGGCACCTCTTCATCGGCACCATCATGCAATTGACGATTGCTAAAGATTTTTATTATGGCGGAGTGAGCGATATCTGGCGTTGGTTGGATGATGTCTTGTTGGCGTATGGATCAGCATTTATCATCGCCGCTTTGAGCTACAAGTACTTTGAGAGACCAATTCTTGATTGGAACTCACGAAAGATTCGCGAGCGATCTGGAGCGAAGAGCTAGCGAGATTCGCCTTCGATTAACCCAGTGTGCCAATTCCTCTGTAGATAGAAGAAGGCGATCACACTTGGGAGGATTGCGGTGAATATTCCAATAATCTGGAACTGTCCGCCAAACCAGTTTGCCATTCCAACAGTCGTTGGGTAGAGCCTTGGCTCATTGAGCATGATCTGTGGCAGGAAGTATGAATTTGAGATCGTTACGAATGAGATTAGAAATACCGTACCAAGCATTGGTTTGATGATCGGTAAGACAACTTTTCTAAAGACTTGGAACTCAGATGCCTTATCTAGTCGAGCAGCGCTCAAAATTTCATCACTGACATTTCGATCGATGTAGTACTTCACCAAAAAGAGGCCTAATGGGCTGGGTAGTGCAGGAAGTATTACTGACCAGATAGTTCCATTGAGATTAACTCGCGCGAAGAGAATAAAGAGTGGGACAACCAAGGTATTGGCCGGCACCATGATCATGCTGATCGTTGCGGCACCTACGAAGTTAGCGCCCCGTTTGATGAGTTTAGATAAGCCATAACCGCCCAGCGCAGAGACAAAGACAATGACGAGAGAGCTTGTTCCAGAGTAGAGAAGTGAATTTGCGAACCAGCGGGCATAGATCCCGCCATATCCGGTGAAGAGTTGATGGATATTTTGAAGTGGATGGATCGATGAGCCGAACCACAGAGCATTTGATGTATCAAAATCACCTGAGACTTTCGTCGTTGACATCGCGATCCAGTAGACCGGGAATCCAAAATAGATAATGCCAACGAGGAAGAAGAGTCCGATCCAAATCTTCGATTGCCGAGAGATTGAGATTTTTTGAACGTGATTCACTCTTCTAATCTACTAGGAGTGCGTATAGATTGATACCGTGAAATATAGAAATCTTGGACGCTCTGGTTTGTCTGTCAGCGAACTCTGCCTCGGAACCATGAATTTTGGTCCCCAAGCAGATGTTCCAACATCGCACCAGATCATGAATACCGCTATCGATAAGGGAATCAATTTCTTCGATACCGCTGATCGCTACGGTGGCGATACCGAGAACCTTGGATGGACTGAAGAGATCATGGGGGAGTGGTTCTCCCAGGATTCAACGCGTCGTGAAAAGGTAGTGCTTGCAACAAAGCTCTATGTACAAATGGATCCTTATCCAAATAATCGCGGACTCTCTGCTCTCCATATTCGTCGCGCGTGCGAAGCAAGTCTTAAGCGACTCAAGGTCGATTACATCGATCTCTACCAGATGCATCACGTTGATCGCGATACACCTTGGGATGAGATCTGGCAGGCGATGGATGTCTTGGTTCAGCAAGGAAAGATTCTCTACGTTGGAAGTTCAAATTTTGGTGGTTGGCATATCGCCCAAGCTCAAGAGCGAGCCAAGTCGAGAAACTTCATGGGACTTATTTCTGAGCAGTCGATTTACAATCTTTTGACGAGAGATATTGAGCGGGAGGTAATTCCTGCAGCGCTCGATTACGGATTGGGAATTCTTCCTTGGTCACCACTCAATGGTGGAATTCTTGGTGGCGTTATTAAAAAGGAGCGAGATGGAAAGCGCCGTCTCAATCCTGGAGCGGCAGCGCAAGTACAAGAACTCCGCCCTCAACTCGAAGAGTACGAGAACTACTGTGATGAGCTCGGCCATGAGCCGGCAGATGTAGCGCTCGCCTGGCTCCTTGCTCAGCCGGCGGTTTGTTCACCGATCATTGGGCCGCGCACTGTCGATCAACTCATGACGAGCCTGCCTGCTATTGATGTCAATCTCAATGCTGATCAAGTAGCTCGTATCAATGCAATCTTCCCAGGATTTAAAACTGCTCCTGAAGATTATGCCTGGTAAAGAGATTATTTGATGCATAAAAACTCTATGCAGAGAAAGCGATCAGCTATCGGCTGGCTCTTCCTCTCGCCATATATTCTGATTGTTGCTGCCTTTCTCTTTACGCCACTGGCTTATGCAGGATGGATGGCTATTCACACGCATAAATTGGTGGGCGGGACACAATTACGCCCCCTTGAAAACTTTCAACATGCCTTCGGCGATCAAGTCTTTGTCTCTGGATTGATTCGAGTACTTCTCTTCTCAGCCGTCCAAGTTCCGATCATGTTAGCCATTGCACTCTTTGGTGCACTTGTATTAGATCTCTTCAATACTAAACTTTCAAAAGTCTTCCGTATTGTCGCCTTCTTGCCATACGCAGTCCCTGCGGTTTTTGGTGGAGTCATTTGGGGCTTTCTCTTCAGTACCGTTCATGGACCACTGCCACGGTTACTTGTTCATTTCGGTTTCCAAAATGTCAATCTCTTTGCCACGTCATCATTTATCTATCTAGTCGGGAACGTGGTCACTTGGGGCTGCACAGGTTTCAATATGATCATTATCTATTCAGCTCTCCAAGCACTTCCAAAAGATTCATATGAATCTGCAGTTCTTGATGGGGCCAACCAGCGACAGATTGCTCGATTTATCAAGATTCCAGAGATCACTGGAGCACTGGGACTCACCACCATCTTTGCGGTGATTGCGTCGACGCAGTTGTACTCAGAACCTTCGATTCTGAGTCGGTTCACCAATGGCATTAATAATGGCTACACACCAAATATGTATGCCTTCAGCGTCGCCTTTGGCAATGCTCAATTTAATTACTCAGCGGCACTCTCAATCACCCTTGCCATCATCGTCTTCATCTTCTCATTTGGCTTTATCGGCATCGCCAGCCGTAGGCGTCGTAACAATAAATAACGCCCCTTTTTCGCTTCTTTTGAGGTATTTCCAAGAGTAAAAAGCACTGTAAACTACCGATCACCACTTGGAGACGTCGCATAGCCCGGTCGAGTGCGCCTCACTGCTAATGAGGTAGGGGCCCTAAAGCCCCTCGGAGGTTCAAATCCTCTCGTCTCCGCTCTATTCATTCGCTAAGCAGGAACCACCTGCCCTCTTAATCAATTCAATGGTTTGGACAACTCTGATCACGTTAAAACAGGAAGCAATGCGACTGTATTAACTCGGTCGCCATTTCTTATCCTCTCCCAAGAGATCGCAGACTCTTCTAGCAGTTTCGTTCCAAGCCCAGAACCATCGGAGTTAGCTTCAACATCACCAGGATTTGTGACTGAGAGTTCAATAATTTGAGTATCTTGGAGGGAAATCTCGATAGATATTTCTCCCGGCCTACCGTGTTTTACTGCGTTGAAGACAAGTTCGGTTACTAAATCAGTCAGAGCTAGTTGGCATATTGGATCTTTTTCAATTCTTGCCTTTAGTTCTTCAGATATTTTCCAATTTATTGTTGCTAAACCTTGCCAAGTATCCCTTATCTTGAAGAGGACTGAAGAAATCTCCTCGGGTTCTTGATAATTTCGATACAGCAACCCAACCGACTCTTCAATCAAATTCACTAAATCTTCTCTCAATTCGATTGTGTCACTTTGAGTATTAATTGCGTTTTGCAACTTTAAAAATGATGCTTCCATAGCAGCCTGAATTTGTCCATGAATTGTGAATGTCAAGAGTCTTTGTTGTTGTCTATTCAATTCCCGAGCGCGAGCCAGTTCCCACCGGAGTTCTGCCGCCACTTTATCCATTTGATTTCTAACATGAACCGCTTCATTACGAGCAGATCGCAAAACCGCAAAAAGCCAGCCCAAAAGAACTGAAAATACTGGAATGAGAAAGAGGAATTGCCGTGGTTTGGAAGTTCCACTTAATACCAAAACTGATTCGAAACCCAAGATTTGTCCGGGGATGTATAAAGCAAGAAGCAATGAAATAAATCTTGTGCGTTTTGATGCTCGCTCAAACTTATTAAAAAATCTTTTTGACAGTCGAAGAAGCAGAGCTCCCAAAATCAATACTGAGGAAACCTCCAATCCTGCCTTGCTAAGTGACATATCATTTGAGAGAGCTGCGCCTCCAAAAATGACAAGGGAAAGAAGAATTGCCGCTGGCGATATCTCATTTGAATGGGCAGATCGATCAAAGACGCTCTTCCAGCTAATTTTGTATTGAACTTCACTCTTATCGTTGTTGAGGATTGTCTTGGCTTGTTGATCAAGGTAGTTACTAAGCGGACGTATGACTTTGTCGATCGATACGCGAAGCATCTGAAGGGCCTCATCAGAACCAACTGTTGTTAGGTTAGATATTGATCTAGCAAGAGTTGAGGCGATGGACTCCTTTAGCTTCCCATCGAACTGAGCGAGCTGTTCAATAGCCTCATTTCTCAAGGCTATTAAGCGTTGTTGATCTCTCAACATGGCGTTAGTAGACGCCGAATGTTCCGAGATAAAGGCAACGGAGAGCGTGGCGACCACCAAAGCAAGCCCGATATTTGTGAATGAGGCATGTAGGCGGAAGAGAATCCCGTACTTTCCTTCGATTCCTAGCGCAGTCAAGGCTCCATAAACCAGAAGTCCACGTAGCGCTGCGGCCAACCCTATGACTAGAAGTGTCACCCCCTGGTATCGCCCCTTACTGCCCACTTTCCCGAGCGGAAGGAGAGAAACCCGCATGAATGCAAAAATTACAATGTGAACCAAAATGATCGCAATTGAACGAGTTAAAATATGACCTTTTACATTATGCGCTGTATCAACGAGATGGGTTAAGAGCGAGAAGATCAAAGTGGTTATAAAAGTTGGTAGAGAGAGCAAATATTTAGAATCTAGAAGTTGCAAATATTTTTTCACTCTTGAACCTTTCGCTCAGGGAATCCCGCAAGTAAGAAATATCGCCTAGCCGCTTCGACTCGGGGATTCAACTTCCCCTTTGATTCGATTCCCAGGGTTTCGTAAATCTTTTCAACCCAACGTTCAACAGATTTGATGCTCAAATCACTTCTCACTGCAATTTCCGAATTGTTATACCCTTCTGCAATAAGCTCTAATATCTGAAGAGCCTTTCCTTTCACTTTGATTTCGCCAGGACGTTTTTCTTTATCCTGACGAACTTCTTCTGGTCGATCATTTAAAACTTTTTCTATTGCTTGTAATAAATATTCGGAATCGTTCACCAAATATTTTCGCAAAAAGCCCACTCCTTGTGGGATATCCAATCCATCCGCATTCGCTGATTTTGCATCTGCATGCTTCGAAAGCATAAGAATTGCGATATCTGGTCTAGTTCCTCGCAGTGCGTGAGCTAAGTGAACCCCTGTCGGACCATCGCCTAGTGAAATGTCTAATAATGCAATATCGGGATCAAAATCATTTATTTTCCGTCGAGCAGAAGCGGCATCATGGGCTATTTCTACAAGAAAATTAAATCTGGCTAGTGATTCTGCCAACAGTGAAGCCATAAGTGGCTCATCTTCAACCACCAAAATCCGACGTCCTTGGCCCGGCATGGGTTAAGGCTAGAGCTAATCAGGTTTCCGAGGGTAATCCCTCAAGGGATTTCCCTTGGCTTATGTCCAAGAAGTACATCTCTCATCTATGGTTCTTTTTAGACTGAATATGTGGAGGGGCAATCCGATGTTGAGAAAACTATCCTTGGGTCTATTAAGCATGGTCCTTGTAGTTAGCCCTCTATCCATCCTTGTTGAACAGAGTTCTGCAACCGACCAGGCTTTCTCCGTAGATTGCACCAGTGCTTCTACTCTTGGCAGTTTTACCTACGGCGGCAGTGCTCCTTGGGCAACAATCTCTGTCGTTAGAGGAGATACTGTCACTTTCAACTCATCAGGATCAGCATGTACTAAGTTACTGAGACATGTGAATGATCTTACAGGGGCGCTATTCGCTTCTCCATTAGATATTGCTCCAGGGATTTCAGAATCAATTGTTTCAGGTCAGATAATTTTAACCATTGCGTCGGACGCGGCCGCCGGCACGCATACGGTTGCGCTTGAAGATAGCACTGGAACATATGGTCAGTGGTTCAACATTAGCGTACCTTTTCAATCGATAACTATCGCTCATGATGTAGCGGGTAATACTGGATCCCTTCTTACTCCAACAGTTGCTTCAAGTACTACGGCTTCAGTTTCCACTGTCGGCATAGCTGATGGGCAGGTTATATCCGATGTCACTTGGTATGACTCGATTACACCAGGCAATCAAATAAGCCCACCAACAGGCATATCGATATCGGGAAGTCCTGTCTCGGGCAATGCATTGACATTGAGCATAAATACAACGTCGTCATTTGCGACGGTTGGATATCTTTATTTTTCTATAAAAATTTCAGGGGCAACTTCTGGTAAGGCGAGATTAACCTCTTCAGCTCTCCCAGATCTGATTACAGGCCTAACCGCAATCGATGGGTCCTTGGGAATGGGTACATTTGGTCGTACTACCTATTCTTACAATTTCCCCACGATCACTGCTGGTATTGGTAGCGCAACAGAAACAGTTACGGTGACCGCAAATTTTGTAAGTACTGATGAGGTCGTGACTATTAATGGTGTCGCTGTCACAAGTGGGACACCAAAAGATATAACGGTTCCATCGGGGTCAAGCACAATTACTATTACAGGAACACTTGGCGTCAGAACCGCTTCATATGTTTTGCACATGAATAGAACACCGGACACTGAGTCAAGACTCTATAATTTATCTGTAACTCCAGGAACCTTGAGTGGTGGATTTTTCTACAATGGAACCGCTTATTCGGTCTCTGTCTCTAACGCAACCACTTCAATAATTGTTACTCCCACAGCTTTTCCAGGAAAAGGAGAAACAATCACGGTCGACTCAGTTGACGTAAGTTCAGGTGCAAATTCAAGCCCAATAAGTTTAAATGTCGGGGCGAATGTGATCACAATAGTAAGCACTGCTGAGAGTGGTGCAACGCACACAACGACTCTCACAGTTACCAGAGCCGCGGGAACTCTCTCGTCAACATCTACATTATCTGGTCTCTTAGTTTCTGCCGGAACTTTGCCGTCTTTTTCTCCGACAACCTATACGTACAATTTCGATGTTTCAAATACAACTTCTGCGATCAAAGTAACCCCCACGGCAGCCGAGATACATGAATCTATAAACGTAGCCGGCAATTCTGTGGCAAGTGGAACTCAGTCAGGAGACATAAGCCTCAGCGTTGGCTGGAATACTTTTACTATCGTATGTACTGCCCAAAACGGTTCAACGACTACATATACCCTGAACATCCAGAGATTGGCTGGGGTGGCTCTCACGCCGACATTCACAATTTCGTCCACATCTGAAAATGCAATTGTGGGAGTGCCTATTACTGGTTATTCGATCACCGTTACAGGCAGCACACCAACTTCATATTCAATTTCGCCACTCAGTTCAGTCACTTCTCTAGGTTTGAATTTCAACACAAGTACAGGTTTACTTACTGGAACTCCCACGGCTATCACTTCAAACCAGGTTTTCACAATCACATCTTCAGATGGATCCAATACATCAACAGCGACTTTTAACCTAAATATTGCTAGTAGTGGTGGAACACCACCATCGAACTCAGCATCAGTTGTCGTCCCTGACCCTGTTCAAACGAATTCAATCACTTCAGGTTCTACATCGATCTCAGGTTCAACCGCAGGCGGAATCGCAACTGTTTCAGGTAGTTTCGGAGCACCGATCTCAAACATCATGATCGATGGTGCATCATTGCCAACTTCCTCATGGGTACAGACGCAAGCAACTGTAACAATTTCAATGCCACCGCATGCCCCAGGAGTTGTCTCAGTTCAAATTTATGATGGACAGGTTCCTCTCCTAACTGCGATTTCATTTACGTATGAAAGAAATAATTCAGCGGTACCAACACCAACACCAACACCAACACCAACACCAACACCAACACCAACACCAACACCAACACCAACACCAACATCGACATCGACAGCCATGAAGAAGGATCGTGCGGTTTTGAGCTTTGCCTACAACTCAGCAAAAACTACAATCAACATAAAGAATCTGGTGTCTACGCTCGCGATATCTCCAACGTCAACTATTTCCATCTCTGGGTATGCGCAGCCAACTGCTCCGGCAGATGATATGCGCATCTCCCTGGATCGCGCTGTTAAGCTCAAGAATGCCATTCAGTCGCTTTATCCTAGGATCCAGATCTCGATATCTGAATACGGCTCGAAGAGGGAGGCTCTTTGTGTCTCATCATCGAATCGGTGTGCGGTAGTCGTCGTCCTGAAGAGGTAGGGGCCCTAAAGCCCCTCGGAGGTTCAAATCCTCTCGTCTCCGCTCTTCACTCTTCACTCTTCACCCTGTACATGTTGACCTAGAGCAGTAATGTACGGTCTCTCAGAACATCTATTTCTAGGGAGCTTCAATGACTCAGGTAAAGGCGTATGCAGCACCATCAGAAGGTGCCCCACTTGTAGCAACAATGGTTGATCGCCGCGAGGTTGGATCCGATGATGTTCAGTTCGATGTGCTCTTCTGTGGAATTTGCCATTCAGATATTCATACCGTGCGCGGTGAGTGGGGCAAGAAGAGCTATCCACTAGCTCCAGGTCACGAGCTCGCCGGCAAAGTAACTGCAGTCGGAAGTAACGTCACTAAATTTAAGGTCGGCGACCATGTCGGTGTCGGTTGTCTCGTCAATTCGTGTCGCGAATGCGAACCTTGCCTAACTGGCCATGAACAATTCTGCTTAAATGGCGCGATCTTCACTTATGGCTCAACCGATCGAGATGGCACCATGACTCAAGGTGGATATACCCAATCTGCAGTTGTGAATCATAATTTTGTCGTTCACATTCCAACGAATCTTCCACTTGATGCAGCAGCACCACTTCTCTGTGCCGGTTCGACTCTTTGGGCACCACTGAAGCGTTGGAACGCTGGACCAGGTAAGAAGATTGCCATTATCGGGTTCGGTGGATTGGGCCACGTCGGCTTAAAGCTTGCAAAAGCATTGGGTGCCGAGGTGACTGTCTTATCTCATTCAGATAAGAAGAAGGAAGATGCACTCAAGATGGGCGCAGTTGCATTCCACAAGATGGATGCTGCAGCATTTGCCTCTCTTGCTGAGAGCTTTGACCTTATTCTCAATACCGTAAGCGCAACAGTTGATTTTCCTGCTTATTACAACTTGCTCAAATTTGATGGCGCATATGTCGTTATTGGTGCAGATCCATCTCCATCAGTCTCTGTATCAACAAGCATGGGAATCTCTAAGCAGCGAGTCTTCACGATGTCTCTCATCTCAGGTATTCAAGAGACGCAAGATATGCTCATTTTCTGCGGCGAACACAACGTTCTTCCAGAGATTGAAGTCATTCCTGCTAGCTATATCAATGAAGCCTTTGATCGTGTAGTTGCAAGCGATGTTCGATATCGCTTTGTAATCGACAACTCAACTATGTAATTTTCAGACCAGATTTTCCGGTAATGATGGGAGAGTAGATGTCGCACGTCGTCTGGACCCAATGGGCTGATCTAGAAGTTCCAGAGGGCTTTGTGAAGCTCTCTCCCGAGAACTGCGATCTCGCGGATGGTGACCTATCTAAGATCACCTTCTTTGTTCCGAAGTACATGAGTGGCAAGGATGGACTTCGTCCTACTGCGCGCATGACTAATCTCAAAACACTCCATCTCTTGATGGCCGGGTATGAAGAAGCATTGGAATTTGTGAAGCCGGGAGTCCAGCTCTGCAATGGTCGCGGAGTTCATAATGCTTCGACAGCTGAGTTGGCAGTGGGCTTGGCGATCGCATCGCGCCGCGGATTCGATGACTTCATCCAAGCACAAGATCGAGATGAGTGGTTGCATCAGAGTTATCCCACTCTCAACGACAGCAAGATTGCGATAGTTGGCTACGGCTCAATCGGGCAGACCCTAGAAAAATATCTCAGTGTTTACGATGTCTCTATCACTGGATATACAAGAAGCGGTAGTGATGGTTCTAAAAAGCTATCTGAATTCGATGCTGATCTCCCAAGCTTTGACATCATCTTTCTCATTCTCCCGCTCAATCCAGAGAGCAATAAGTTCTTTGATGCAGAGAGATTGGCGAAGATGAAGGATGGCGCTCTTATTGTGAATGTGGCACGCGGCCCGATTATTGATACAGATGCACTAGTTGCTGAGCTCAACTCTCGACGAATTTATGCTGCTCTTGATGTCACAGATCCAGAGCCACTACCAGTAGGCCATCCGCTGTGGAGCGCTCCACACTGCATTATCACTCCACACGTAGGTGGCGATTCTGCAGCCTTTGAATCACGCGGTAAGCGGCTTATCGAGGAGCAATTGAAGCGGTTAGCAGCTGGAGAGAGTCTTCTCAATATCGTTAATTGATGAGTCCAGCTTCTCGTAGCTCTTCCCAGAGTCCGTTCGGTAGGTCAAGGTTGAATTCGTTGATGTTCTTCTCTAGTTCGGATGCATCACTGGCGCCAATCACGACGGTGGTGACACCAGGATTCTGAATCGGGAACTGGAGCGCTGCCGCTGTCAATGAAACTCCACGTTCATTGAGGAAGGCGCCAATCTTTATAGCCCGTTGAATTACCTCTTCAGGAGCAGGGGCATAATCAAATGTAGATCCGGCACGAGGATTTGCGAGGACTCCGGAATTGAATACTCCCGCAGCAAGAACAGCAACATTCTTCTTCTGAGCAAGAGGAATAAGTTCTTTTCCAGCCTCTTGATCGAGCAGGGTGTAACGACCTGCAATGAGTACAACATCTAGATCGCATTCATTGATCATGCGCATCGTCTCGGCACAGTAGTTAAGGCCGGTACCTACTCCTTTGATAATTCCTTGGGACCGATATTCCGCCAACACCGGGAAGGCTTCATTGATCGCTTGGTCCATGTGGTTTTCAATATCGTGCATCAACGCAATATCAATGTGATCTAAACCGAGCCGGTCAAGGCTTTCATCGATAGAACGTTTCACGCCATCGGCCGATAGATCAAAGACAGGTGCAACCCCGGGAAGAACATCAGTAAATATGCCCTTATCTGGATTAATTGCTGGATCTAAAACTCGACCAACTTTGGTCTCTAGAACATAAGGCTTGCCGTTTTTGAGAAGTCCACGACCTAAACGAACTTCAGCTTTACCAAAGCCATAGAAAGGTGCGGTATCGAAGAAGTTAATACCTTGATCGAGAGCATATGCAATCAATGCATCGCAATCATCTTCTGCGAGTGATCGCCCGAACCCCGCAAGCGGACCTGTTCCAAGACCTAATCGAGTGATCTCAAGTCCTGTGGCAGCAAGGCCAACCTTTGTCGCGTGTCGCTTCATGGTGATGAGGGTATACAACTATCGGGTTGAGCGATACTGGTCATATGAAAAAAGTATTAATTGTGCGCGGCGGGTGGGAAGGCCACCAACCAATCGAGACCACAGATAGCTTCAACCCTTTTCTCAAAGGAGAAGGGTTTGATGTAAGACTCGAAGGTTCCACCGCAATTTATGCAGATCACGAGTACATGTCGACCGTGAATCTGATAATCCAAGCGATCACTTTTGGCCAACTTGAAGATAATGAAGTTGAGGGCCTATTAGCCTCTGTGAGTAATGGTGCTGGATTCGTGGGTTGGCACGGCGGCGTACTTGCCTCCTTTGGATTGAGTGAAAAGTATTTACATATGATCGGCGCCATCTTTGTCAGCCATCCCGGCAAGATTGATTCCGAGAGAACGGGTGATCAATCAGATTGGTTTGTTCCACACAGCTACACGATCACCCCATCGGGTAAGAGACATGAAATCACCGCTGGCATTGAAGATTTTGAATTGACCACTGAACAGTATTGGTTACTCCACGATCCTTATATGGATATTCTCGCAACAACGACACAAGCTAAACGCGCTGAGGATCCTTGGCATGAACCAGTGACATCTCCTGCGATATGGACTCGCTTATGGGGCGAAGGAAAAATCTTTGTCATCACTGCAGGACATGACCTTGAGGTTCTTAATAACGATAATGTTAGAAAGATTATTGAACGCGGGATTACGTGGGCGAGTAAGAGGTAATGCTCTTGACTGGCACTTTTTGACTGACTAAGTTCGCTCTATGGCAGTTGTGAAGGTACCGATAGATCGTGTCATTACCGGTCACAAAGCAGTTCGTGAAGCGCTCCGCGACACTCAAACCTACTCATCAGATTTACAAGGCGATGCCGATGTACGAGATTATCGCCAACTCCCATTGGAAGTTGATCCTCCAAAACATCATGCATACCGAGCAGCGCTCGCTCCGTATTTTGTAAAGCCTTATGTTGAGAAATTTGCCAAGGATTTTCAATCGAACTCTGAGAGGCTTTTAGAAGAGTTCTTTTCGCAAGACGGAATTGATGTAGTGAGTGGTTTAGCTCTTCCACTTGTGATGCACAATCTCGGAGCCTTTTATGGGCGCCACCAGGACGTAGAAGAGTGGATTTCGTGGGGACCAGATGTATGGACAGCGACCGGTAAGAATCGTGATGGTGAAGTACTCCATGCTTACCTCGATCGAGTATATGAAGAGGCGATCACAAACCCTTCAGAAGATATCTGGAGTCAGCTAGCGCGGTTAGAGGTAGATGGTGAGGTAATCACCGCTCTCGAGTTCCGCGGTATTGCTGGCATCATGCTCGCTGGTGGAAGAGATACCGTCGTCAAGCTATTGACTGGAATCATCTGGCAT
>Ga0214202_1000133_pt1 | contig 35340 bp, 52 predicted proteins | sample TroBogEpilimnion_9_FD_153040 | JGI IMG/M metagenome (GOLD analysis project Ga0214202, IMG submission 153040) | Freshwater microbial communities from Trout Bog Lake, WI - 03JUN2009 epilimnion | ecosystem: Environmental > Aquatic > Freshwater > Lake > Epilimnion/Euphotic zone | place: Trout Bog...
CAGGCTCTTGCTTCTCTGCGTCTGCGATGGCTTGGCGTAGGGATGTGGTTGCTTCATCAACTTGATCAAACACAAAATCATCCCCAGTAAGAGAACCATAACTTATAACGTTCTCCAACGCCTCAAGCGCCAGTGTCATTGCTTCTTTACTCGTATGTTCATCTTCACTCATCCATGCAACAGGCGCATCTTTTGTTTCTAGTGCTTCTTCTAAGGCTTTGATAGCGTCTTCTTTTGCTTCACGAATAGATGAACCCCAAGTGTCTTTTGATTTCAATACCTCTAACGCTTGTTGCATTACTTCTTTAGTCATGGTGTTTCCTTGCTCGGATTGATGGGGTAACGGCTCGGTTGTAATGTGCTTACGTCCGTTGTTGTCTGTGATTATTCGTTCAGTCATAAGTTTAACCGCCACAGGCTCCTGTTCTGGTTGTGCCAAAACTTCTTGGATAGAAATAATGGTTGACCACACTTTATCTTCTGAATAAAGTCTTTCACCATTTCGCATCAATCTAAATGTTTCTTCTCGCACTTCTTTTAGTGTGTCTAGTGCAAGTCGTAATGCTTCGTCTTTGGTCATTCTTGTCCCCTTGCACGAATTTTTAAACCTACTATTCCAGTCAAATAACCAGGATGCTCATCACATAACTTTGCACACGCCTCACGTTCTTTTTCTGCTACTAATTTGGCAAAACGCAATATTTCAACATCTGTAAAACTAGATTCATCAAACGTTTTATCAGCCATCTCTATGATTTCTTCTTTAGTCATTTAGGTTTCCCCATTCTCTCGTCATCCCACCTGGCAATCTCTAACCGAATCTCTTTGTTCTTAGCGCAGTTGATCAGCTCACGGTAAAAGATCTCGCTGTACGTCTCCCGCCACTCTTTTGCCAGCTTTCTCTTACTAGGCTTGCTAATGCAAGAGAGGGCACGTTGCATCTCCTTCCTGAGTTTCACACGAGATGCGTACAACTGCTGTTGCATATCCTTCTGCAAATCCATACCCATATGCCTCTGCTACCAGTTTATTCTTCTCTCTCTGCACCTGGACAAGACTCTCCCACAGCACACGACATCTGTGCCGTAGTTCGTCTTCTTCTTCCCAGAGCAGATTACCCACTAGGCCACCCTCCAGACGTGCAACGTACTCCCGTTGCTCTTACAAGTGAACTTGTACCCCAACCTCTTCCCCGCCCTGTAGTTGGCGTTGTATACCTTGTCCCGATACTCCACGGGCACGGCAAACGAATCCCCCACGTCCATCTCCTCATATGGGTAATCAAAGATTACTTTTGGACTAGGCATCTCTACACCTTTTACTATCTCTATTCTTTGCATACTCTACACCTCGTCAGATAACCCTGAGTATACATAAAAAAAGAGGCCATGCAAGCACACGCTCACATGACCTCAACCCCTAAGTGGCAACTGCGGGGAAAACACTTAATTTTTTTGGGGTGGGCGCAATGTGGGGGTCACGCATACAGCACCCTCAGTCCCCATCGAGTGGCCGCCACCAGCTGGCTGCAGCAATAGAACACGCTCAACACCCCAATCCCATAACTTAACATAACGCTCGACGTATCAAATAGACGCTATGGACATCAGGCAGCAGCTGCATCGAGCTGGACCGTGCCCCATCTAAGATGTGGCCACCAAGGTCATAACGTGTTGGCCACACACCAGAGCACTCACAGGCCCGTATCTAATCAATAAGATAACGAGCTGTGGAAGTCACCCTCACCAGGTGGCAGCCTATTATCCTGATACCCTGTTAACTATATAGCAACACACCTCAATATTGAATGAATGTACGTCTCCCTATTGAATACAGATTATACATAGTTAAAACCTATTATCAACTTTACATACATTTACACTACTTTCCACTTGACAACTCGTCAACTAACCCTATAATCATTACGTTACATATTGACCTATATGTAATAAACCTCTTAATCCTAACCGAGAGCAAAACCATGAAAATTATCCCTATTCACCCAATGAATAAAGCCGCTGCCAAGTCGATCAATGGCGGCTTAACCTCTACCTCTAAAATGCCCTGTAAGTCTTACAGTTTGCCCACGGAGGCTTGTATTACAGGTTTCAAAATGGCTCAAATACCTGGCAGCATATGCGCCAGCTGCTATGCCGATAAAGGGTTTTACAAAATGTATGCTAACACTGTGAAACCCTCACAGTTTGCCAGGTTAGATTCTATTGATAACCCTCTATGGGTCGATTCAATGGTTAACTCTATTGGCTCTGATGAATATTTTCGCTGGCATGATAGTGGTGATCTACAGAGTTTGGCTCATTTTGAGAAAATTGTTGCTGTTGCACAATTAACTCCAAATTGTAAGCATTGGCTGCCGACAAGAGAGTATGCAATCATTAAAGCATACAAGGCCACAGGTAAGAAAATCCCTAAAAATCTAATTGTCAGATTATCGGCTATGTACCCGGATAAAAAAGTCGTTATTCCTGGCAGCTTACAAGGGTTTGCCAATGTGACCACGTCTAATGTACATACAAGCATTGAATCTCTTGAGGTCAATCAATTGGGCCAGGCTTGTATTGCACCTAAGCAAAACGGTGAATGTGGCAGCTGCCGATCATGCTGGTCCACGGTAGAGGTTAGTTATTCAATGCACTAAATAATAGCCTACAGGGCCTTTAATGGGTCTTGTGGGATGCTATTTTGCATCATCCTAACTCTGGAGTTTTAATAATGAAAACTGTTTTTACCTCGCATGGCCATGATGCTTGTTCGGTTAAGTATCTAGATAAAGTTTTTGACATTCTTGAAAATCGCAGTTTTATTAGACGTGGACATTACGTTTTTGAAATTATCGGTTTTAATGGTGCAGAGCGACAATTATGTGGAAATTTGTCTAGAAGTGGGATTACTCTAATGTGCGATCCAGCTGTCGATCTAGTTGATATTATCCGTAAAGAGTTTAAAAAATACGAATCTCTACAATCTAAATTATTTGCTTAATAGCTAAAAATCTAGCGTATAGGGGTTTATATTGACCTCTATGCGATAGGTTTTTCCTATCATTTAATCCTAACGAGGTAAACCATGATTAAATACAAAACCTGGCAAGACGGTAACCACACCACCGAACGGTACAAAAGAACACTATATGAAGCTTTCCCTGGCCATCAAGACTACAACATTTACGAACCCCATGACCTTTATGCGATTGACGATGATGACTCATTGATTTTAGCTATCGGGTTTGTGTTTTCGATAGTTTGCATCATTTGGTCTATTTTCTGGTAAGTGATAAGATCTGCACCACGGGGATAGTCCACCAGTCCCTGGGTGCGGTAGGCATGACCAATCCCGATAAACGTACTGAACTCTGCTTGTATCTCCTGGGAGCATATTCCCTCGGGGTAGTGAAAACAGGGGTGTCCTTAATGGGACATAAGTTAGATAAACGAGAATGCCCATGCGAGAGCATGATTACCAGTAAAAAAGTTATCCACAGGGTAGCTTTCTCTGGTGGCTTTCCCTATGACGATAAGCTCCCCAGCCTATGGTGGGGTTTAAAATTTTATTAGTTCTCCCTCTCAAATCCCCATGTAACCCTTAAAAGGCACACACATGATTGAACTTCTACAAAAGAGACGTGTACAGCTGGCCAAGTTGTACAAACAACAGGCCACAGGGGTGTTGTACACCAGGCTAAATGAGGTTGATCTCTTGATCAAGAGATACAAACGCACACATAAGCAAGTGGACACATTGCCCACAGTTGCGCCCACAATCAACACGAACAAAAAGGAGGTTAAAGATTTACTTGCAGACTAATCATCTATATGTATAATCCACTTTGTGGCTAGTCCACATATTCCTAACTTTCCTTAAAAGGCACAAACATGAGTGATTTCTCACCCGCAACACGCAACGGGTCTATGTGGTCTGGAGACTCCAGGCGCATTGCTCAAGGCAAAGCAAACGAGGTCATATTGACCAAAACAGGCCAGATGGAGATTCCAGACTTATCTCACATCGAGGCGGTCCAGATGGGCCATGTGATGGAACCAGTGATCGGTAGACTAGCAGCCAACAAGCTGCAAGTTGAACTCCACAAGATCGAGGACGCAATCACGCATCCAAAAGAGTCCTGGTTAAAGTCGCACTTTGACTTTGTAGGAAAAGAGAACGGGGAGACATTCCTCGTTGAATGTAAGAACTACAACGCTGCAGTCCGCAACAAGTTCAGTGAAGGAATTATCCCTCCCGCTGACCTGGCACAGTGCATCCATGAGGCCCTGGTGTACGGCTGCAGCACTGTCTACCTAGCAGTCCTCTTTGGCGGTCAAGAGCTAGAGCTGTTCCCTGTCTACGTCACAGAAGATATGAAGAACAACCTGTTGTTTAAACTGGCAGAAGTCTGGGGGAGAATTCAAACAAAAAATCCATACCCACCAGAGGATTTGGAGCAAACTAAGCTGATGTTCCCAACTGCCACAGAAAGCCTTAAAACGGCCTCACAGAGCGTAGAAATGGCCTGTAACACCCTAGCGTCCATCAAAGCACAAATAAAGGGCTTAGAGGCACAGGAGGAGCAGCTGCAGACCCTCATCCAGGGCTATATGGAAGACAAGGGGACATTGGTGACTGTTGACAACAAAGTGCTGGCTACCTGGAAGAACGCCAAGGCCAGCAACAAGTTCGACAGCAAGTTGTTCCAGCAGTCCATGCCAGACATTTATGAGCAGTTTGTGCGCCCTATTCCAGGCAGCAGAAGGTTTCTAGTCAAATGAAGACTAAAAAGCCTAAACCTATCAAACCTGCACCAGTGTTTGAGTTTGCTGCTTGTACTAAATGCCACGGGTCTGGTAAAAGTAAAGAATACAGATGTGAAGGAATGTTATTAGCAGAGCGTTTTGATGGTGGCAGACACACTAAAAGTTACCAACAATGCACTTGTGAAGGCACAAACGAGGTAGAGTTTGATGATGGTTCTCTCTATCATTGTTGCGGAAGACACCTCGCTGTTCTCACTCGTTTGATTGAGAAAGAAAGCAATGACGAATTCACTTTGATTAAAGTAAAGGAACATTATGATGATGGACTTTAACCCCTACCAACACGATCTGTTCACCAAATACAGGAAAACAGACCCGATCACGTCTAGACAGGCTGCAGAACGCACGCTAGACAAGATCACAGAGATACAGCAGAAAGTCCTTAATTACGCTCTAGATCGTGGTTACTTAGGCTTTACTGATGAACAGTTAAATTGCTACTTCAACACACACAAAAGCACTTACAGGTCCAGGCGTGCAGAGCTGGTGAAGAAAGGTCTCATTGTGGACGCTGGTACAACCAGGAACAAAATGACGGTGTGGGTTCATAAGGAGTTCTCTAATGACTAAAGATGAAGAAATGTGGTTACGAGAGTTAGCGGCTGGACGATGCGTTATTACAAAAGTAACAGAACAACTTGGCCCAATGTCTTTATGGTCTAAGGATGGGCTAGAAGCAGAAATACGCAGAGCAGTAGAAGCCGAGCGTGAGGCAATAGCGCAGATGTTTGAAGGTGCGCCTGCATTGGTGCAGTTTGCACAGAACGACAAAGGAGGCTGTTTGGTTTGTGGGTTTACACCAAAGCTAATAATTGAAGCCATTAGAGCAAGGGGACAACAATGAATAAAGTCTATCCCTTTCTACACCGTAACCCCACATCTGGCCTAGTCACCCAGCATGATGGTATAGATCAGCGTCTATGGGTGGCAACACACATAGCAGCTGGAATGGTCTCTTACGCTTATAGCAAGTGCGCTACGGTGGAAGAGATCGCAGCATCCTCGTTTGCAGTCGCAGACGCAATCCTAACTTTTAATGAAGGTAAACCCTATGAGCAACCAGTTAATACCCCTGAATGACATTCAGACGATGGCAGAAGTCGCTGCTGGATCTAAGATGTTTGGGTTTAAAAACCCACAAGAGGCAATGGCAATCATGTTGCTGTGCCAGGCTGAAGACTTACACCCTGCTATTGCTATGCGTGACTATCACGTCATCCAAGGCCGTCCAGCTCTAAAGGCTGACGCAATGCTAGCAAGGTTTCAGGCAGCTGGTGGAAGTGTTAACTGGAAGGACTATACAGATGAGCAGGTCACGGGAGTATTTAGTCATCCAGCGGGCGGCAGCCTTGAGGTCACCTGGACACTTGCAAAGGCCAAACTCATTGGTATTGCGGGCAAGGACAACTGGCGCAATTATCCCAGGGCAATGTTGCGTGCTAGGTGCGTCTCTGAGGGTATCAGATCGGTCTATCCAGGCTGCGTTGTCGGTGTCTACACGCCTGAAGAAGTACAGGATTTCCAGCCTCCCAGACAAGAACAAGCTGCTGTACCACCGTCTCCAGTTGAGATCATTAAAGAAGTGGTTAAACAACAATTAGACGCAGAATGGCCTCTATTCGTTCCAAATTTAGAAGAGGCACACAGTGCCCACCACACGCCAGAAGAGTGGATAGAGGCTTATGCGGGGCTTGTAGAGCGTATTAACGGCAGTGCAAAGCTGAAAGTACAAGAGAAGACAGACAAGATCATGTCTTTGTACGTTTGCAACCAGATGGTTGTAGACAAGTTCAGCGCACACCAACGCATTTTGCTCAGAAGTGCTATTGCCCAAGCTGGTGTAGACCCAGCAACTCACATTCCCACAGACGCAGAAACCATAGATTTATAAGGAGAAAACCATGCCATATGAAAAGAAACCAGCCGTAGGTGGCTATCCAGAAACCCCAGGTAAGGGTGTCATGTACTGGAATGAGGTAGCAGACCGAAAACATGAGATGTCACCAGACTATTCTGGTTACGTTCTCCTAGAAATGGACTACAAACGGGGTGAAAAACTGTATCTTGGTGCCTGGAAAAAGGACACCTCTAGAGGCAACACCCTACTCAGCATTAAAGAAGACAACTGGCTAAAGAAGAAACGTCTGCAAGAACAGGGTATCAAGATGCAAGACCGTGAGGTGACTCCTGGTTACGCTAAGGTTCACAAACCCCGTGATGAAGACGATTCAATCCCCTTCTGATGGTTACTAAGAAGATCAGCCCCACCCAGCGGTCTCTAGCCTACCTCAGAGAGGAAGGTTATCTAGTGTCTATAGTCGAGCATTGGAATCCATTTGCACGCATTAGACAGGACCTGTGGGGGTGGTGCGATCTTCTGGCGATCAAAGACAATGAGGTGCTGGCGGTGCAAGTGACTGCCAGCGCAGTGTCTACAAGAATCAAGAAGATACAAGAAAGTGAGACTGTCTCATGGGTCAGGAAAGCCAACATCAAGATACACGTCCACGGCTGGAGGAAGTCTTTGAAGACGGGCAAATATGTTCTGAGAATAGAAGACATCTCGTGAGATTTATTAACATGAGTCTACAAGAGCTGTGGACACTAGCTTACTCAGAAGGGTTCAAAGACGGTCAAAAAGAGGGACGTTAGCTCAGCTGGTAGAGCAGCGGACTTTTAATCCGTTTGTCGTGGGTTCGATCCCCGCACGTCCCACCAAACATAGCAGTGGATGCGAACTCTGGGGCAATCCCAGGAGTTAGGACAGGAGCTGGCATACCCCTGTAATCCACAGTATGCCTTTTCTAACTAAACAAGGAACAAATCATGGCAACTCGCAAGAAAAAAGAAGTCGTAGAAGTAAAACCTGAGAAGAAAGAGAAGAAGACAAACGTGTTTGTGGCTACCCCTATGTACGGGGGAATGTGTACAGGCTACTTCACCCAATCCCTGATTACTCTGGGTCACACACTGCAATCTAACGGCATTAGCATGGGGTTCTCTGCCATGTTCAACGAAAGCCTCATACAGCGGGGTAGGAACGCTTTAGCGCACACGTTTATGACGAACAAGCAGTACACCCATCTGATGTTTATAGACGCTGACATCAAGTTCAACGGGGCTGACCTGGTGAAGATGATCCAGGCAGACAAAGACATCATCTGCGGTATCTACCCCAAGAAAGAAATCAACTGGGGAGGCGTTGCACAAGCAGCTGCTGAAGGTATACCTGTTGACCAGTGGAAGAATAGAACAGGTAGCCTAGTGATCAACTTAAAAGACTATCAAGGATCAGTTACTGTGCCTGTGGACAAGCCTGTGGAAATCTTTAATGGTGGCACAGGGTTCATGTTGATCAAGAGAAGGACTTTTGAACGCATGAAGAAGGTGGTCAACAAGTACAAGAATGACGTGGGTTTTATAGGCCAAGGCGTAGAACAACAAGAGTGGATCACAGAATACTTTGCCTGTGCTATTGAACCAGGCACAGAGAGACTGCTGTCTGAGGACTATTTCTTCTGCTGGAAGGCTAGAGAGGCAGGACTAAAGGTTTGGGCAGCACCCTGGGCGCAATTAGGGCACTTTGGGACGTATTTGTTTGAAGGTGGACTCTTACCAGCTCCTTAACGACAACCCCATCTTTTACGGGCAGCACGCCCTCTTTCTCCAGTCCAACCAGAACTACGAGCACAAAATGATTTATGCCTTGGTCCTGACTTTTGGGGTGCTTTTAGCTTGCTCCCTGTTGCTTTGTTGTATTTTGCTCGTCCTTTGGCTGTCAAGCCTCCCCCTTTGGATACTGGGAGTTTCTCTCCTCGGCCTACTGATAGGTTTGGACCTGACTTTCTAGGCATATAAACGTGTGCCATTGCGGTCAATTATGAGCCGTTGTAGTCTAGGTTTGTCATTAGGACTATTAGGCACAGATATATGAGTCCAACGATCAAACTCACGAATAACTTGGTCATACTGTAGGTCACTCCCAATAATAGCTTTGACTACCTCGTCTGGGGTCATGCCAGGCACTCTTAGGTCAGCAGCGCAACCCAGCCTATGCTGAGAGGTGTTTTTTGATCCACAAGCATTGTTCACGGCCTCTGACCGAAATGCGCTGTTAACCATGATCGGCTTGCCACCCAGCACTGTTTTAACTTGCTCCAGAAACTCAGCCAAGCGCATGAGATTAGCTTTTTCGTATTCGCTAGGTTCATTTGTAAACTCCCTGTGGTCTGTGACCGTAAGTTCTTCCAGCGTGAAGTGTTCGGTAAGTAGTGTCATTTTGTGGGGGTACTCTGGTGAAGAAGTGCATCTTTGTTCTGGCTAGACGCAGAACTCCCAAAATAGAAACTAATCACTCCCGTCCAGGCAGTCCCCAGAGAACCCAATAGGAGCATCAAGGCATCACTAGAAGTCACTTTGCCTGTCATCATACCCACTAGGATACCAAAGAACCCCAGAGTGATGATTAGAGCCAGCAGGGGAGGAATAAAAGACTTGGTGGTAGTCTGCATATCCCTAGCAGACTTTCTGTCTTGTACAGCCAGTTGCTCAAAGTCTAGGTTCATCTCTTGAGCCTTGGCCTTTAACTGGATCTCTGCAGCCTGAATGCTGGCTATCTGGTCTGCGGTGAGTTTGCCTGAGTTGATGGTGTCTTGTACGGCACTAGGGTCAACCCCTATAGCCTTGGATACGGCCTCCACAGCAAGGCCAGCGAGTGGACCGCCTAAGCAACTGGCAATGGTAGGGGCTATGCTTTCAATCCAACTCATTTAATACTCCCATCTTTACTCTTTTGATAGTCAACATGAATAGCATACATGAGGGCAGAGAAGACGATCAAGAGAGATAAACAGCCAGCCAATAACGCTCCACGAACTTGCCATTTGTCGATAAACTGCCGTCTCTTTCTGGCAGCCTCCTCAAGGGCTTTTTTTGTTCACGCTCGATCTTTTCTCGCTCTTTTCGTACAACTTCCCGCATCTCTACAAACTTACTCCAGAGACCAGGCATACCTATTTGATAGATGATCATCTCTCTAAGATCGGTCTCCATCTGCTCCAGCTGTTGCTGGCGTAGGATGCGGTTCATGGCCTCCTCGTTGATAGACATACCTTTGCTTAGAGGCTTATTCTTTGCCTCCTTCTCGGCCTCTTTAAACGATTCCTGGTGGGTAAAGAACGCACCTAAGTTCTTACCAATGTCACCCACAATGTCGGACACGTCTTTACCATCCTTTTTAAAGTCCTGGTAAAGATCAATACACTCTCGAATACCCGCATGAGCAGCCTTGCACGCTGCGAATATTGTCAGCGGGTCCACTTATAACCCCTCTCCTGGCGTGATGTAGGCTTCAACAGCACCCGATGCACCAGTGTCAGTAATGTAAGCTACATACACGGGTTGTGTAGGACTGCACTGCACAGCAGTAATTGTCCTGTTCATGCCAGGCACAATCACAATACAGTTGCTAGGTGACCCGTTGGCTGGGGCAGAGACGGTCACGTTTGCAGCCGTGCTGATGTTGACGTAGACGGGATAACCACCAGTACCTGTTGGCTGGTGACTAGACAACAAATACTGGTTGGTAGGCGAAACCGTGGTGATCTGGATGGTTTGTGACGAGGACGTAGCGTTAGCCTTGTACGTCATTCCAGAGGCTTGGAACGCAATATTGTTAGCCATTAGTAAACCTTTCCACCACCACCAGAGGTAGGTGACTTCTTGGTGTTGTAACTAGGCGTGCCAGAGAAGTCAATCACTGACCTAAACCCGCCCATAGGCAATGTGCCAGGTGTCCATCTTTCCATGCCAACAGACCCGTCACGGGGTAACTGGGGACGCACAGACTTGGCAATCTGTTGGTTTACCTCATGGGGTCTCTGGTGCTTAGAGTTAGCCATGTTGCTGTTTTCATAATCAGCCTTGGGACTCATAGGGTTCTTGTTGCGGTTGCTGCTTGGCATGACTAACCTCCTTGTTCTTTACAACTAAATAACTGAATAACACAAATATAGCAAGTGTTGCTACCCTTGTCCAATCACCCGCCCACAACGTGTAGGACGTTAATCCACACGCCATTAGCAGTGCCAGAATCGTGATTAAACGATCTGAAATAACCTTTAACGCTAACGTGATCAATGAGACTTTATCCATAGAACCCCCTTAAAAAGCTCTATTATGCCTCGTTTTCCTCGTCTTCTAATCCCATAAACCCACTACCCCACTCGTCATCTTGCATCTTCATCTTGATCGCCTCTAACTTCAGGGCACGGTCTATAACCTTGGTCTTGTCGGTAATGGTTGCAGTAGGGTCTACCATGACCGCTTTTAGCATCTCAGAGATGGCGTTTTCTAGAGCTGGGTTAATCCCCTTGTCTTTCTTCTTGGTCATAACTTAAACCCTAGTTTTTCAGCCTCTTTTGCCTTTTCTCTTACCAGACTTTTTTGATTTGCGAGCCGATGACAAAGCGATAGCAATAATTTGCTTGCGTGGACGGCCTCCTTCTTTTGTGAGTTTGCTAATGTTCTTGGATATTGTTTCACGGCTATTACCTTTTTTGAGTGGCATGATGATCTCCTATTTACCGCCTAAAATTCTGACTGCTTCCCACGCACCGTATCCCAGACTGGAATACTTGGCTGCTAAAACAGCCATACGTTGTGCCCGTTGTTTGCCTTCAAACTTTGCCTCAACATCTGCAATTTGACGCTCAAGATCAGCAATTTGAGCTGGTGACGCAAGGTCCTCTTTCTTGAGTTTCTGTGCAAACTGCCTGGCTAGACTGCCAACTTTACTTGGATCAGCGTATTCCATTGCAAAGGCTTGTGACTCTAGTTCTCTAACCTTGTTGATAGCATCACGCAAATTACCTTTGCCAGCAGTCTTGAGACGTTTTCTCATCTCTTCAGCAGACTTACCCTTGGTCTCTGCCTCTAGCAACTGCTTAACGTAATCCTCGGCACGTTGACGTAATCCTGGTACAGCATTCATCCAGTCTTTATTGTTCTTATCTGTCACCCAGTTCTCAGCCTCTTTTGCTGTTTTCTTGGCAGACAACTCGTTGATAACGTGCTGATTAGCATATTGAGCCACCTTGTTGGTGTCCCCGTCTAGTAGGTTGGTCAAGTCTTCAATGCCTTGTTTGCTCTGGAAGAATTTTTTAGGTGCGTTTACTGGGTCTGCAGCCAACTGATTTACGTCATATTTTTGTCTAGCAAGCACTGCTTTTGCACGTCTGCTCTCTTCTGGATACAGGCGTTCTGACATGGCCTTGTATGTCTGATCTGCTTTACGCAAACCATCATCCCAATTAGCAATAGATTCTTCTAGTGACTTAGCCACAGCCTTGGCACGGCCTTTTGTGATGGCCTCAAAACCTTGTGGCGGAAAACCTCTCTCAGCCTCTCTGAGTTTACGCAACTGCTCCACGACAACTTTAATGTCAGCTGGTGCATATATTGGATCACCAGGCACTTCAACAATACCTTTTGCTGGGTCATAGACTGATTTTGTCCCACGTCCAATAACTTTACCCCGCAACTCACCAATGATGTTTTTGATCTCGGACTCTTCTGCAGAACTAACATTGGTGGTGTCAGACGTTTTAATCTTGTTTTCTAGGGTTGTAAAGAAATTTTGGCCTGACGGTGACGTTTGCCAGAAATCTCCATTTGCCTGTTTTGCCCGTGCTGAATCAAATGCAGCCGTATAAGTCTGGTCAGCCAGAGTCACACGTTGTTGACGATTAACATCACTCACACCCTTGATGTCATTAACCAGGCTTGATCCTGTTGTAGACGGGTCTTGCGGTCTGCCTAGTTGTGCCTTTGCCTGTGCTGCCTGTTGTTCTGCTGTTTGCACTTCTTGTCCAGCACGCAGTCTTGCCTGGCGTTGTTTACTGACCAATTCTCTTCCAGACACTCTTTCTTGTGCTGCTAATTGTTCTGCTAATGTTTTTGCTGATGTTTGTAAACCACCCGCAGCCTCTCTGAATGGTGAACCCGTTAAGGCTTTTGCACCCTTTACTAATGCTTGTCCACCTTTTGCCAAACCAGCTGTTCCCAGTCCCAAACCCATCTCTGTAAGTTGTTTTGCAGCCTCTGCCTTTTTCGGTGAAACACCTTTTCTTTCCAGAACTGTTTTAACCGCCTCACCACCCACGCCAGTCATACCAGCAGCTGTAGTGGCTGTTGTTGCGCCAGTTAATGTTTTAGGAATAACCGCTTCTGCAAACCGTTCAAAATATGGTGCTAATTTTGTACCCGTAGAACCAAATCTGGCAGCACCAGCAAGCAAACCCACTTCTGGAACCATCTGCGCTGTTTGCAAAAAGGACTCCATAAACTTAGGTTCACCAGCCAATTCACCTTTTAACGGTACAGTCTTTTCCCCGCCAGTAGGAATTTGTGCAACATCACTGGCGTATTCTCTTTTGGGTGCGGGAGTGTCATCAGGGGCGTATTCTCTGGTCATTTTTTATCCCTGTAAAACTTGCCATTTTCAAAGCCATAGTCATACTTGTCAGGTTCATATGACCCAAAACGTCTAACAGCTTCTGCTTGTAAGTCTTGACTTGGTGCTGTTGAGGTTGTAGAAAATGCTTTTTTTGCATCATCAGTTAAGAACTTGTCAAAGTCTTTCTTACCAGTACCCGCCTCATATTGTTGTTTAGACGCATCCAAACGTCCCTTGATCAATTCTTTTGCAACGTCAATAGCACCTTGCAACTGTTCTGGTGAGTTAGCAGCACTAAAGTTAGCAGCGGCCTCTTCACGTTCTTTCACGCCACCACCAGCTCTTGTGATTGTGTTAATAATCTCAGTGGCAACAATTTGCTTAGCAGTGTTGAAATTGGTGACATTGTTTGCACCAAATTCAGTTTGCAAGTAATTTAAACCCCTATTTGCAAGTCTAGCATCACCATTCTGCAAACCTTTTGCATACTCTTCTAGTGACGCTAAGTGACCAGCAACTGTATTAAACGACTGCAACTGCTTTGTTCCCTGTCCTGTAGTCCAGTATCTGTCTGCAGCACCAGTTGTTTTGTACTCATTCTCGTTATAGGATGGGTTAATTACCCGTACTTTTGCAAGAATAAGGTTACGCAATTTATCCCGCAAAGCTGGGGGGGCTTGTGAATAGCTGGCAATGGCCTGGGCAGCATCATTGATACTTGTGTCGGTCAGTTGACCAGCCTCTGCTTTTGCTTTTTCTTGAGCCATTCTGAGTCTTGTAAATTCAATGCCCAGCTTTTGCTCTTCTCTGACTCCCCTTTTTAAGGCTTGATCTTCTTCAAATTTAACGTGAGCAGCAGACGCAGATTTTTCCTCTAGCTTTTGTGTTCTAGCCAGGTTGTCCTCATTCATCTTGTAGGCTTGCTCTGCCAACTTGTAAGTGGGCACTAACCCTTGCTTTTCCAAATAAGGCATGAGGGTGGTAAAACCGTGCTTGGCAATGCTGTCTCTAGCCTTGGCAATGCCTAGCTGAGAATCAACTGCTGCGGTATCTGCAGCGTCTTTTAACTCGTTTCTGAGTTGCTCTATAGACTTAGAAAGCACCTTTTGATTTTCGTCAAAGATGTCTTTTTCTTTCTTGTATAAATCATCACGGCCTTTTTGGTGGCCTTCTAGCATACCGTTCATAGCAGACATAGCAGCCTGGGCATTGTTTTTCCCCCTACCACCTACTAAAAATCCAAGTAAGTTAGTGGTCACAAACAAAGCAGTAAGATCGTCTGTGGTTTCTTTGGTGGGTACAAAAGGTTTTGACTGCTCGTCTAGATGTTTTTCTAGCTTTGCTTTCAAGTCTTCTGGCACTCTTTCTTTGGCATACTGTTCTTTTGCGGCCAATTCAGCACCAGCCATCTCTTGTTCACCATACAGCTTTTCTTTCTTCTGTGCTGTTTCCATTTCACTCTCGGACTTGGCAGCCTTCATCACATCTTCTTGTAAAGACGTTCTTGTTTCTTCTGGTGTTTTAGGTTTTGCAGGAGCAAGGTCCTGTAACCCAAACGCCCCAAATGTGCCTGATCCTAATTTGCCTAGTGTGGTAGTCATATTAACCCCTTATTGTTGAGGTGTAGGAGTTGTTGCTGTTGTGCCACCAGGCAAACCACCCGCCAGTGTTCTCGCTACGTTCATGGCGTAATTGCTCGTAAGAGTATTGACATACTGATCAGCCTGTACACCAGCTTGAATAGCACCTTGAGCAATCTTGTCACCCACAGACTGCAACTGTAGACCCAAATTGAGTTGACTAGACAACAGTTGCTGCTGTAGTGCGTTGATTTGGTTCTGGGCTTGCATACCGCCAACACCGCCTCTAGTCGCAATATTCTGCGCTGCCTGTGCTTGTGCAGCCTGAAGAACTTGCTGGTTGGCGGGCGTGAGTTCACCACGTTGTGAGGCTGCCAACAACTGTTGACCTTGCTGTTGATAAGGTGCTGCCTGTGCCTGTAAAGCCTCTTTAGCAGCCTGACCTTGTGATTGTGCTGCCCTGACCTGAGATGCGCCTAAAAGAGCCTCTAGACCGCTTATGCCTAGTTTAGCCTTGGTAGCGTCTGACATACCGCCAGCGGGTGGTGCGCCTACTTCTGGCCCAGGTGCAGCAAGAGTTGATGCTGTTTTGCTTGTGATGTCGTAAGGAGAAGGACCAGATGGCGTTGTAATTGACGGTGTTACGTCAGACGGCAAGGCCAAACTGAGTTGACTAGGTGTCCCCAGTCTAATGCCTGGTTGACCTCCACCACCTCCCCCGCCAAACAAACTGTATTCTGATGGCGCAGCACTAACTGATGTTTCTGCGGGTGCTGGTGCAGCAGAAATAGTGTCACCACCGCCACCAGTTGCAGTAGATATAGGCCCAATATCTGGTTGAACCTGTTGTCCTGTTTGCACAGGTTGATCAAATCCTAGAGTGTTTTCACCAGTAACATCAATAGGTTCAAACGAGGGAATACCCTCATCTGTGATGCGTCCAGAGCCACCTCTTTGCTTGAGAACCTTTGCTTCTTCTGGAGAAATGTAGGCCAGCATATGCCCTGGAGGAGCTTTCTTTTGCAACAGGCGTGCAATCTGTTTTACGTCTGTGCCTAGTTTTGTCAGGTTTCTGAGTGCTGTAGCCATTTATATCCCCAATGCTGATGATAATGCCCCGTAATCGGGCGTTCCCTCTGCCTCTTCTTTTAACTTCAAAGAGGCCACGTTCCAGACGGGTTGCTGTTGCTGTCCTGATTCTACAGAAACACCCCCACCACCGCCACCTATGCCCACTGTCTCGCCAGTAGTGGGTAGTGATCCACCAATTTTAGAGATATTAGCCAACGTCTTTGGCACGTTACTCTCTACAAATACGTCAGGCTTAAAAGTTGGATAAGGTGTTTTTTCTGTAGATGGACCTGTTGGTGCTGATGGTGTAGACAATGTTTGACTTGTAGGTGATGTTCCTAGCAAGGTGGTCACAGCAGATGGTGAAATAGGAGACGTTGTTGTTGCCGTAGGGTAAACAGGTCCTGCGGGCACTTTTGGCGTTGCAGGTCCTGCGGGCGCAGCTGGAGAACGTGGGCTTGATGATGCGGGTGGCGTATCGGGTGCGTATGTACCCACTGGTGCTATCGCTGTTTGTGCGTTTGGCCCTGTCACTGCACCAGTAGAAGGTATGTTTGCTGGCCCTGTGAGGTTTGTAGCTGATGGATATGTTGTAGGCTTTTCTGCAGGTGCAGCGGGGGTCTCTGGACTTGTATTGATTACATCTTGTGGCGTTTGATTTGTAACGCTACTTGGAATAGCTGCATTTGTTGTTGTGTTGTATGCAACTGTTTCACCAGGTGTTAACGGGACAGTACTAGAAATTGGTAACGGGTTTCCATCTGCGCCTACTACAAAAGTAATTCCACTGACTGGATCTGAGCTGATCACTCTAGATGCAACAATAGTTACTGGTGGCAAAATATAATTAGGTACACCAGAAGGGCTAATAAAGTCTGTACCCGTCACAGCCTTGTATTCTGCTCGCAAAGAGTTGTAGCTAGGGTCTGTTCCTGTAGGATCATTAGCCAACTCTGTAGCCATTTGCGTTACAAAAGTGGGCAAAGATGACGTATAGGCGTAGGTGTTGTAATACTCGTCTACAGACTTACCCGCCTTCAGTGCGTTGATCATGTCACTACTGGTCTTACTAGCAACATTCTGCAGCGCAGCTTGTTCTTCTGCTGACAAGTTTGGGTTAATAGGAGTCTTGTCAAAAAAGATAGGGTTTATCTTTGATGGATCACTAATCGTTAATGTTTTAACGTAATTAACTGCCTCTGGGTCTGTCGAGGTGGTACTTACAGAGCCTGTTTGCTGATTGTATGTAACAGGAATGTTTACGGTTGTGCCGTCTGCAGCAATAAAGGTTGTAAACAAACCATTTGCTGTTTGAGTAATCTGACCTGGTTGAAATCCACCAGAAGGTAATTCACCTGGCACATCAGAAGTTCCAGCAACATTGGTTCCTTGTGATAGGTCAATCACAGTCGCATCTATAGTTGCTACATTTTGTCCTGTAGGCAATACAGATGTTGTTCTGGTAGCTCCACTGGCTGCTCCCGTCAATCCAGACAAAACAGTTCCACCCGCTTGTGTTTCTCCACTGACATAACCGCCTAGTGCATTAGCCACGGTAGGACTTGCACCAGCATATTGTGCGGCAGCTGACGTACCCGCACCCAGAGAACCTGCTAATGCGTTTTGTACAATTTGATTGGGATTACCACCCGCAACAAGAGTTGCAGCAGCACCACCCGCAGCAGAACCCGCAATGTTTGCCAACAATGCTGTTGTAGAAGACGGCACAGGAGGCGTTGGCGGTGCAGGAGGAGCTGGAGGAGCACCTGGTGCTGGAGGAGCACCTAATGCTCCTGCAACTTCTGTTGAAACGTAAGTTCCTGTGGCTGCCACCGCAGCAGATTTTGCAATATTTTCTGGACTTGCACCATTCATGGCTGCCACCGCAGCACTAGAAATGGCAGAAGTTGCAACATTGCTCAACCCTAAATCCAAGTATTCTGGACCTAGCACAATAGCCACCGCTATTGTCTCAATAATAGGAATAGGGTTTTCTATGGCAGTAGTAACCACCAAGTTAATATCACTAGCAACATTGCTGACAAAGTTGCCGACTTGAGTTGTTACGCTGTTGACTACATTACTCATGGTACTTGCACCACCGCCATCATTTGACCGTTGGGCATAGGCTGCAGTTGATATTGCAAACCCGTCATTTTCAGTATTTTTTCAACTTGTGGGTTGTTCATCTGGAACTTGACGTTTTTAAACTTAGCCACCTTCAGAGCTTTAGCAAATTGCTTGATGCTGTCCACCAGATCTCTAGGATTGTCTGCCGTGTCCATAGACATATCTATGTTCCCGTTGCCTAAGTTATAGTAAGAAAACAAGGTGTTATTAGCACGCATGACCCTAAACTTAGGGTCTTTCTTAACCAGACTTGCCATAGCAGCATGAATACGCTTGGGGTCTTGTCTAGACCCTTGCATACTTTTTTCCAATATTTGTATAGGTTCAAGTCTTGTTGCCATTACTGCACCTTTAGACGTTGTGCTATTTGCTGGTGAATATCCTGGTGAACCCCGATCCAGTCATAGAAGTCATCTTCCACGTTCCAGTCAGCGTCTAGTAACTGAAAAGGGTTAGCTAAGTTCAGTATCTTTGCCAGGGACTCGTGCATCTGGTTATGGATCAGTAGCCAGTCATCGAGGTTGTCTGGATTGGCCTGTTCTATAGGATAGAAAGGTGTAGCAATGTTGTTGCGGTTTAGCGTCTGCCAGAAGAGTCTGTGCTGCTGGAAGTTCTCAAAGACGAGCCTAGAGAGTCCCTCCACGTCACCAAACTGTACATAGGCTAAATCATTTTGGTTCATCAGGCTTTCTCCAAAAGTTATCCCTGATCAACAAATAAGTCTTTATTACAGTGTAAACAAGAGTAGCCAACAACACCATAGTAGACAGCGTGATGTGTCCCACTACCGTCCCTACCCACATAATGAGTAAATCTAGGAAAGTAATGTTGTGGTTGTCATCGTTCATCTTAAACAGCATAGTAAGGCACTTTTACCACTGTGCCGTTGAGGTCAACATCTATGTATCCAGCTGGTACAAGCATCATGCTAGAGTTAGAAAAAGTAGCACTAGCAGCAGTGGTAGCAGCCACATTAGTAGACGTAACATTGATTGTCCCTGTTGTGATGGTGACGTTAGCCATAGTCACATTGCCTAGAGTAGACACCGTGCTACCCAAGGCCACCACCGTGTTGCCTATGGTCGCACTGTTGGCAGACAAGTTGCCTGACGGGAATGTACCGCTTTGTATGGTGACGTTGGCTAAGGTGAGATTACCCACATTAGACGTTGTACCGCCCAATGTAATTGTGGCATTCCCTAGTGTGGCAGAACTGTTAGACAGAAAGTTATTAGGAAAAGTGGTAGCAACGCTAGAAATAGTAGTATTTGTTAGCGTTACATTACCTAAACTTGTTACAGTTGAACCCAATGCAACTGTGGTATTACCAATAACAACGCTATTGCTAGAAAGGTTGGCAGAAGGGATTGTTCCACTCTGAATGATGACGTTGGCTAAAGTAAGGTTGGCAAGGTTAGCAGTTGAACTTCCTAACGCAATTGTTACGTTGCCAATAATGACGTTGCTGTTGGCAAGTCCAGAATTAGGAATGGTCAAAGATGCTGTGACGTTGGCAGTATTGTTGGCGTAGAGGTAACCTGTTGCCGTTGTGATGGACACATTTGCAAAGGACTCTGTAGTGCCTCCTAAAACTCTTTCCCAGACTGTGCCGTTAAAGATAGCCCAGTCACCCACAGACCAAGAAGATATGCCGTCTAGCGTGGTTGTACCCGCTACAGAAACCACATAATAGTTGTTCTTAGTACCAGTGCCAGAGGCAAGCGTAGGCGAATTAGTATTGGCATTCCATGTGCCTTGATAATTCAATTGGCCTGTTGTACTTCCACCGCTGGCTGTTTTTAACATATCAGTCCCCGTCCCCAGGTGTTATATAAATAGTTGCCGTACTGGTTGTTGCGTTGGCAGTGAAGTAAGCATTGGGCACAAACGTCAATATCTCATCTGTACCAGGCAACATGGGTATGCAGTTGTTCTGAGTGCTAGTAGGTATGACACCACCAGCTGCAGCCTGTGCAGAGTTAGCACCAAACCCCAAAATAACTACTTGAGAACCAGAGTTAATGATCCTGTACTGGTTACCGCCTAATGTTGTAGACGGTACTTGTACAGGAGCTGGTGCAGTTGTAGCAGCAGTAATGACTACTGTGTTACCAGATGGGCTAAATGGTGCTGATACTGACATTAGGCACTCCAGGGTAATGCGGGTGAAATTACAGGCGGGTTAATCTGGTTTTCAATCATGCCATCCAATGCGGTCTGTGTTGCCGTTTGGTCAACACCATTTTCATAAATCCAATTCAATACCTCTGCCTGTGTCAAATTGGCATAAGGTATGTATTGTTCATTTGGGTTGTAAACAATGTTGCAAGTGCTATAAATCCTTGCGGTATAGGGGACTGTTTGCCCATTTACTGTTTGGGTTTGGTCGCTAGTCGCAACGCATTGCCAATGGGCATTGAACACGCAATCAGGTTGTGGTGTTGTTGGATATGCGTCTAGCGCAGAAATTGTCCATGTGTAAGTGTTTGCCATTTTTAAACTCCTAATTTAGCCTCTAGGGCGGTTACTTTTGCTGATAATTCTTGAATGGCTTTGACCAAAATTGGGACAAGAACAGATGTTTTAATAGATTTAGTAATATCATTAGGATTATTTGGTGATGATGTATTGTCAATTAAGGCGGGAAATACTTCCTCAAGTTCCTGTGCAATAAAACCAATTTGTTTATGGTCTGGATCAGTCTTTAAATTAAAGTTCCGCACTTTTAATTGCATAACATCTGCAAGTTTTGGAGTAGCATTAATTATGTTGTCTTTTAGTTTTACGTCAGACAAAGTACCATAACTGTTATTTACATTAACTATATTGCCATTTGAATAACAATACATTCTGTCAGAATTAGCGGAACTAACGGCTATAAGGTAAGAAGATGTGCTAGAAGTGACATTTGGTGCGTTTATTTCGAAGGCTATACCATTAGAAGCAGATGTAGGCTGAATACGCAACCCATATTGACTCGATGAAGAAATGGCACTTTGTCCACTTCTATAAGCACTTGTTACTCCCACTAACAAGTTACCGCTGGAGTCTATACGCATACGCTCGCCATTGATGCCACTAAAAATGTAACCTGTTGCACCGCTTTGATTGCCGTAAAACTGCAATAATCCAGAAGCCGCTACACGACCAATATCGTAAGTAAATTGAGCGCCTGTTACAGAATTACCAATACGGGCTTGAATATCGCTAGAAGTGCTTATATCTAGTTTTTGTCCCGGACTTGTTGTTCCAATACCTAAGTTACTTCCATCAAACGTCAGCGCAGACCCAGTAGCCAACGTACTTGTTGTAGGTGCATACACCACCGCATTTGCTGTAAATACAGAACTGTTACCCGTTCCACCTTGAGTAGCTGTAATAGGCGTAGACACACCGCTTATAGTCACATTTGCTAGTGCTACTGACCCGTTACCTATCCCGTTGACGGCCTGGTAGACGGTGGCATAGTCACTGTCAAGGTTAGACAGCGGGATAGCCGTAGTTGCATTTCCAAATGTATAGGGGACTGTGATTGGTAGTGCCATGTTAGAACCTCACTCTTAATTCATGTTCAAACTCAAATGTGTTGACAATATATCCAGCAGAATTACTGGTTATCGTTAACCCTAAATATTTACCGTACTGCTCTGCATCGCTCTTGTACAGGTAATATCCCGCCTGATTTACCCAAATTATCGTAGCAGACGCATTGTTTGTCCAACCTATAGCATTTCCAGCATTGTTAACCCACGCAATGGTGTTTGTAAGCACATAGACGGGGCTAGAACCCGTTTCTGAGTCCACGGTAACACTAAGAGTCCCACCTTGCGCTAAAGTCGCTTCTATAGCGAATTTGAGGGCTTGTTTAGTCCTGATGGAGTCACCCATCTCGTTCAATGCCGTCTGTATGTAACTGCTTACATTGCCTGTACTATCGTTGTATAACTGTTTTAATACTTTATTGTTATCAGTGCCATACAGTTTAACCTTGCCACTAAATGGCACAGAGGTCACATACTGAATGTTGCCCTGGCTAGATATGTACCACTTCTTTTCAAAGAAAATAGCCTGAATGTAGCGTGATCCTGATGGCCCTAGAGGAAAGGAGCTGTTCACATAGAAGTTAAACACCGCACAAAGAATGTTATTGAGCAGCGTCTGACCGCCAGTGACAGGTTTGGTGAAGTCAATATAGGGAAAAATACCGTCTAGAGGGTCACTGATCTTGGTGGTGGTTGAACCTACTAGGGCATACACCCCGTAGTCGTTCATAAAAAGGACTGACCTGAAGTAGGGGAAAATGGCGTATATTCTGGATGTACCTATAGACGCACTCACGTTGGTGTTGGTGAACACCGTAGCCCCTGTGGAGGTCACTTGCAAGTCAGAAAACACGTTAATGCTATCGTCCCCAAAGATGTACAAGAAGTTGTTGGCAGACAAGAGGCCCTGAATGTTGCCGTGCAAAGTGCTGTCTTGAATGTTGAACGCTACAGCAGATACAGAAGTGAAGTCTGTGGGGCTTGTAGACGCACTGGCGTACACCGTGCGCCCCTGTGCCACCCAAACACGGTTAGAAAAGGTGGCTACGTCCACTATGGGGTTTAACTGGACAGTTGCAACAAGGTTTGCACCCGTACCAGACCCACCAGAAACAACAGCTGTAGGCGCAGACGTGTAGCCTGTCCCTGGGTTATTCATAATCACTTGCGTGACTGCATTTCCAGAAACAATGGCAGTAGCGTTGGCAGCAGAGCCACCACCACCCGTGATCGTGACTGCTAAATTGCCATATTGACCATAACCTGTGCCCCCGTTGGTGACCTGGATGGACACCACACCTGTGGCAAACGTGACGAGCTGGGCAATAGCATTGGCATTAGACCCCCCACCACCTGAAATGGTGACACTGGGCTGAGACGTGTACCCGCTACCCCCGTTTGTCAGGCTTATGGAGTTCACAATACCCGTGGAAAGTGCTGCATTTGCAGTTGCGCTAGTTCCACCACCCCCAGTAATGCTCACAGCGGGAGATGTAAGGTATCCAGAGCCAGGCGAAATCACAGAAATAGCCACCACTGCCCCGCCAGAGATAGTGGCTGCAGCCGTAGCTGTGCTGCCACCCTGAACGTCAGGTGTTGCTATTGTTATGGTAGGAACAGACGTAAATCCTGAACCACCAGCAGTGACCTGAATGCTCTGCACCCCACCAGAACCAGTAGTTATTGAGGCCACCGCAGTAGCCCGTACACCATTGGCGTTGTTAGGGGAGGAAATAACCACGTTGGGGGCAGAAGTGTAGTTAATGCCTGGGTTTGTGATTGCAATACTGCCCACAGATCCCACAGGAATGAGACTAACCCCGTTCCAGTCAAATAGTCCCTTGTTGGGGTCACCCACAAACAAGTCAGTATTCTGGTATTGCGTAGAGGAAACATTGGCGTTTGACAATGTGCCTGTACTGGCAATAGTGACAAAGTTATTGGACGTTAAATCGTATGCTTGTAATGCCCCGTTATCTTCAGCCGCAACAATGTAGTCATCATTGATATTTGCAGAGGTGAGGTAGGTCACATTATTGGTGAACACCACCGCATTTGCACCGTTGGTGACGTTGCTACTGGTGGGAATAATCCGCATATTGCCAGAACCCACGGGCATGGCGTTCTCTAACCAGGAGAATTCATCCTTGTCGATGGCAGTTCTGTTGGCCTTGGTGTTAAGACCCTTGAAAGCCTTGATTACCTGGTAGGACTTCTTCTGTTCTGCGGAGGCCATGATTACCCTCCACTACTGTATGGATCTGGAATCCTTCTAGTGAACGTGCTGTTGAGTATGTTCAAGACGTGCTTGTTGTACTCTTGCTTGAAAATCTCAGCCTCACCGTAGGATTGTTCGTAAAACTTGGCTTTGTAGGCAGCGTAATACTGCACAGACGTATTCCAAGGGTCAATGATGCTGTCAGTGACGTTAGGACTATTGAGAGACAGAGCTGTGGGCAATATGTTGGTATCTACTTCAATGAAGTAAGACTGATCGGGAATGGGGGCAATGTAGATTGCTTGTTGTCCATACATACTGAAACAGATGGGTCTACCCACATAATTCTGCCAGTAACGCAATTGGGCGGTAAAGTTGGACCAAGGCAGATAACGCAGAGGAATCCTACTATTGCCCCAGTAAAGGTTAATGTTGACAACATCATAGACGTTGATACCCTGAGGTAGAGCATTAAAAGGGATGATTTCACAATTGCTCACATACTGCAGCTGGGCAGTGCCGTCTGCAAAAGGGGTGGACGGGGGAAAAGGACTAGACCCAGATGGATAGGCTGGAGCAGAACTGCCAGATGTCCCACTCTGGGTGTAGACGTAGTTAAAGATGTTGGAAAAGACGTACTGACCAGCCGTGACTGCGGTGTTGCCAGCCCATGCTGTGGGTGACACACCCGTCAGGGCGGTAGAGTTATAAGCCAGTGGAGCTGTTGTCGTTTGTAGGTTTCGTAGGCAACCCGTATCTCTGACCGTGCGCTCTCTCGCCTCGTTAATATAGGTTGTTAACTGGTTTTGCGTCCAGAAAACATTGTTAACGTCATGGAGCAAATTTTCAACTTGGCTGAGATAGTCGTTAAGCGTTGCCATTTGCTGTCCATGTTATGCTACCCGCTGTGTTTTTTCCCCTGCGCCCTTTTCAAGACGCAAGGGTACTCGAACAACAGCCGAGGGTAACGAGCTGTTTTTCCCTGGTCTTTCAGTTGTTATTTCAAACTGATCTAACTTTTTCAAACCTTCTGCTAGTTCACTGTGAAGTTGAATCCAACCCCAGCGAACTAGGATATGCTCTCGATCTGCGAGGCCATACCCAAACAACTGCACAGCCACCTCTTGGGGTAGCTCTACAGGATTATTCTTTTTAAACTCGTAAGGACCAACAGCAAGCTGTGTGTCCCCACGGTTAGTCACAAACACGTTCATTAGAACTGCACAACGTCACCGTAAACTTGGAAGTTTACAGTATTTGAATTGCCAGAAACTGTGGTCACATTCACATAAAGTGCCTGTGTCAAGTTACCAGTTATTGATGTTGTTGTGGAGTAAGGTGTTGCTATCGTCAAGTCTTGGTATCTACCCGCTGCCGTAATGTTACTCAAAGCCACGTTAGCAACTATCGCATTAGATGCGTTGCCGTCATTGCTTGTCGTAATAGTCACATAGGCAGACGAAACAGACCCTGTAGGATTGTTTACAGTAATTCTGCGAGGAATCACTGCACCAGATCCTAATGCAGCTCCTGAACTTGTCAGTCCACCATTCACTAAAGGAATAGTGCCAACTGCGTTGCCCAGGGCTGCCATAGACACAACTGTAGCTTGACCAATACGCCCATTCCCAAACGAGTCCAAATATAGCTGACTGACTGAATCGGGATTAGCCATTGTTCACTCCTTAGACGTTATTAAATGTGCCAGACACGTTCTGACCACCGTCAACAGTCAACAAAGTAACTGTAGCATTGGTAACAGAAGAGTTGGCAAACACGTTAACACCGTCAGAGAAGATCATGCCACCAGTGTTGTTCGCTAGAACAATAGAGGTTGCTGTTGCGTTACCAGCTGTGTTCACGGCTGAAGTGGCCTGAATGGTCACGTTAGCAGTGGGAAACACAATGTAAACACCAGCGGGAATGACGTTACCAACTGTGGTAGCGGGAGTAGTGGTAATCTGAAAATACGCACCAGGCGTATTAGCGACTGCACTTGCAAGGATAATTTTATTAAGAGCTAATGCCATTTTATATTCTCCTTATAGCGACAAGTAGTTGTAGCCAGTGATCTTAGACATTGACTTGGGCTTCACAGACACCAACTCAGCAATCATAAGAACAGCACCTACATAACCAATCTGCCAATTTGGTAGAGTTGATTCAAATCCTGTGAACACAAATGAACCTTGCTCGTGGATGTACAAGCTCAAGTAGTTGGTGTTGAGGAAATAAACCGTACCTTCTGGACAGTAAGGGTCTGGATAAATTGGCACACCAGCAACCATCAGTGCTCTGAATGCTGCTTGAGGGCCGTTGTTGTCACCGTCAAAGCCAGAGCCTGGGGTAATAACATATTGCTCTTGACCAACAAAGTCTTGAGCCAACAAAGTCCATGTACCAAATCCGCAGACACCGAAAGAAGGCATTTCTGCGCCCTTTTTCACTGTACCAGAGATGTACTGGAGAATGTTTTGTCTTGTGGGATTCACGTTACCAGCAGCGTAAACCTTAGACTGCCACCAAGTATAGGTAGAGCGGTTAATGTTGCCGTAAGTGGTTTGGTATGTAGCTCCACCTGTACCGTCATCCACAGCAGCGGGCAAGCCGATGAACTGTTGATTGTTGGTGGTGTTGTTGTACAAGGCCGTTGCCATTGCGTCCATCATGACGTTTGTTGCGTCATTCATACGGGCTTCAATCAGCGGAATAATTGCAGCATCTTGTTGAGCCACGCCTTCCATACCGAGGAACGGCACGGGGGAGATCATCAACTTGAGGTCAAATTCAGCGTTGTAAGCACCTTGTTGGACTGACGGCTGGGCAAAAGAGCCAGAGTAGTCAGACCACTGAGCGTTCACAAACTGTGCGCCCTGGACGGGAACAGTTACTGAAGAAACACCACCAGAGGCTTGTTGACTGTTAGCAATCAACGCAGCCATTAGTGGCGTAGAGTTATACAGTTGGACAACCAGTTTAGGAATAAACGCACGTCTTGTGACGTAGGTTAATTCTGTAAACTGACTTGACCCTGTTTGAGGCAGAATACCGCCACCAATAGCCATAGTTAGCTCCTTAAAGACGGGCATCTCTGCCCAAACAAATTACACCCTCTTTTACAAACCGATAGGACGTGTGGGTTTCCGCAAATCTGCGAAAGCACGCACGGCCTCTTGCTGCGCTGCGCCCCGTGGGTCTTTCCAATACTTACCAAGATCAAATTGGCGAATAGCACTGGGGTTGTACCCTGTAGGCGTAGGCTTTGCAGCTTGTTTCATCCAGTTGTAGTGCTCTGCAGCCGTTTCATGGTCTGCAATGCGTTTCTCCAACATCAATTTTTCTACTTGAGGCATCTCATCCTCACTCACCAACCCTTTTTTCACGACATTACGTCTGATGTTTTCAAGGTTTTCTACTGCCTCACGCTGTGAAAACTTGGCCTTTAAAGCCTCATTTTCTGCACGCATTTGAGAGATAGCTGAATTGGTGTTGTCCTCAATGTCAAGTTCAGGCACATTCAATCCAGGACGAATCTTCTTCGTCAAACGCAAAATATCCTTGCGTGTTTCTGGCGTGTCTGCGAGCTGCTGCATTAAGCCAGCAAGCTCGTCTCTTTGTTCAAGTGACAGGTTTTCTAAAGACATTTTGTTACCCTCTTACCGTTGTTAGATGACTTTTTTGCCGTCAGCTGGCTTTTCAACTCTCATACCGTTTGTAGCTGCTTTTGTAGCACCTGACAAACCACCGAATTGAGAATAACGGGGCGTGTTAATCACTACACCGTTCTTTTGATTGTTGTCTGTGGGTCTACGGGGAGACGCTGCGCCTCTGGGTTTAAACAAATCCATGATTAACTCCTATTACATTGGGGGGGGCATACCACCGCCAGGAGGTGGGGGCATACCTGGTGGCATACCACCACCTGGGGGAGGTGGAGGGGGTGGAGGCATTCCACCACCAGGTGGTGTCATACCAGGAAGGGGTGCAGCCGCTAGTGACTTACTCTCGGGAGTAGCGCCACCAGCTTGGGGGAGAGACTGTAGCATCTGAATAATCTCAGACTGCTGCAACTCGTTTGTTTTGTTTTTGCGTGGACCTAGCACCTTGTTCAGCGTAGAGATGGCTGCCAAAATGGACTTGCCTTCTTCTGAGTCTGAACCGATAGAGGCCAAGGACTGCTCTAGCAAGTCTTGCGCCATTCCAAGGTTGATCATGGCAGCTTGTTTGCTACCCATCTTAGGTTCTGGGGTAGACATGGGAGAACCCATAGGAGGAGTTTCTGCATCTGGTGGGGCTGAACCCATACCAGCAGATGTAGGCAGTACAGGCGGGAGCGCACCAGCGGACTTAGGTCCACCCATTAACTCCATCAATTTGTCTTGCGGAACACTCATCTATTTCTCCTTGCCCTAGTTTGTAACCACTTACAAACTTTCTGTCAAGTGGTGGGGGGTGATTAGCGACAACCCCCCAAAGTCGTTAAGTGCAATTACTTGCGCTTATGTTTGCGTGCTTTGCGTGCCATGATGCAACTCCTTGAGCAGCGGCCACCTATTTAAAAGGGAAGGCAGCCATACCCTTCTTCTTTGCAGGAAGTCTTACCGTCTGGTCTTGCGACCACGTTTGTGTGCTTTGTACATAAACATCTCCAGTTAAGTTCTGGCGTAAGAGCGTTGTGTCCTACCACCAGACGAGTTTTTAACACCAGTTTGGCGGTATGTCAAACCAGGCCCTGACGATTCCCGTTTCAGAGTATCAGAACTTACTCTGGGCTGATCTGCACGGGGTTGAGTTTGTGGACCACCCACATTCTTAGTTGCCATGATTAACCCACCTTTTTCAGTTCTGGTTTCTCTTTATGAGATGGAGGAGCTGGGGGTTGCCCAGCTTGTTTTTCCTCCATACGCTTTAGACGTGACTTTAATTCTTCTTTCATGGGTGGTTCAATCAAGTCCAACAAGGACTCTTTGTCAATCACTCCAGCCTTGAAGAGATTAAAGGCCATCTGTCTGTTGTCTTCCATGAAGATGGGGGAGTTGCTGTGAGCGTCCACTTTCACAGTAAAGTTACTGGTGAATTGCTCTGCAATAAACGTGTGGCCTTGCGTGTCTTTAAACCTTGTATCGTCATAAAGCTGCATACATTTGAGGTATAGAGTTGCCAATTTCTCTAGACTGTCCTCGATAACGAGCGCACGCTTCTTTGTTCTTGATGAACCTAGACGAGCCAGTTGACTTGCATGACCTGCTGATCTCACCCCCGCTTCACCCTTGCCTGAGAGGACGTTGCCAATACCGCTGGCCTCCTCAAACATAGCATCCACTTCTTTAATTTCTGTAAATAGATCAGGTGGCATATTTGGGGCCATCTTCTCTACTTTTGCGTTTGGCATATCTGTAGAGAGTAAACCACCCGCACGGTTGAGTGCAAAATTCTTCTCGTCCAAAATGCCCGTAAATCCAATAAGTGCCGTGGGTGGGCTAACTTGTTTGGATAGCAAGTCTAGAATCTCGCTCATGCGTTTGTTTCGCAGCTGCTGCAAGAAGACCAGGCGTTGAACTTCTGATCCACCCCAGTAGTAATCGTAGAGCGGGTTAGGGCACAACTGCACAAATGGCAGTTCACCCTTCATAAAGAGGGACTCACCTGGGCGGTCATAGATGATCACGTCAGGGTCTGCCTTTGTGACTACACGGTAGTCTGCTAGTTCATCATCCCAGACCCACAGCTCAGTCATCTCAACTGTATCTTCTGAAACCTCGGCTTTGTATCTGTTGCCCCCTGCCAAGTCTAGGTTCACATTACCGTACATGGTAGGGTTAGACTGGGAGAGAATGATCCTCTCTAGGCCGCTTGCAACTTCTGTTCTTTCGTGTGGCATAGATCCAACACGGTTAACAATTTCTTCTCGTCTTGGGTGCGAGTACAGGCGTGCGTACAACTCAGACTTGGTGATGTAGTATTTTTGAATGATCGCTTCTTGGCGGTCTGTATAGGTAATGTCTTCACGCAACACGCCTACGGTGCCTGGTTCAACCATGTACGGGTGAATCCCGTTGTTCATGATTAACTTAACGTAAGAAGTACCGTAGACCAGTGACCAGGTGGTAGCGGTAGAAAACACCTGATCGGCATTGGAATTTAGCCACTCGTCATTGAGTGCCTTGGTAAGAACAGGCACTTTCTGGTGTTCGTTCTCAGGTATGGATGCACCCAAGTTAATGCTAAATCTGGTGGTTTCTGCTGAGTAGAGAAACGAGGTGAGCTGGTCTAGATGGGGAAAGATCTTATTGTAGAGGGCTGGGGCTTCATCAAGCCCGCTGCCAAACAAGTACCAGTTTCTCAAAGATGCGTAGTCAGTTTTGCGAGAGCCTAAAGAGACTTCACATTTGTAGATGATGTCTTTAAAAAACTCATCTCGATCTAGCGCATTCTTTGGAATCTTCATGTTTTTACTTTCAGACCCTCATGATCAACCATAGTCCCAGCACCCGCCTTGGGTGGTGTGAATTGTCCTATATCTCTGGGCATAATGGAAACAGATTCGTCTTTTACGGCCTTAAACTGCCCACCCATAACCGATTTAAGGTTAATGTTACCACCATTGCCCCACATAACGCTATCCCCAGGCCGTGGTTCTTTAGGTTGCTCTGCCATTCGCTTGTTGTTGGCCTCCATAGCCTCAGTTGCCTGGTTAAACTCCTTGTCTGACAGCTTATTTTTGCGTTTTAGGTAGCCAGACTGGTGCTCACCCGCTTTGGTGGACTTGATGTCGGTCATATCAAAGTCCATAGCCAGCTGCTGTAGGTTTTTGTCTGTTTTTGTGGTCTTGGAAGACTTTATAGCCACTGGTTGAAGAAAAACCACAGATAAAGCAGCATTACACCCCTTTATCGGGCACTTGGCCTCTCTAGACTCAAATACACCGTGCGATTCGCAGAAATAGTCCTTTAGAACACCCATATTACCCCCTTTTTGACAAAATATCGTTGAAATTGCTGTAATCATGCCTGTTTACAGCCCCTAGTTTGATTTTTGCTGCCCCACTTGATAGGTCAATTTTTAGCTGAGACACCATAGGAACAACTGGTTCTTTCCTAAAATCCACATATCTGTGACCTGAAAACTTACGCATGACCTTCACTCTGCCTGTTTTCCACATGGCATAAGCCCTGTTGACCCGTCTTTGGGTGTATTCAGTCAGCGGTCTGTTCTCTTTAACGAACACTTCTTCCATGTGCATCTTAGAAAGTCCCGCCAGTTCCCCAAATAGTTCAATAGAAATGCCCCTGTCCTTGTCCTTGAAGAACAATTTGATCTCTGTCATAAGCTGTTGCTTGCTAAGAGCGTGCGTCTTTTCCACCGTAGACTCCTATCATCTTCAAGTAGTTGGAGACATTCTTGCCAACTGCAAGTTGTTCTGGCGTGTACTCGTCTTGTTTGAGAGACATCTCCTTAGATAGACGCATACCGATTAGCCTTGGCTGCACTTGTTCTGCCCACGCAATGGTTGCTAGAGCAGCTGCTATCACTCGGTCATCCTTGCCACGGCCTGGTGCGCCTATAAACCCGTTCTCCCGCACAATGCCTTTCATCTCTTCTAGCGTATCCATGCTGTAAATGCCCATCATGCCACGTTCAAAGTAATCCTTCATGTAAGACAGCATACGCTCTTTAGAACTAGAACTGGTCACAAACCCAATGGAGGAGGACAGGCCACCCATGTTGTCCATGCGTCTCCAAATGTAGTTGGACATACTGCCCAGCACGTCCATCAAGCCTCTGCCCGTGTCCCCTGTCATTGCTGCAGCCAGGCGTTTGAGGTTTCTTAGTTCATTGATTACGGCTTGGCCTGGACCGTTCACTTCTAGGTTGAGCGTACTATTCTTGTATGCCCCCGCCAGATGAGCAATAACCCATGCGAATTGGTAGGTGTTGAGTTCTGATGTTGCAAACTCTGCCACTTGATCAAGACCATCCGCATAAACTCGAAACACCTGAATGCAGAATCTATCGGCCCAGTCTGATGATCCGTAGGCAGGATCTGCACCGATGACGTAGTAGGCTGAGTCAACTGGTTGTTGCCATATCCGCAGGGTAGCGAGACGATCTGTTGATTGAAGGCACTCTGTATCTTGAAAGAGTTGTCCAAATGCGTATCTGTAACACTCATAGTCCAACCCCTTTGCGTGCTTGGCTGCGTCTGTGCAGCGACTGTTAGAAAAGAAACTTGTTCCCGTCATCACAAACGCATAGTCCTCAGTGGGTGGAAACTCCTGGTACATAAGGGTTTCGTCCTTGATCCCCTCTGCCATCTTCCACCGCCACCAGGCCATTTGTCTGCTGTTGACCTCAACCCCGTACATCTTTTTGATTTCCCTGACCCACTCTTTCTCATCAGACTTGAGTTTGCCATCCCAATACACTTTGTACTCTTTGCTCTCAGCATCTACGCTGTAGTATTCGTTTCTCCACCAGCCACAGAAGATTGCACGCTGAGTACGGGCTTTCTTAGCGGTCTTGTACATATCATGGAACATATTGAACCCCTGTGCCGTGGACTCGAATAGGTAGAGTCGTTCAGGGTTCTTTTCTGCGAGTGAGGCGATGAGAGACGCTAGTCCTTCTTCATTTCCCCAGGATGCGGTCTCTGTACCATGTAGGTAAGTGATAGCCTTGCCTTGGCCCAGTCGAGCTTTGTTTCCCGCAATCTGGTAGAAAATACGACTTCTGTTCTTGAGGACCATTTGGTTGCGATTGTGGGCCACCAACGGAATCTTGTACTCTTTGGGTAAACCCTCAATGTACATTCCCAGTGTTGAGCGGAACATATCCCTGTTCTCTTCTGTATCTGCAACGAGTGTTCCTTGCCACCCAGGATGTGTGAACTGCCAATACAAATCCAATGCCAACGACACTGTGGTGATCCCCAGCTGCCGCCCTTTGAGTATGACGAAAAAGTGGACATCTTCTTTTAACCCCTTATCAATCTCACCCATCACATACGATTGAGTCCCCAGAAGTTTGCCCATCTTCTTGAGACCCTCTTCCTTGGTCTCAATCTTGAGTTCACTACAGAACTTGTAGAACTGCTGGAGGTTGAAGTTCATAGGGGTGTTCTACAGGGCAACATATTGTTGTAGTCAAACGTGTTGTTCCTAATGCCCTTACAGATGTTGTGAAACAAGGTTGCATTGTTGGGCATTCTGCCCTGGTACAAGTGAAACACCCCTCCCTCAAAGTGTGTGCCTATCCCGTACTTCCCGTAGGTATGCAAGTCCCACGCCCCCTCTTCTGGGGTCTTGAAGTAGTGGGTTGGATAAAGAGTCTTGTACTTGACCTTGTAAATTTCGGCAGCATAGCTCACGTTCTCTGCCACGTCACACGTCTCATTCTCACAAAATGACGGTCTTCCCATATCATCCCAAATGTCTCTGCTGATGGCTAGAAAGGCGGGGGCTGCATAGATATGTGAGTAGGGTGCAATATGATTGCTCACCTGGGCAATCCCCACCATGCTTTTGTTGTTTAGGGCAAACCCTATAGCCTTGTCCACAATCTCCTTGTTGGTGGGCACACAGTCAATGTCCAGAAACAACTTCACCTCTGCCATGCTGGACATCATGATGTTGTCCATCCAAATCCCGTGTGGGATTTCTTGTTCTGTGTAATTCACAGTCAGCCCCAGATGCTCACAGGTTTCTTTGTGAGCGTTGACAATCAGACGGTCTACATTAGGCCAGTGTAAGCAGTGAATCTGGGGTTGCATCATTTGTAAATCATCCTGGCTAGTTTATAAATCTCTACTGTCTTGTCTGTCATCATGATCATCTGTGAGTCAACGGGTGGCACTTCTCCTACCGCCTTGTAGTGCTGCACTACCCTAGTCGAGTAATTCACAGTAGGCTTTAATGATCTGGCTACCCTGACATTATGAGCCTTCACGTTTGCCCACATATGACGGTCTCCTACCGCACAGTCAGCTCTACTCTTGAACATCCAGTTGCGTGCCAGGTGGTGCGCTGTAGGCCCAAACAAATAACAGTTGGTATCATTAAAGTCATACCCGTCTGACTCCTCGTCCACGCACATCCACGAACCATCTTCTCTGTAGAGGTTTCTAGGACAGGTCACCACGTCCACGTTGGCCTCCTTCATGACCCCCAACATTGTCTCTAGGTGATTAGGTTCATACCAACAGTCTGCATCCAAAAAGGCAATGTAGTCGTACCCCTGTGCAGACGCTACCGCAGCCCCCACCCCTCTGGGCGTGTCTCCAAAATCAGCACTGTTGGGTATTGTGATGTGCTTGATCCAGGACAACTTTTCCACCACCTCATTAGGATACCCGTCTGCCACCATGAAGTGATCTACATGACTATGGGTCTGGTTGCCCACACTGGTCATGCAATTGGTCAGCGTTTCTATTTCTTCTTTGTAGTAAGGGGTAATAACCGCTATCCTCATTCTTGTTCCCTTGTGTTCTTATCCTTGAGTTTGGCTTGAACCGCAAGATATAAACTTTCCCAATCGTGATGCTCTGCAACTAATTTTTGTTTATCCTCATCAGTCAACCCTACCCATGTGCGTTGTGGTGCGACATAATTTGGCCCCGCCATGTGTTCGTGGAATTGCTCCCACGCCACAGGCTCATCTTTTTTTTCTAATGCTTCATCTTTAGCAATAGCATCAAAAATAGTGCGTACCATACCTTCGCTAAAATGTTCGCAGAGTAAAATAACTGCTTCGTCTTTAGTCATATGTTGCGCTCCTTCAGCTTGGTTTCTAAAGCTCTTGCATTTTGTTGAAAACTCATGGTATCCATGTATATTTGTTCAATTTCCTCATCCGTCAGTCCTACCCATGTGCGTTCTGCTGTAATGTAAAGAGGTACTGTATAGCTACCTTCTTCACGCTCATGTTCGGCAGGGCAGATTACATCAAGGATAACTCCGTCTTTTTCCATGCCCCACGCCACAGGCTTAACTTGCTCTTGTTTTGGTTGTTGTAGTTCTTCATTAGGGCATTTGCAAGTTCTTGGATTGCCTACATACCAAGATTCGCCACAATCTTCGCAACAAAACTTAAACATGATTTTTCTCCTTGAGGTATTTTTCGTAGTCGCTCATTAAAGATACTGCCGTTTTTCTGTCCCAGTTTGATGGGTAATACGCAACAACAAATTGCGCCTTTTCCTCATCCGTAAGTCCTACCCATGTGCTTTGTGGTGTGGTGTAAAGAGGTTTCCATTCTTGTGTTTCTTTTTTTAACGAAACACCTCGTTGATTTAAACCTTGTAAATACCACGCCACAGGCTCATCCTTCGCTTCTTGCTGTGGTGCAACATAACCAACCACTTCAGCATTGAAAGCAATCTGTGGTTTTCCCATGTCAGGATAAAACTGTTCCCAAGGCACAGGCTCTTGCTTCTCTGCGTCTGCGATGGCTTGGCGTAGGGATGTGGTTGCTTCATCAACTTGATCAAACACAAAATCATCCCCAGTAAGAGAACCAT
>Ga0214202_1000136_pt1 | contig 33972 bp, 34 predicted proteins | sample TroBogEpilimnion_9_FD_153040 | JGI IMG/M metagenome (GOLD analysis project Ga0214202, IMG submission 153040) | Freshwater microbial communities from Trout Bog Lake, WI - 03JUN2009 epilimnion | ecosystem: Environmental > Aquatic > Freshwater > Lake > Epilimnion/Euphotic zone | place: Trout Bog...
AGCTCCTTCGGTGAAAAACGTCTCAGAACCGTCTTTTACCGAGCCGAAGGGGTGGCTGCCCACCTCAGAATTTACAGCACTTTACGGACGCAACCCGGGTTTGCCTTTTAGCGGTATGGGACTTATAGTTTTCCTAAGGTCAGTTACGGTTGATCTTGGGGACTCAAAAACCCCTAGCCAGTAGCGGCAGGGCTCCTGTCGACATCCAACGAGCCAACTCGGCCATATGCCGGGGTGGCGGCGTCATGTCCAAGTCGCGAGACTAAAAGCGTTGCGACCATCTACTGGTGGTTTTTTGAGCACCCCGGCACCAGCGCGATTCTGCGCCGGTGCCGTTTGGTTTTTAAACGCTTTGGAGAGGGCGATATTATACCTGATGCGTTGCGTGAAGCGGAAGGGTTAGTGGACGGTATGGAGTGAGTGTGATCATTCATCCGTCATTGCGAGCGATGAGCGAAGCAACCCAGTTGATAGACATTTTTTGGGTGAAATTTATTCGCTTTTATTTTTACTTCATGCAAGAGGTGAACCGCCGTATCGTGATTTAGCCGCCAACATCATCTGGGTTGCTTCACGTTCGTTCGCAATGACGGTTGATGTTTCTTCACACCATCATCGCCAACGCCACCACCACAGCCCCTTCCATCACCGCCGCCACGCGATACACCCACAACGCGCGCCGAATATCCTCAGCCGTCGCGTCGCGTTTGCCATTGCCCATATAGGCATCTTCCACCATCTCGCTGCCATAGAGTCTTGGCCCCGCTATTTTCAACCCCAAGGCTCCGGCCATCGCGGCTTCGGGCCAGCCGGCGTTGGGGGAGCGGTGGTGTTGCGCATCACGGTGGACGGCTTTGATTGCCTGCCATGCCGAGCAGCCGGGGAGGAGCGCTGCCGCTAGAATAATCAATACCGCGCTGAGGCGCGAGGCGGGGAGGTTGATGAGATCGTCGAAGCGGGCGGCCGCCCAGCCGAAGGCGTGGTACTTTTCGTTTTTGTGGCCGATCATGCTGTCCGCCGTATTGGCGGCTTTGTAGAGAACGCCGCCGGTGAGGCTAAACATGGCTGTCCAGAAAATGGGGGCGACCACGCCATCGGAAAAATTCTCGGCGAGGCTTTCAATCGCCGCGCGGCTGACGCCCGCTTCATCGAGCACCGATATGTTGCGGCCGACAATCATGCTGACCGATTTCCGGCCCGCTTCCACGCCGCCATTCTCGAGCGCGTTGGCGACGGCGACCACGTGATCATTCAGGCTACGCTGCGCGGGTAGCGTTGCGGCCATGATGATAGCCAGCACGACGCCTTCTTGGCTTTGGATGAGGGTGTGCTCGACGATCAGCGTCAGGCCGCCTGTGATGCCCAAGAGCAGCAGCAGGGCCAAGACGCCGGAGGCGCGGCGGGTGGCAAAGGACCAAGCGGGGCGGTTGAGAACTCTGTCCAACAGGGAAATGAGCGCGCCGATCCAGGTGACGGGATGACCGATTGCGCGATAGAGCGCTTGGGGGTAACCAAAGAGCGCTTCAAACAGCAGCGCCGCTGCCGCGATAAAGAGTGCCCCTGTGACCATGTCTGCCTCTGATCCTTCAACCGCTTCGTCCGAAAGCCTCTATATCCATGGCGGCAAATTAGGCGTGGCCCGTTTGGCCTTTCCCGATGCGCCGGAGCCTTGGATTGATCTTTCAACCGGCATTAACCCGATTTCCTATCCGATTCCCAACCTGTCTGCGGCAAGTTGGACGCGGTTGCCAGAGGAAAATGCGGTTTTTGCCTTGGAAACGATTGCCAAAGCGGCCTATGGCGCGCGGTGGGTGGAGAGCGTCGTCGCCGCACCCGGAACGCAAGCCTTGATCGAACGGTTGCCGAGCCTGTTTTCCGCCCAACGTGTTGGTATTTTGGGGTTCACCTATACCGAACACGCGACCTGTTGGCGAAAAGCGGGTGCTGTGGTTGAAACGGTTGAGCGCGTGGCCGATCTCGCCGGGTATGATGTCGCGATTATCGTGAACCCGAACAATCCCGATGGGCGCTATGTATCGGTGAATGAGCTTTTGACGCTTGCCGGAGAAATGGCGGCGCGCGGCGGGCGTTTGATCGTCGATGAGGCCTTTGTCGATGTGCTCTATGAAGGCGCGAGCCTGGCACCCTATCTGCCCGAGCGCGGGGCGATTATCTTACGCTCCTTCGGCAAGACCTATGGGCTGGCCGGCGTGCGGCTTGGCTTTGCGATGGCGGGTTTTGAGGATGCCGAAGTAATCCGGCAAGCGATCGGGCTTTGGGCGGTTTCGGGCTTGGCGATGGAGGTGGGGAGCAAGGCGCTGGATGACCGCGCTTGGTTGGAGGCCACGCGCGAAAGTTTGATCACGAAAGCGGTGCGTCTTGATACGATGCTGCGCCAAATTGGGTTGACGGTTGAAGGCGGCACGCCGCTTTATCGCCTTGTATCATCGGATCGCGCATCGGAATATTTCAAGCGGTTTTGCGAAGCGGGTATTTTGGTGCGCGCGTTTCGCGATCGTCCGAATTGGTTGCGCCTCGGCTTACCGGGCGATGCGGATGAATGGGCCTTGTTAGAGAAACGTTTAAGAACACTGTAAGGGGGATATCGATGTCGCGCAATTTCTTGAGCCAGTTAACCGGATCCTTTGCCATGCCTGCGGCGGAAAACCCGACGGTGGCGATGGTGGAGGCGGCCTATCATCACCATGGTCTAGACTGGCGCTATATCAATTGCGAAGTGCCGCCTGAAAAGCTTGCCGATGCGGTAAAAGGCGCGCGTGCGATGGGGTGGGCGGGGTTTAATTGTTCACTGCCGCATAAAGTAGAAGTGATCCAATATCTTGATGGGCTTGGCGCTTCGGCGGCAGTGATTGGCGCGGTGAATTGCGCGGTGCGGCGCGATGGAAAATTCATCGGCGAAAACACCGATGGCAAAGGCTTTTTGCAATCGCTGATGGCGGTGATTAATCCCAAAGGATTAAACGCGGTAATGTTTGGTGCCGGTGGTGCAGCGCGCGCGTGTGCGGTGGAGATGGCGCTTGCGGGATTATCGCACATCACCATCGTCAACCGCGATGCAAAGCGCGGGCAGGTGTTGGTGGATTTGATCAATTCGAAAACGCCTGCGAAAGCGGAATTGGCGGTGTGGGATAAAGCCTTTGCCGTGCCTCCTGATACAGCGATTGTGGTGAATGCAACCTCCATTGGACTTTATCCGGATGTGGACGCGCGGGTTAATGTCGATATGGCGTCGATTACGCCTTCTATGGTGGTGGCGGATATTATTCCGAACCCGCCACGCACACTGTTGATCCGCGAGGCAGAAGCGCGCGGGTGTCGCGTGATCGACGGGTTAGGCATGCTGGTTAATCAGGGCGTGATCGGGATTAAATATTGGACGGGTGTTGATGTCGATGCAGGCGTGATGCGGCGGACGGTGGAGGAGATTTTTAAGGGGTGAGGGGAGGATCGTCTTCGTCCCATTCTTCTTCCCAATCTTTACCGCCGTAGAAGACGCGTAAGACGGTGACGTTGGTTTGCTCGACGGTAAACGCAATCGTCACCCTTCGCTCGAACCCGATGATGCGAAGGCCACGCATTAAATCATTGCGGAGCGTGCCGCGTTCGGAGGCGAGGTCGAGACGATTGATGAAGGCGCTGATCCGTTCGACATAGGCGAGCGCGACAAACGGTCCGGCTTGATCGGCAAGCCAAGTATAGATGCCACGCAGATCGAGATTGGCCTGATCTGAAAAGATGACATCGCGATGTCGCATTAGCCTTTGGCAATCCTTTCAGCGTGCAGGGCACTAATGCCCTTCATCACTTCCTCCATCGGAATCCCGCGCTCGGGATGCGCCTTCATTTCCAGCGCGGTGGGAACGACTTCCTCACGCAACCAACGTTCAATCGCCGCGTCGCGGGCTTGTAGCGCGCGGAGGCCCTCGCGAATGACTTCGCTGCCCGAGGCGTAATCGCCGGATGCTACTTTCGCGTCGATGAAATCGGCATGTTCTTTGGGCAGGCTGAAGGTACGCTTGGCGACACCGGACATGATACAACTCCCGAATGCTGGTATGACTTATTCATACCAGCAAAATTCAGGATTGTCGACAGGTTTTGATCCCGAAAGTGGCTTCTCACCCCCGCTCGACGAAATTCTCCAGCACCATTTTCCGCCCGGCCTTCTCAAAATCGATGGTGAGTTTATTCCCATCCACAGAGGCCACTGCGCCATAGCCAAACTTGATGTGAAACACGCGTTCGCCTTCGTTGAAATTGGAGGCGGTTCCCGTGGATTTGGCGACCAATTCGCCTTCGATCAGCATCGGGCCTTTGCGCGTTGTGGCTTGGGCTTTGGGTTGGTTTTGCGTTTGTGCGCGTTGCCAGCCGGGGGTTGAATAGGAGGAGCCGCCAAAGCCACCTTGGTCGAAGCGCGAGCGGCCATAGCCGCCATGGCCGCCAAAGCCTGCGGGGGCGTCGATGATCTCGACATGCTCGGGCGGGAGTTCATCGATAAAGCGCGACGGTGTTGTGGCGTTCCACATGCCGTGGATGCGGCGGTTGCTGGCGAAATAGAGTTTCGCGCGGCGCCGCGCGCGGGTGATGCCCACATAGGCCAATCGGCGTTCTTCTTCCAAGCCCGCGCGGCCGCTTTCATCGAGCGCGCGTTGGTTGGGGAAGAGGCCTTCTTCCCAGCCGGGGAGAAACACGGTGTCGAATTCTAAACCCTTCGCGCCGTGCAGCGTCATGATCGAGACGCGCTCGGCGGTGTCGTTGTCGGTCATTTCCATGACGAGCGAGACGTGTTCGAGGAACGCACCGAGATCGGGGAATTCATCCATCGAGCGGACGAGTTCTTTCAAGTTTTCGAGGCGTCCGGCGCTATCCGCTGTGCGCTCCTTTTGCCACATATCGGTGTAGCCGGATTCTTCCAAAATTTGCTCGGCTAACTCGCCTTGTTTCATCGTCTCAATGAGGGTGGACCAACGGCCAAAGCTTAAAGCGAGTTCGCGCAATGCACCGCGCGGTTTGGGCTTTAGCTCGTCGGTTTCAATCAGTCGGCGCACCGCTTCCAGCATCGGGATTTGCGCCTTGCGGGCGTAGAGATGAACCTGCTCGATGGTGGCGTCGCCTAGGCCACGCTTTGGTACATTGACGATGCGCTCAAAGGCCAAATCATCGGTCGGGTTGGCGACGACGCGGAGATAGGCAAGGGCATCTCTAATTTCGGCGCGTTCATAAAAACGCGGGCCGCCAATGACGCGGTAAGGCAGACCAAGCGTGACAAACCGGTCTTCGATTTCGCGCATTTGCGCGGAGATACGCACCAGAATGGCCATATCGGCGAGGGAATGGCCTTTGTGCTGCAGCGCTTCGATTTCTTCGCCGATCAACCGCGCTTCTTCTTCTGAATCCCATGCGCCGGTGAGCGTTGGTTTTTCGCCTTCCTCGTCATCGGTGAAGAGCGTTTTGCCCAAACGGCCTTGGTTGTGCGCGATGAGTTTTCCGGCGGTGGCGAGGATATGGCCGGTCGAGCGGTAATTGCGCTCTAAGCGCACCACAACAGCGCCCGGAAAATCTTTCTCGAAGCGCAAGATGTTATCGACTTCGGCGCCGCGCCAGCCATAGATCGATTGATCATCATCGCCGACGCACGCGACGTTGCGGCGGCCTTGGGCGAGCAGGCGCAGCCAAAGATATTGCGCGACGTTGGTGTCTTGATACTCGTCGACCAGCATATATTTGAAGCGCTCTTGATAGGCTTGCAGCACATCGGGGTGCTCGCGGAAGAGGCGCAGATTTTCGAGCAGGAGATCGCCGAAATCGGCGGCGTTCAATTGCTTCAAGCGTTCTTGGTAGAGCGTGTAGAGCTTGCCGCCCTTGCCATTCGCAAAAGCGCCGGCTTCGCCAGCTGGGACTTTATCAGGCGTTAGGCCACGGTTTTTCCAGCCATCGATGAAAGAAGCGAGCGCGCGGGCGGGCCAGCGTTTCTCATCAATATCCTCGGCGCGGATCACTTGGCGCATCAGGCGGATTTGGTCGTCGGTGTCCAAAATCGTGAAATCGGATTTGAGGCCGACGAGTTCGGCGTGGCGGCGCAAAATCTTGGTGCCGATGGCGTGGAAGGTGCCGAGCCATGGCATGCCTTCGGCCACTTGGCCAAGCAGATGCCCGATCCGCTCTTTCATCTCGCGCGACGCTTTGTTGGTAAAGGTCACGGCCAGAATTTGCGAAGGGTAGGCGGAACCCGTGGCAATGATATGCGCGATGCGGGTGGTGAGCACGCGGGTTTTACCCGTGCCTGCACCGGCCAGCACCAGCACGGGACCGTCGATCACTTCCACCGCGCGGCGCTGCTCCGGGTTTAGCCCATCGAGATAGGCGGCGTTCGAGCGCGCAGCGGATTGCGCACGCGCCGCCAGCCCGCCGGCTTGCGGGGTGTAGGAGAGATCATCGTCCAAATCGAGCGGATCGGCCAAAAGCGGGGCGCCTTATTGAAGGAGAACATATCGCGAATCAGTGGCGAGGATGCCGAAAGGCCGAGCGAATGTCGACCTTGCCGGTTGGATAGATGGGGATGGGGAGGCGGTTTGGGTAGGTTTAGCCTGTAATCCGTCCTTGCGAGCGATGACGGGGGTTTTTATGCCGCCCACATCTGCATTGGGCGATAGATCGCTTCCGACACATTGCTTAAAAACTGCTTGGCCGCGTTTTCGTGCGAATAGCCGAGCGCGAAATGGCGAGCCGTGTCGCGCGAAATATCCAAAGCGGCAAGCGCTGCGGCGCGTAGATCATGGTTCATCACGCCTGCGCCTGCTTGAACCAATTCTGGAATAAGGCCGTCCACGGGAAAGGCCGCAACCGGTGTGCCGGTGGCAAGCGCTTCGAGCATCACGAGGCCGAAGGTTTCGGTTTTGCTGGGGAAGACGAACACGTCGGCTGAGGCATAAAGCCGCGCTAGATCTTCGCCAAAGCGGGCGCCCAAGAAATGCGCATCGGGATATTTGGCTTGTAGCATTTCACGATCCGGACCATCGCCGACGATGAGTTTCGAGCCCGGCAGATCGAGGGATAAAAATGCTTCGAGGTTTTTCTCAACCGCCACGCGGGCGACGCAGAGAAAAATCGGACCAGGCAGATGCATCGGCGCGCGGGCATTGGGGTGAAACAAATCCGCGTCGACGCCGCGAGACCAAATGAGGCAGCGGTTGAAGCCCTGTTCCTGCAATTCTGTGCGAAGCGAAGGCGTTGCCACCATGGTTGCGACGCCCGCATTGTGGAAATACCGCATCACGCCATAGGTGACGGATTCAGGCACGGGGTAGCGTGCCGAAATATATTGCGGATAGCGCGTGTGATAGCAGGTGGTAAAAGGCCGCCCCACTTTGATGGCCCAATGGCGCGCGAGCCAGCCCAACGGGCCTTCGGTTGAGATATGCAGGGCATCGGGATTTTGCGCCTCAATCGCATCGGCGACGGATTGCGGCGTGGCAAGGGCCAGTTGAATTTCCGGATAACCCGGCAGCGGTGCGGTTGGATACTGTTGCGGCGTTAAAAAGCGGACCGTATGGCCGAGGCGCTCGGCATCAACCGCTAAACGGTCCAGCGTTCTCACAACGCCATTGACTTGCGGATGCCATGCATCGGTGACGATTAAAATACGCATAGGAGATTTCGAGTCCGGATTTTTCGACACTAAAAACCGGATTCGTGTTGCGGTTTGATGACGGTCTTACGTCTGCGGGCCTGAATTAATGAAGACCGACCTTGCCTTTGCCTGAACGGGAAGGGATTTCGATGGTACTGCCCAAATGCTCCGGCCGAGGCAGGGCTTTATGGGCGGATTGCATAATGGCGATGGCATCTAAAATATCAGGCGGGAAGGGCGATACTTTTCGCAAGGTCTTGTCGACATGCAGCGCCATTAATTCGGAAGTCGCCGCTAGCCACCCTTCGCGGGAATGGCGCATTTCCAAATAGAGATGCAGGCGCTTTGCATCATAATCGATCAGTTGAACGGTGATCCTGACGGGGCTGTCGGCATAGAGCTCTTGGCGGTATCGCAAATGCGCCTCGCCGATAAAGATCGTGCCCGGGCCTTCCGAATAATAGGTTTCGTTGAGGCCAATAAGTTCAAAAGCTTCATCAATCGCACGCTCAAACAAAACATTATAATAGGCCATGTTGAGATGGCCGTTTCCGTCGATCCAGTCCGGTTCGATCCGCAAAACGGATGAAACGAAAGGGGCGAAAAACAGCGGATTGAGCTTTCGTTTAGCCGTCATTCTTACCGTCACGCGTTGGTGTAGGCCAAAATCATCCCGCAAGAGGTGCTTAAAGGCAAGCTTTAGCGTGTTGAATTCAAAAAATAGTGTCGCCTTCGTACGGTGTTCCGCTAAATTTCATATTTTCGAAGGATAATCATCGCATGATCGACGCTTAGCCGATATCATTGTTGGAAATGAGGGCGAAATACGTCTTTATACGGTTTTGGAACTGATTAACGGGTTTTCTGTGCGCGAATTTTTGACGGGCTTGGCAATTTTGGTGATCGGCGTGCTCTTTGCAGCGCTGATTGCGCCTTTTGTCGTCGATTTTAACAGCCAGCGCCCCTTCATCGAAAACACCCTGACGCAAGCCGTGGGCTTGCCTGTGACGGTTGGCGGCCAGATCGATATTCGGATTTTACCGTTTCCGGTGCTTCACCTTGAAAAAATTGCCGTCGGGACGCCCGATAGCGGTATGGCCGCCAAAGCCGAGCGGGTGAGCTTGGATATTGCGACGATGCCGCTGTTGAAGGGCGAGGTCCATGTGATGGACGCTCTTATCGAGCAACCTTCGCTCACGGTTGCGATGGGGGCGGATGGGGAATTGGCGAGGCTGGCACCACCGTCCGGAACGGAGCCGAATGCGGGCGTGTCGGTCACCATCGAAAAATTGACGATCAAAGACGGTACGATGGCTGTGACGCCCGCGCCGGGTGTGCCAGCCATGACGCTGAGCAAGCTCGATTTGGAGGTGACGGCTGCGTCTTTAAGGGGGCCGTGGCGCGTTGATGGTTCGGGTGAGTGGAACAATCGGCCTGTTGCACTGCGGATTTCCACGGGCAGCGTGGATGAGGCGGGATCTCTCCGCGTGAAGGCCAGCATGGACCATCCGGGCGGCGGGTTTAAAGCCGATATTGACGGGATGGTCGCTTTAACGCCGCGCTTCGGGTTTAACGGCAAGCTTTTGGTTGGCGGCGATATGGCATGGCCGGATGCCGATCTTTTGACGACACGGCCATGGTCGGTTGCCACGCAAGCGCATCTCGATGGCAGTACACTTGAGCTCGCAGCCGCCGAAATTAACGCAGGCGGCGATGAAGGCGGGTTTAAGCTGAATGGATCGGGAGCAGGCGTCTTGGGTGATGGGCGTTCGCTGTCTTTGCTGTTTGATGCCCGGCAAATTGACCTTGATCGTCCGTTGCATGTGGATGGCCAACCTAATCCGACGCTTTCCAAAGTTTTATCGGCTTGGCGGAATGCGTTGCTCGCGTCGGATGATGATTTGCGCCCTGCCATACCCGTCGATTTGAGCATCGCGATTGATAGTGTGATGGCGGGCGGCGATACGATGCGCGGCTTAAAGCTTGAAACGCGGCTCGATTCTGGCGGCGTGACGTTGAAGCATGGCGATGTGCAATTACCAGGTAATTCCAAATTATCGGCATCGGGTGAAATAGGTCTATCCGATGGCGGGGCGTTTTATGGCCATGCGAGTTTTGCATCGAAAGAATTGGCGCGCTTTGGCGGATGGGTGGATGGCGAAGCCTCGGGCCGTTCCGCGCGCTATGGCGAAGCGCATGAAGTGGGAGGCGAGGCCGATTTAGCCTTGTCATCCACCCTTATCGGCGCGAGCAATTTAAAGATCATGCTCGACCAATCCTCGATTACGGGGCTTGTGCGGTATGCGTTGCCAGAAATGGGGCAGCGCGGCCGTTTGGATGCGCAATTGGCGTCCGACGGATTTGATCTTGAGCAATTGCCGGAAGCCTCAATTGTTGCGGCGCGGTTTGGCGCGATTGACGCCTCCGTTGTGATTGATGCCCGCAATGTTCGTGCGCCGCGTGTGCGCGATGCACATGCTGGGCGGTTGCAAATGAAGGCGACCGCCTCGGACGAAGGCCTTGTGATTGATATGCTCGACATCGCCGATATTGGCGGAGCGAATGTGAAAGCCAGCGGTCGATTAACGTCGGCGGGTGATCGCGTTGAAGCGCTGATTGATGCACGCGATGTAGGCCCGATTGCGGTGCTGTTTCGAAAAGTCTTTCCAGGGCCTGTTGCCAATGCCATTGCGGATCGGGCGAAGCTACTCGGACCAGCCAAGTTTAATGTGACCGCGCAACGGGCCTCCGACAAAGCACGCACGATCCAATTGGCTTTTGATGGTACCGCTGCCGGTAGTGTGCTCTCAGGCACCGGCAACATGACGGTGGATGAGGATGATCTCGCTCTGGTGGGCGATGTGAATGCCAGTTCCACCGATGCGGGCCTGATGCTGCGGCAGATCGGTCTTCCGGTTTTGCCTTTGCCACTTGAAGGGGGCGGGCAATTATCCGTACGGATCGGCGGACATTCGGCAGGTGGATTTTTGCTCGGTATAAAGGGCGATGTCGCTGGTGCTGCGGTATCGGGCGATGTGAAGCTCGATACGGCTGCATCGCGGGTGAATGGCGCCGTTCGGTTGAGCTCGAATGACGCGCTGCCTCTGCTGCAAGCACTCGCTTTTCCAACGCCGGATGTGTCGAGCCGATTGCCTGTTTCTCTTGCTGCACAGGCGGAATGGGATGGCGCTGGCCTTCGTTTGACCGATCTTGATGTGCAAGCAAGTGGTCGTCGTTTTTCAGGGGCTGTTGGCTATGCTGCCGCGAGTGGAAAACTAACGGGCGATGTCGCGGTAGATACCGTTTCACTGCCTGCAATTGCATCGTTGGTTGTTGGCCCCATTGGAACGCAGACGGCAGGTGGCATTTGGCCAGCAACGCGGTTTTCACCGCCCGGTCCGCCGCCCTTTGATGTCGATGTAGGGCTAACGGCTAAGGCGTTTGACACGGGGTTTGGTCCGGTCATGTCGGGTGTCGCTATGAAGCTGCTGTGGCAGCCGGACAGCGTCGAAATTCGCGACTTTAGAGGCGACGTTCTGAAGGGGCATGTGCGCGGCAATGTGGCCGTGCGGAGCACAAGCGGGCTAGGCAGCTATTTGGCCAAGCTGAGCTTAACCGATGTTTCACTCGGTGACCTTTTGCCGAAATCAGGCGTGACGGGCATCGCTGATTTTGAGTTTGATGCAGGTGGATCGGGTGAGAGCCTTTCGGCCTTTGCCAATGTGCTTTCGGGTGGCGGTTCGATGAAGGCCAAGAATGTCACGCTGCCGGGCTTTGATGTATCGGCCGTGGGTTCGGTCACCAAGGCGTTGGATGCGGAACGCGATCCGCCGGATCCGAAAAAGCTGAATGATTTGATTGCTACGAAATTACTGGCCAAACCCCTCACCATTGGGGCTTTGCAGGCGCCGATGACGGCATCGGGTGGCGTAATCCGGTTTGGGCCGATTGAGGCGCATGAAGGTGGCGCTTTGGTGCAGGCGAGCCTTGCGCTTGATATTCGTTCGCTGCGCGTGGATGCACGTTCAACGCTGCTCTCGGATGAGGCGCCGAAGGATTGGGTTGGGCCTCCGCCGCAGGCGACTGTTGGGTTGAAGGGTTTGGTGGGCGGAACCATGATCCGTGATGTGGATGCGTCCTCGCTCGCCAATATTATCACGACGCGCACGGTGTCGCGTGAACTCGCACGACTGGAAGCGCAAGAGGCGGATTTGCGCGAACGGAATGCGTTTGCGCGTCACTTGAAACACGATCGCGAAATGGCTGAGCAAGCCAAAAAAGCGGCTGAGGAAGAACGCTTGGCCGAGGAAGCGCGCAAGGCGGAAGCGGCGCGGGCGGAAGAGGAAGCGCGTAAAAAAGCAGAAGCAGAAGAGGCCGCACGAAAAGCCAAAGAGGCTGCCGACACGCAGAAAATTTTGGACGACCTTTCAGCGCAAACGGCGGCGGAAGATGCCGCGCGCAAAGCGAAAGAAAAAGAAGTATTGGAAGGCGTTGATCAATTGATCAAAGGCGGCGCGCCCAGTCAGCCATGAGCGCTTAGGCGCGTCTGAAAATCGCGCAAGATCGCAAGCCTTATCGCGGAGGACAGGTTTTGTTGGCCTCTTCCTGCATCGATGCGGCTGATTTCGGCATTCACGCTGTGCCCGTTTGATGTGGCGAGCGCTTGCAGCGCGTCCCAAAACTCAGGTTCAAGCGACACGCTGGTGCGATGGCCTGCAATAACGACGGAATGTTTGATCAGTTCCGTCATGAAGCGGGTGGCAAATCATCATCGGGGGTGAGACGCGCCCCGTCGACAATGCGGGCGATCTGGTCTTTGCGGGTTTTTTCAGCCAATTTTTCGGCTTTGGTCCGCCCGAACGAAGCGCGGTTTTCGGCCGCTTTCTGCTCGTCCTTCTTTTTCTGAAGGGATTTTTTGGCGCGGTTGAAGGGGATAATCTCGGCCATTATTGCTGCGTGTTACGGCTTTTTACGGAAGGCGCTGAGGCTAACGATCTCGGCGCCGCCTTCACCGTCCTTACGGGGCGTTTCGCTCGCCTCTAAAATCCGCTCGAGAAGCTGCGGGTCTTCGGCATCGGCGTGGACATCGTCCGGCGTGTCATTGTCGGCGGACTCGACGCCTGCCAATTCAAATTTGAGGCCGAAATCCACCGATGGGTCCCAAAAGCCCGACATGGCATCGAAAGGCACGATCAGCTTTTCCGGAATACCGCCAAACGAGAGGCCAACTTCAAGCCCGCTATCGGTGACGGTGAGGTCCCAGAATTGGTGCTGCAGGACGATGGTCATTTCTTCCGGATGCCGCTCCAACAGCCGGTTTGAAATTTGCACGCCGGGGGATTTGGTGCGGAAGGAGATGAAAAAATGATGTTCGCCGGGCAGACCTTGTTGGGACGCGTCAACGAGCACGCGACGGACAACGCCGCGAAGCGCCTCTTGGACCAGAAGGTCGTATCGGATCATGTCTTCTGGCATTTTACGCTATCCCACACCACAAATTAAGTGGAGGCTTCTGTTGCCAGGCGCCTCCGGGCCCCGCCTTACGCTGCTAAGCGCAAGGGCTTTGATTTCGGTACCAGCGCCGCATTACGCAGCGAGAGCCACCGGAGCATAGTTGTCATTTGCAACTATAGAAAAGCCCGATAACGGCGGAACCATACCGGAAGAAAGATCACCCTTTACGCCCTCGTCGATCCTATTTCGCCCCCGCCTAAGCGCATCGCTCACCATGGTAATTGACCATGCCATGCGCTTAGGTGGAGGCGCCGGGTACCGCCCCCGGGTCCGAAAGGTTTATTCCGATGCTCGTTTATCCTCATAGCCGCCTTGCGACGGCAAACTGAATATAGGCGTTCCGTCCGCTAAACGGAAGGGGCTAATCCATTGGGGACAAATAGGGGGTATTTTATGAATTCCAGGTCCCGTTTCGGCGCCTAACAGGGTAAGGTCGCGGCCTGAAAAGGATTCGGGACATGCAAGCCTATCATGATCTATTGAAGCGCGTCTTGGCGGAGGGTGTCGTCAAGACCGACCGGACGGGAACGGGTACGCGCTCGGTCTTTGGCCATCAAATGCGGTTTGACCTTTCCAAGGGTTTTCCGCTGGTGACGACCAAAAAGCTGCATTTGCGCTCGATTATCCATGAATTGCTGTGGTTTATCGCAGGCGAGACGAATATCGACTATTTGCGCAAACATGCCGTGACAATTTGGGACGAGTGGGCAGATGAAGGCGGCGAGCTTGGCCCCGTTTATGGCAAACAATGGCGCTCATGGGCCACGTCCGATGGCGGAACGGTCGATCAGATCCAATGGGTGATCAACGAGATTAAGCGCAACCCCGACAGCCGCCGTCTTGTGGTTTCGGCGTGGAATCCGGCGGATCTGGAGAAGATGGCGCTGCCGCCCTGCCATTGCCTGTTTCAGTTTTACGTCGCCGAGGGGCGGCTTTCCTGCCAGCTTTATCAGCGTTCGGCGGATATTTTCTTAGGTGTTCCCTTCAATATCGCGAGCTATGCGCTGCTAACCCATATGATGGCGCAGGTGACGGGGCTGAAGGTGGGTGATTTCGTGCATACGTTTGGGGATGCGCATATTTATTCGAACCATCTGGAGCAGACGGAACTTCTTCTGTCGCGCGAACCGCGGCCTTTGCCCGTTTTAACGTTGAACCCAAAGGTTCAATCGCTCTTTGAGTTCACCTTCGATGATATTGTGATCGAAGGCTATGATCCGCATCCCGCTATTAAGGCCGCTGTTGCGGTTTAAGGAAATTTTATGATCCGTATTCGCCGTGCTGAGACAAAAGACCGCGCCCTTGTCTATGGGCTCATCCGTGATTTGGCCGTTTACGAGAAACTGCAGGATCAGGTTGACGCGACCGAGGCGATGATCGGCGAAGCGCTGTTTGGCGAAAATCCGCGCGCTTTTTGTGAAATAGTGTCGTGGAACGGTGACGATGCCGGCTTTGCGCTGTGGTTTTACAATTTTTCGACGTTTCGCGGGAAACACGGCCTGTTTTTAGAGGATCTGTTTGTGAAACCCGATTATCGCGGCTGGGGCTTGGGCAAAGCCTTGTTGCAGCATTTGGCGCAACGCTGTGTCGCCGAAGGCCTCGCGCGCTTTGAGTGGTCGGTACTCGATTGGAACGAGCCGTCGATCGGCTTTTATAAAGCGATGGGTGCCGAGATGCTGGATGCGTGGACGGGATGCCGGGTATCGGGCGATGCGCTGGTGCGTTTGGCGGCCGCCGAATGAACCTGCCCCTGTCCCTTGTCGTTGCTATGGCGGAAAACCGTGTGATTGGGCGCGATAATGGCCTGATCTGGCGGATTAAATCCGATTTGAAGTATTTTAAGGCCAATACGATTGGGCGTCCGGTGATAATGGGCCGGAAAACCTTTTTATCGATTGGGCGACCGCTTCCGGCGCGGGAAAACATTGTTTTGACCCGTGACCCGGATTTTTCCGCAACTGGCGTTCATGCCGTCCGCTCCATGGACGAGGCGATTGAGCTTGCCAATCGGCTCGGCGTCGAAATGGGCGCCTCCGAGATTGCCGTGGCCGGCGGGGCCGATGTCTATGCCCAAATTTTGCCGCAGGCGCACAAGATTGTGCTGACGCTTGTCCATGCAACGCCCGAGGGGGATGCGTTTTTCCCGGCCTTTGAGCAGATGAATTTTCGCGAAACCTTTCGTGAAACCCATGAAGCGGGGCCGGATGATCAATATTCCTTCACTTATATCACCTATCAACGGACCTGAAGCTTGAACGCGAGCGGGGCGTAGCCGTTGACGAAACGGTACGGAAACCCCATCTGAAAGAAAGTTGTCGGCTCAATTGGCCGGAAGCCGAATAGAAAAGGACGGATTGGATGACCTGGAGTAATCAAGGCGGCGGTGGACCCTGGGGTCCGAAAAAGCCAAATCCCTGGGGGCAGGGGCCACAGGGTGGCGGCAAGAACAATGGTCCGACGCCGGATCTCGAAGACATCATCCGCCGCAGCCAAGACCAGCTGAAATCCATGATGCCCGGCGGGGCCTTTAGCGGTCGCGGCATGGGTTTGATCGGAATGGCCGCGGTAGTGCTGTGGCTCGCGAGCGGCCTTTATACGGTTAAGCCCGACGAAGTGGGCCTCAATCTCGTGTTTGGTCGCTATGTCGGATCGACGCAGCCGGGCCTAAATTACAATCTTCCTTATCCGGTCGGGTCGGTGATCCGTCCGAGTGTGACGACGGTGAACACGACGGAAATCGGGTTTCGTTCAGGCGAGGGCCGCGCGCGCAATGCGCAGCGCGATTTGGCGGAAGAAAGCCTGATGCTGACGGGCGACGAAAACATCGTCGATATTAATTTTGCCGTTCAGTGGCAGGTTAACCCCGCCAAGGCGGGTGATTTCGTCTTTAACATTCAAGAGCCTGAGACCTCGATTAAAGCGGTGGCCGAAAGCGCGATGCGCGAAGTGATTGGCAAGCGCAATATTCAGGCGATTTTGACGACCGAGCGTGGTGCGGTTGAAGCCGATGTGCGGCAATTGATGCAAGATACACTCGACTCCTACGGTGCGGGTGTGGTGATCCGCCTCGTGCAGTTACAGAAGGTTGATCCGCCTGCGCAAGTGATTGATGCGTTCCGTGACGTGCAGGCCGCACGACAAGACCAAGACCGTGCGCGTAACGAGGCGGAAACCTATGCGTCGAAAGTGGTGCCGGAAGCACGCGGTGAAGCAGCCCGTATTCAGCAAGAATCGGAGGCCTATCGCGAACGTGTGATTGCGGAAGCAACCGGTCAGGCGAGCCGCTTTAGCCAGATTTATGCCGAGTATAAAAAGGCACCGGAGATCATTCGCGAGCGGATGTATTTGGAAACGATGGAACGCGTTTTAACGGGTGCTGAGAAAACCATCATCGATCAAAACGGTGCTGCACAGCAAGGCGTTGTGCCGTATTTGCCGCTTGGTGATTTGCAGAAGAAGAATGGCGCGGGAGCAGCGAAATGAACTCGACCAATCGTTTTGTGGCGGGTATCGCCGTTCTTGTTCTTGCCTTCTTGGTGTTGTCTTCGACCTTTGTCGTGCAACAAACGCAGCAGGCGCTTGTGTTCCGCTTTGGTAGCGTGGCGCGTGCGCCCATTACCGAGCCGGGGCTTTATGTGAAATTTCCGTTTATCGAAAATGTGATCACGATTGATAAGCGGATTCTCGATTTGGAATTACCACAGCAAGAAGTGATCGCGTCGGATCAAAAGCGTTTGGTCGTCGATGCGTTTACGCGCTATCGCATTACCGATCCGCTGCGCTTTTATCAAAGCGTGAACAGCGTGGCGGGGGCGAATATTCGCTTAACATCGATTGTGAATTCGTCGGTGCGTACCATTTTGGCGGACGCAACGCTTTCAACCGTTGTACGCGCCGATCGCTCGGGCTTGATGCATAAAATTCGCGATGATGTGAATGCACAGGCGCAGGGACTTGGGTTGCAAGTTGTTGACGTTCGCTTGCGGCGTGCGGATTTGCCGGAGCAAAACAGCCAAGCCGTTTTCCAACGCATGCAAACCGAGCGCCAGCGCGAAGCGGCTGATATCCGCGCTCAAGGTTCGCAACTCTCGCAGACGATCAAGGCGAAGGCCGATCGTGACGTTGTGGTGTTGCGTGCCGAGGCCACCAATACCTCTGAAAAGGTGCGTGGTGAAGGCGACGCTCAAAAGAACCGAATTCTGGCGGAAGCCTATGGTCAGGATCCGGAATTCTTTGCGTTCTACCGCTCCTTGCTCGCATACGAGACGTCTTTGAAACCCGGCGAGACGCGGCTTTTATTGAGCCCCGAGTCCGAGTTTCTGCGCTATTTTAAAGATCCGTTTTCTGCCAAGAATAGCGACCAAATTCAGGAATAATCCTTTTTTAAATGCCATCGAGAGGAGCCAAAGCAGTGCGGGTTTTTCGCTTGATAAAAGTTGCCACCCTTGTTGCCGTTCTATTCTCGCAATCGGTTTTAACGATAGGTGTTATGACGCCCGCTTTTGCGCGCGGACCTGAATCGCTTTCGGGTCTTGCTGAACAAGTGATGGATGCGGTGGTGAATATTTCCGCATCTACCAATGTGCCTGCCGAGCAACAACGCGCGACGCCGATGCCGCAATTGCCGCCCGGTACTCCGTTTCAGGAATTCTTTGACGAGTTCATGAATCCGAAGGGTGAGAATGGCGGCAAGATGCCGCCGCAGCACAAATCAAGCTCGCTGGGCTCCGGCTTTGTGATTGATGCCTCCGGTATTGTGGTGACGAATAATCACGTCATCAGCGATGCCGATGAAATTATGGTGATCTTTAACGATGGCCGTAAGCTGAAGGCCGAGATAATTGGCAAGGACCCTAAGGTCGATTTGGCCGTGTTGCGGGTCAAGCCTGACAAGCCTCTCATTGCCGTTAAGTTTGGTGATTCCGACGTCGAGAAAATCGGCGATTGGGTGATGGCCATCGGAAATCCGTTTGGCCTCGGCGGCTCGGTTTCAGCAGGGATTATTTCGGCGAAAAACCGCGATATTTCGGACCAGTCCTATGGGCAATATTTACAAACCGATGCGGCCATCAATAAGGGCAATTCGGGCGGTCCTTTGTTCAATATGGACGGTGAAGTGATCGGCATTAATACTGCCATTCTTTCGCCGACGGGGGGATCGATCGGTATCGGCTTTGCCATTCCTTCCTCGCTTGCAGCGCCTGTGATTGACCAGTTGCGACAATTTGGTGAAACGCGGCGGGGCTGGCTTGGCGTTCGCATTCAATCGGTGGACGACAATATCGCCGAGACTCTGGGGCTCGGCACAGCGCGTGGGGCACTGGTTGCGGGTGTTGACGAAAAAGGACCGTCGAAAGTAGCGGGCCTTGAGGCGGGCGATGTGATTGTGACCTTTGATGGCAAGCCCATTAAAGAATCGCGTGATCTACCGCGTCTTGTCGGGCAAACGGCAGTCGGCAAAACAGTTGATGTAGTGATTGTTCGCAAGGGTAAAGAACAGACCGTGCGGGTAACGCTTGGACGGCTGGATGAAACGGAAAAGCAAGCCAAGGCCGGGGAGCCGACGCAGCCCGAGCAACCGGTCTTCAAGAAAATATTAGGCCTTGATCTCGTGACGCTAAACGATGAAGCACGCAAACGGCTCTCGATTAAGGACAGTGTTAAAGGCGTGTTGATTGCGAAGGTGGATCCGAATTCTCCCGCGGCGGAAAAGCGTCTCTCGGCGGGTGATGTGATTGTTGAAGTGCAACAGGAAGCCGTTGCAACGCCCGATGCCGTATCCAAGCGCATTGACGCGTTGAAGAAGGATGGCAAAAAATCCGTGCTTCTTCTGGTGGCTAATCCGTCCGGCGAAGTGCTTTTTGTGGCGTTGGGGCTCGACTGAGGTTTATTCCATCCACGTCGAACGCGAATAGCCTTGGGCATAAAGAAGCGCGGTTAGATCGGCATGGTCGATCCGCGCGTCTGCGGCGGCGGCTACGGCAGGTTTGGCACGGAAGGCGACGCCGAGGCCTGCTTCCTTGATCATATCGAGATCATTGGCGCCATCGCCGATGGCGAGCGTCTCCTCGGGGCGGAGCGCGAATTGTTCGCGTAATTCGATCAGCGCCGCGCGTTTGGCTTCCCGACCGAGGATAGGGTCGGCGACTTCGCCCGTCAGCTTGCCATTATGAATGACGAGCGTATTGGCGCGGTCTTCATCAAAACCGATGGTGGCCCCGATGCGGTTGGTGAATAATGTAAAGCCGCCGGAGACGAGAGCGGTATAAACGCCCTGACTGCGCAGCGTTGATATCAGAGTGCGAGCGCCCGGCGTGATGGTGATCTTTTCGGAGATCACTTTGGGGATAACCATCGCATCAAGCCCCTCAAGAAGTTTGACGCGTTCGCGCAAGGCCGGCTCAAACTCCAGCTCGCCGCGCATGGAACGCTCGGTAATCTTGGCGACTTTTTGTTTGACGCGGAGTTCGGCTGCGAGCTCGTCAATGCATTCCTGGCCGATCATGGTCGAATCCATATCGGCAACGAACAGGCTTTTGCGCCGATGCTGAATCGGCTGAACAATGATATCGACCGGTTCGCTGGAAAGCGATTTGCGGATTTTGGCCGATATTTCGTCGAGTTCGGTTTGTGAACGGGCCGAAAAAGCCACGTCGATTGCAATTTGCCGATCAAGGCGGATAAGTTTCGCCCGTTCGGGCAGGGCTTGCGCAAGCTTTGAAAGCAGCGCATCCGACAAAGCGGGCTTATTGGGGTTTGAGACGAGCGTGGCAACGAAATCGGTCATGGAAACAGGGTTATCATGAAGAAGACGGCAGGTCGACGGGCGATCCTGATCGCGGGGCCAACGGCGAGTGGAAAATCGGCACTGGCCATTCGCTTGGCGCAAAGGCTCGACGGTGTCGTGGTGAATGCGGATTCCATGCAGGTCTATCGCGATCTGCGGATTATCACAGCGCGGCCGAGTGTGGCGGAGGAGGCCGAGGTGCCGCATCGGCTCTTCGGCCACGTCGATGCTTCGGAGAATTATTCCGTGGCACGGTGGCTGGCGGATGTGGGCCGCGAGATTTCAGCGATTGTGGCGCAAGGTCGCCTGCCTATTCTGGTGGGCGGTACGGGGCTTTATTTTAGGGCGCTCACGGAGGGGCTTTCCGATATTCCGCCAGTTCCGGATGCGGTGCGGGCTGAATTGCGGGCATGGGCCGAGGATAAAACGGCGGAAGACATCCACGCGCGGCTTGAGACGGTTGACCCTACAACCGCCGCGCGGTTAAGGCCGAGCGATCCGCAGCGCAATCTGCGGGCATTGGAAGTGTTTACCGCAACGGGCCAGCCCTTATCGGCGTTTCATGACTCGAGAAGCGGCGCGGTTTTGGATCGTGCGGAATGCGTGGCCGTGTTTTTGGAGCCGGACCGCGAAGTATTGCGGCAAAGGATTGATGCGCGGTTTGACGCGATGATGGAGAACGGTGCGAGCGAGGAGGTAGAAGCCTTAATGCTCCGCGGGCTCGACCCAGCGCTTCCTGCCATGCGCGCGCATGGCGTGCCGGGGCTGATCCGCGCGATGCGGAACGAGATTTCAGTTGAGGAGGCGGTGGCCATCGGGAAGGCGGACACACGACGCTACGCCAAGCGCCAGCATACGTGGTTCAGGCATCAGGCACCGGCGTTTGAATGGGTTGGTGTTGAGGAGGCGGAGGGGCGGGTGCTGTCCCTTGTGACAGGGTGAATTCTCGGCGTCGTTAGTTCAAGATTTCGATGAAAATTATTGACTTCTTGAATTATTGTTACTACACAAATGGAAATTGAATTTGATCCTTTAAAGAGCTTGGCGACGCTCGAGGAACGGGGCCTTGATATGGCCGACGCATGGCGCGTCTTTGCGGCGAGTCACGTTACGGCCGAGGACACGCGATTTGGGTACCCTGAAGTTAGGCATATAACGGTCGGGTATCTGGATAATAGGATGGTCGTTGTCGTCTGGACCAAGCGAGGCCATAGAATTCGGATCATTAGTTTTAGGAAAGCCAATGAGCGCGAACAAGAAAAGTTTAAAGCCCGACTGGCAGGACCCTGATGACGCGCCTGATCTTTCCACCCCCGAATGGCAGGCGATTTTCGACAAAGCTCCTGTTCGGCGGGGGCGGCCGCCTTTGGATGAGCCTAAGGTTTCGACCACGATCCGGCTCGATGCGGATGTTTTAGCGGCCTATCGGGCCGAGGGGCCGGGCTGGCAGACGCGGATGAATGACGTGTTGCGGCTTCATTTGGAGCGTGAGGGGCGGGGGCGGTGAGCCAAAACATGGCTGTTGCCCAATTCCCCCTTGACGTCTTGGCGCTTCCGCACTATCGTTTCCCCCGAAATCAGGTTGAGGAGCGCATCATGCGCATGAATATTGTCGTAGTAGCGGGGCGTCAGGAGCGGGCCGAACATTAAGTTCGGTTTCCCGAGACTGACGCTGACACGAAGCCCCTGAAAGGGGCTTTTTTATTGCCTAAACGTTCAGACCTTTAAAAGACGGCCCGGAGAGAGATGATGTCAGAGACAATGAGCGGCGCGGAAATGGTGATCAAGGCCATGCAGGACCAAGGCGTGGAGCATATTTTCGGCTATCCCGGCGGCGCGGTTTTGCCGATTTATGACGCGATGTTCCACCAGGACAAGGTGAAGCATATTCTTGTCCGTCACGAGCAGGGCGCGGTGCATGCGGCCGAAGGCTATGCGCGTTCTTCAGGTAAAGTTGGATGCGTGCTGGTGACCTCTGGTCCAGGTGCGACCAACGCCATTACGGGCCTGACCGATGCGCTGTTGGATTCCATTCCGCTTGTTTGCATTACCGGACAGGTGCCAACCCATCTCATCGGCTCGGACGCGTTCCAGGAATGCGATACGGTTGGCATTACCCGCCATTGCACGAAGCATAATTACCTTGTGCGTTCGGTCGAGGATTTGCCGCGCATTTTGCATGAAGCCTTTTATGTCGCCGCCAATGGCCGTCCGGGCCCTGTGGTGGTGGATATTCCAAAGGATGTGCAGTTCGCGATGGGCCAATATGAAAAGCCGCAAAGCAACCAGCATAAATCCTATCGTCCGCAGATAGATGGCGACCGGTCCAAAATCCGTGCGGCTGTCGAATTGATGGCGAACGCCAAAAAGCCGGTGTTTTATTCGGGCGGCGGCGTGATCAATTCCGGCGACGAAGCCTCAGCTTTATTGCGCGAATTGGTGCGGTTGACGGGTTATCCTATCACCTCGACCTTGATGGGCTTGGGCGCTTATCCTGCGGCTGATCCGCAATGGCTCGGCATGCTTGGGATGCACGGCACCTACGAAGCCAATATGGCTATGCATGATTGCGATGTCATGATCTGCATTGGCGCGCGGTTTGATGACCGTATCACGGGCCGTTTGAACGCCTTCTCGCCGAATTCGAAAAAGATCCATGTCGATATTGATCCTTCCTCGATCAATAAGAATGTGCGTGTCGATATTGGCATTGTGGGCGATTGTGCGAGTGTGTTGAAAGACATGTTGGCCGAATGGAAAGCGCTGAACAAAAAGCCCGATCCGAAAGCCATCGCGCCATGGTTGAACGAGATCACGACGTGGAAAGCCAAAGATTGCTTGGCCTATCGCGGCTCCAAGACCACGATCAAGCCGCAATATGCGATTGAGCGTTTGTACGAACTCACCAAAGACAAAGACCCCTATATCACGACCGAAGTGGGTCAGCACCAGATGTGGGCGGCGCAATATTTCCGCTTTGAAAATCCTAATCGGTGGATGACATCGGGTGGCCTAGGCACCATGGGGTATGGCTTGCCAGCAGCGATTGGCACGCAGATGGCACATCGTGACTCGCTCGTTATCGATATTGCGGGCGAAGCCTCGATTTTGATGAACATGCAGGAAATGTCGACGGCGGTGCAATATCGCTTGCCGGTCAAGATTTTCATCTTGAACAATGAATATATGGGCATGGTGCGCCAATGGCAGGAATTGCTGCATGGCTCGCGCTACTCGGAGAGCTACTCAGAGTCGCTGCCTGATTTTGTGAAGCTCGCGGAGGCTTACGGCGGCAAGGGTATTCGCTGCTCGGATCCCGCCAAACTTGATGATGCGATCCGCGAGATGATCGACTATCCGGGCCCGGTAATTTTCGATTGCTTGGTCGAGAAGATGGAAAACTGCTTCCCCATGATCCCATCGGGCAAGGCGCATAATGAGATGATCATGAATGATCTTTCGGACGATGCCGGTGTCGAGATTGGCAATATTATCGATCAAAAGGGCAAAGCGCTCGTTTAATTCGAAGTGAGATGAAACCGATGAAACTCGCTATTGGAAATAAGGCCTATTCTTCTTGGTCGTTGAGGCCGTGGATTTTGATGAAGGCACTCGGCATTCCGTTCGAGGAGGATTTGATCCCCCTCGACACACCGGAATTTCGGCCTCGGGTGAATGCTTACAATGCTGGTTCAACGGTTCCGATTTTGGTGGATGGCGACATCACCGTTTGGGAATCGATTGCCATCATGGATTATGTGGCGGAGCGTTTTCCTGATAAAGCCGTTTGGCCGAAGGATTTGAAAGCCCGTACGTTTGCGCGTGTGATTTCGAATGAAATGCATGCAGGTTTCCGTGGTCTTCGCGGCGCGTGCCCGATGAATATTCGCAAACGCTATGCCGCGATGGATCGGGGTGAATTGGTTGCAAAAGATGTTGCGCGGATCACGCAGCTTTGGACGAAGGCATTGACGGAGTTTGGCAAGCCTTCCGGACATGGGCCGTTTCTCTTTGGCGCGTTCACAGCGGCTGACGCGATGTTTGCGCCTGTCGTTACGCGGTTGCACACCTATTCGATCAAGGTTGATCCGCTCATTCGAGCCTATATGGATGCGGTGCTCGCAAGCCCTGCCTTTGTAGCGTGGCACAAGGATGCGTTGGCGGAGGAGTGGATCGTTGCCCATGATGAAGTGGATGAGCCGAGTATCGGCCCGTTCTTTGCCTGATCGTATCGTCAAGATTATCTGAAAGTTTAAGTTACATGACGCAGTCTCATTATTCCGATGCCCCCGCTTCCAGCATTCCAGCGCGCCACACTTTGTCGATTTTGGTCGATAATGAACCAGGTGTTCTGGCCCGTGTAGCGGGGCTTTTTTCCGGCCGTGGTTATAATATCGAGAGCCTCACCGTGTCCGAGACCGAGCATGAAAAACATGTCTCGCGTCTGACGATTGTAACAACGGGAACGGCCATGGTGATCGAGCAAATCAAGCACCAGCTTGATCGCTTAATTCCCGTGCATCGCGTGATTGATCTCACGGTTCAAGGGGATGCGATCGAGCGGGAATTGGCGCTTGTGAAGGTAACAGGACGGGGCGAACAACGCAGCGAAGCCTTGCGGATTGCGGCGGCTTTCGGCGCGCGGACGCTCGACGCCACCTTGAACTCGTTTGTGTTCGAGCTGACAGGCGCTTCCGAGGATATTGAGCGCTTTATCCGCGTGATGGCCGAACTCGGTATTGCCGAAGTCTCGCGTACCGGTATTGCCGCGATGAGCCGGGGTGCTGAGGCGTTATAATAAATTGCCTGATCGAACCAAATGATCTACAATGTAGATACAATTGGGTTGGTCGGGAAAGGGCGCTGGCATGCGGGTAAAGATTGCTAAATGGGGCAACAGTGCTGCCATTCGTCTGCCGAAAGCCATGATGGACGAGATGCGGATCGGAGAAGGTGGCGAGCTTGACCTGCGCTTGGTCGAGGGTGAATTGCGGGCCGTCGCGGTTCGCGGCACGAACGCTCCGACCTTGGATCAACTTGTTGCCCAGATGAAAGTGCTTGGCGGACCCAATTACGACTTCGGCGCCGAGAAATGGGATACGCTGCCAACCGAAATTGGCGAATATGACGGTTTCCATGATGGAAAATAACCGTGATTTAGCCGATGGTGACATCGTTCTCGTGGATTTTCGACCAGTGCGAGGTCACGAGCAGGACGGTATGCGTCCGGCGCTTGTGATGACGGACGCGGCCTATAATGCCGCGTCGACTTATATTGTGGTTTGCCCGATCACCTCGAACATACGACCTTGGCCCTTCAAGATGGCCTTGCCCGATGGGTTGAAGGTTCGTGGGTTTGTGATGCTTGATCAAATTAAGTCAATTGATCGGCAAAGGCATGTGCTACGACAGATCGATCAAGTGCCGTCGGATGCCATGGCGGAATATCGCGAACGGTTGGGCGTGTTGCTCAAACTGCCTTTAACTGCCGGCCACTGAGCCTGCTTTCTTTTATTAGCTGTGATTTGGAACCCGATGACCTTTGAAACCTTCCTAGCGCTAAGCCTTTACTCCATTGTGGCTTCGGTAACGCCAGGGCCAAATAATTTAATGTTGCTGGCCTCTGGTGTTAATTTTGGCATTCGCCGCACCATTCCGCATATGCTTGGTATCGCCATTGGCTTTACCGCGATGGTCGCCATTGTTGGCCTAGGTCTGGGAGCGGTGCTCGATATCGTGCCCGGCGTGATGATAGGCCTGCGCTATGTCGCCTTGGCCTATACGGTGTGGCTTGCGTGGAAACTCGGGACCAGTGGTTCGCTGGGCACGGGGCAAGCGGGCGCTCAGCCCATGAGTTTTATCTCGGCATGCCTGTTTCAATGGGTGAATCCTAAGGCTTGGGTGATGGCCCTGACCGCCACCGCGCTTTACACTTCGGCACAAGGCTATTTTTTGAGTGTCTTGTTGGTCGCCGCCGTTTTTGGGCTCATTGGCATGCCTTTTATCGCGATTTGGGCCGGATTTGGCGTGGCTTTGCGCGGATTTCTGTCTATTCCGTGGCGTTTGCGGGCTTTTAACGTCGTTATGGGCCTTTTATTGCTCGCCTCGACGGTTCCGTTTGTGTTTGAATAGTCGCTGCATATCAGCGTTTCTCTTGACCATTTCACTTTGCGCCCTTAAGCGCACATCCTGACTGATATAAACCACCCCAAAGGGAGCTTCTCCGAAATGCGTGTCTATTATGATCGTGATGCCGACATCAATCTTATCAAGGGCAAGAACGTCGCCATTGTCGGCTACGGCTCCCAGGGCCATGCCCATGCGCTCAATTTGCGTGACTCAGGCTGCAAGAACATCGCTGTAGCGCTCCGCGCCGGCTCGCCAACGGCCAAGAAGGCCGAAGGTGAAGGCCTCAAGGTGATGACCGTCGTTGAAGCCGCCAAATGGGCCGACGTGGTGATGATGCTGACGCCTGACGAATTGCAGGCCGATATTTATCGCGACGAACTGCATGGCAATATGAAGCAGGGCGCAGCCCTTCTGTTCGCGCATGGCCTCAATGTGCATTTCAACCTCATCGAGCCCCGCAAGGATCTCGACGTTCTGATGGTTGCGCCGAAGGGCCCAGGCCACACCGTGCGCTCCGAATACCAGAAGGGCGGCGGCGTGCCGACCTTGATCGCCATCCATCAGGATGCGACGGGCAATGCGCATGATCTCGGCCTTTCCTACGCATCCGCCAATGGCGGTGGCCGTGCAGGCATCATCGAGACGACGTTTAAGGAAGAATGCGAAACCGATTTGTTCGGTGAGCAGGTTGTGCTCTGCGGCGGTTTGGTGGAACTGATCCGCGCTGGTTTCGAAACGCTTGTTGAAGCGGGCTACGCTCCTGAAATGGCGTATTTCGAGTGCTTGCATGAAGTGAAGTTGATCGTCGATCTGATTTATGAAGGCGGCATCGCCAACATGAATTACTCGATTTCGAACACGGCTGAATATGGCGAATATGTCACCGGCCCACGCATCATCACGTCCGAGACCAAGGCCGAGATGAAGCGCGTTCTGGACGATATCCAGACCGGCAAATTCACGCGCGACTGGATGCTCGAGAACAAGGTCAACCAGACCTCGTTTAAGGCTGTTCGCGCCCGCCACAATGCGCATCAGATCGAAGAAGTGGGCGGCAAGCTCCGCGCCATGATGCCTTGGATCGCGAAGAATAAGCTCGTCGATAAGGCGAAGAACTGATTGCTTGGGCTTCTACCTCTTGAGTTTGAAAAATCCCGCTTCGGTGGGATTTTTTATTTCCGTCATTGCGAGCGCAAGCGAAGCAATCCAGTTGGTATTTGTTGTTTAAACGCAACGGTGCCATCGCACTTCGTTCTTTACCATCAACTGGATTGCCTCACATTCGTTCGCAATGACGGATGAAATAGATGCGCCCTTTATTTTGTATTCTTGCTCACCCTGCAATCTGTGATTAGTCTAAGCCCCATGCCTATTCTCTCGATTCAATCTCACGTCGCTTATGGCCATGTTGGCAATGATGCTGCGGTGTTTCCGTTGCAGCGTTTGGGGCATGAGGTGTGGGCCGTGCATACGGTGCAATTTGCAGCCCATACGGGGTATGGCCCACCGAAGGGTCAGGTGTTTGAAGCAAGCCATATTCGCGATGTGATGGATGGCATCGCGATGCGCGATGATTTTGCGAGCTGCGAGGCTGTGCTCTCGGGCTATATGGGGTCGGCAGCGATTGGTGGGGCTATTCTTGACGCGGTGCAACGCGTGAAGGCTGCGAACCCTGCTGCGCTATATGTGTGTGATCCTGTGCTTGGCGATGTGGGCAAAGGCTTTTTCGTGCGGCCTGATATGCCGGACTTCATGCGCGATCATGTGGTGCCTTGCGCCGATATTGTTACGCCTAATCTGTTTGAGCTGGAGGCGCTGACAGGCATGATTTGCGCAACGCTTGAGGATACGAAGCGCGCTTTACAGATGGTGCACGATAAAGGTCCGCGCGTGATTGTCCTGACCTCTGCTGTGATTGATGAAACGCCTAAGGATGCCATTGATATGCTGGCTTCTGATGAAAACGGGTTATGGCGCGTGCGGACATCGCGGCTTGGCTTTTCACCCAATGGTGCAGGTGATTTAACGGCTTCGCTTTTCACGGCCCATTATCTGCGCACGCGTTCCGTTTCGGAGGCGTTAGGGATGGCATCGTCATCGGTTTATGCCGTGTTGCAAGAGACGCTTATGAAAGGCGGGGGTGAATTGGCGTTGATTGCGGCGCAAGATTTTTTTGTTTCACCCGATATTTTATTTCATCCGGAGCCATTGTCATGAACCTCCGCTTTTACACGCTCGATGTTTTCACGACGATGCCACTTGCGGGAAACCCTCTGGCTGTTGTGTTGGACAGTGAGGGCCTTGATGATGCGAAGATGCAAAGCATTGCGCGCGAATTTAATCTGTCGGAAACGGTGTTTGTCTTTCCACCGCGAGACAGTTCAAATCGTGCGGCGCTTCGCATTTTTACGCCTGCTAGTGAATTGCCTTTTGCGGGACACCCCACCGTTGGAACCGCCGTGTTGCTTGCGGTGCTGGATGGTAAATCATCCGCCAGTTTTGGCTTGGAAGAAAAAATTGGTCGCGTCGATTGTGTGGTTTCAAGCGATCTAGCGACAAAAGGCGAGGCCGTGTTTACGTTGCCACGATTGCCGGAACGTATCGGCGATGCGGCGCCTTATGCGTTGATGGCCGAAGCGCTTGGGATTTTATCCGACGAGATCGGGTTTGACGCGCATGAGCCGATGATGGCATCCGCCGGTGTTGGTTTTACGTTTGTCCCGTTGAAAACAAAGGACGCCGTAACACGTGCTTCGATCAAGGGGGCGTCATGGAATGAAGCCTTTGGTGCGGCAGGCCGACCGAACGCGTTTATCTATTCGCGCGAGACGGTTGAGGCGAGCCACCACTTTCACGCCCGTATGTTTGCACCGCATCTTGGGGTTGGTGAGGATCCAGCGACGGGCAGCGCGGTTGCCGCTTTCGCTCGCGCCTTTGTTGATTTCGAACGGCCTCGCGATGGCACGACCCGCGTCATCATCGAGCAAGGCTATGCGATGGGACGGCCTTCACAGATTACGCTTGAGGTGGACTGCGTGAACGGTGTTTTAATCGCTGCCCGGATTGGTGGCTCGGCGGTGATTATGAGCGAGGGGACATTGCGGCTCTAATATGCGCCTAAGGATGTCCGATAACGCGCGTTAGCGTGATGACAGCGCCCAAGTTGACCAGCGTTTGAAAGCCAATCGAGCCGACAATCCATTTGAGGACGTCGCTGCGGAGCATCTCTATTTTGATTTCTAATCGCGCTTCCATATCGCGCATGTCATTTCTTAATTCGACACGCAAATCTTTAATGTCACCCTTCGTCGCAATTTGATCAGACGTTGCATCTGCAATCGCATTGGCCAGCCCTTCGGACTGCTCCTGCGTGAACTTCGCTTTATCGCGGAGCGTTTGAGCGAATTTTAGCGTGTCGAAGGCGAGTGCGGTCATAACGGCTTCCCGTTGAGGCGTGTCTAGGGTGCTTTTGGATGACGCAGAACCAAACGAGCCCTTAAAATGCGCTTCATGGGTCTGAATTTCAAGCCTAAAATGCCCTCAAGACCCTGTCACTCCCGACAGGGTGCACGCGTAGAATGCCGTAAAAAGACGGGCCTTGCCTAAACGGGCGGTTTTCCTGTAGTCTTACGCAATCTTAACCCTTGTTGTGATCAACTGATCGCGGGAATGGGTGAAAAAGGACAGAGGACGCCGTGGCCGCATCAGCGACCTTTTTAGCAGCATTGACCTTGGCTCTCGCCTTGAGCCAGGCTTTACCGCGTCCGCTTGCAGCTCTTCTCCTTCTTAGCCGCCCCTGAGGGCCGGCCGGGCATCAGCCTGGGCGCTCAGGGGTTCATCGAGATCACGCCGCACCGAACGGCCCGTGTGACCCCTTATGGCGTGTTCCGGGCTTTAACGAGATAAGAGGAACGAGATTATGTCAGCTGCAACGGAAAAAGACCGCGTTATCATTTTCGACACGACCTTGCGTGATGGGGAGCAATCGCCCGGCGCTTCAATGACGTTGGAGGAAAAGCTCGAAGTGGCCGATCTTCTCGATGCGATGGGTGTCGATATTATTGAAGCGGGCTTCCCCATTGCGTCCAATGGTGATTTTGAAGCCGTTACCGAGATTGCCAAGCGCATCAAACGCGCAACGGTCGCCGGTTTGGCCCGTGCGATTAATGCCGATATTGATCGGGCAGGCGAGGCCGTGCGCTTTGCGGCGAAGCCTCGCATTCATACCTTTGTTTCAACCTCACCCATTCATCTCGAATTCCAGATGAAAAAGTCCGAGGCGGAAGTGCTTGATATCATCACGGCAACCGTGACGCGGGCGCGTAATTTGGTGGCGGATGTTGAGTGGTCGGCGATGGACGCGACGCGCACGCCGATTGACTATCTTTGCCGCTGCGTGGATGCGGCGATCAAGGCGGGTGCAACAACCATCAACCTGCCCGATACCGTTGGCTATGCAACGCCGGATGAATACCGCGATATGTTCCTGCAGGTTCGCGAGCGTGTGGCTAATTCGGACAAGGCGATCTTCTCCGCCCATTGCCATGATGATTTAGGATTGGCAGCTGCCAATTCGCTCGCCGCCCTTGAAGGGGGCGCACGGCAGATTGAGTGCACCATCAATGGCCTTGGCGAACGCGCGGGCAATGCGGCGCTTGAAGAAGTGGTGATGGCGATTAAAACGCGCGGCGATAAATTGCCTTATGCCACTGGTATTGAATCAACGATGCTGACGCGCGCTTCGAAATTGGTCGCGGCTGTTACATCGTTCCCGGTTCAATATAACAAGGCGATTGTCGGACGGAATGCGTTTGCGCATGAAAGCGGCATCCACCAAGACGGCATGCTGAAAAACCAGCAGACCTATGAGATTATGACACCGGCATCGGTTGGCGTCTCCAAGACCTCGCTGGTGATGGGCAAACATTCGGGCCGTGCGGCTTTCCGCGATAAATTGCGCGAGCTTGGTTATGAGCTCGGCGAAAATGCGTTTGAAGAAGCCTTTAACCGCATGAAAGATTTGGCTGACCGCAAAAAGCACGTCTATGACGAGGATATCGAGGCGTTGGTTGGCGATGAGGTGGGGTCCGGTCAGGATCGCATCAAGGTTGAATCGCTCACCGTGATTTGCGGCACGCAAGGCCCGCAATTGGCGACGTTGACGTTGGACGTAGAAGGCACGCACAAAACGGTACAGGCTTCCGGCAATGGACCCGTTGATGCCTGCTTTAACGCCATTAAAGCGCTGGTGCCCAATGAAGCACAGCTTGAACTCTATCAAGTGCATGCGGTCACCGAGGGAACGGATGCGCAGGCGGAAGTGTCTGTGCGTCTTGGCGAGAATGGTCGCTCGGTGACGGCAAAGGCCGCTGATCCCGATACGCTTGTTGCTTCCACCCGTGCCTATCTCGCAGCGCTCAATAAATTGATGGTCAAGCGCAATAAGGGTGTTAATCCGCAGACTTTGATGGCGGGCTGAAGGCAATAAAAGCAGCAAAAGCTTCGAAAGCCTAGACGAAGCTTTTGCCGTGCCTTCGAGATCGATGTTTATAATTCTGTCATGATGCGTTAATTTTCCTGCTATTGCTCTTGCAAGCACGGCGCAGCTTTGCTAATCACGACCAGCGCGGGGCATGGCCCCGCCTTTGTTTTGATGGGCGCTTAGCTCAGTTGGTAGAGCAGCTGACTCTTAATCAGCGGGTCGAAGGTTCGAGCCCTTCAGCGCCCACCATCAAAACAACCCCTTTTAGCAACCTTAATTGGGCTTTTGGGCGACATTCCTTTTGACACATAATTGTCATTATCGATAGTGATCGGTGCGTCGAGCAGCCGATTCGTTCGGCCTGTTGGTTGGTGGTATCGCATTCAGGCGTTGGGATTTTAGGCAATGAGATCGAAGAGTGCTGTGATGGTGTCCGCCTTGTGCCTGATGGCTTCCTCGCATGCCTACGCCACCAGCATCGAAAAAAATCCGGCATGTATCGAGGCTTCAAAGCAGTCGCTTGAAAATCATTTGACGGAAGAAAAGCTGATTTGGAGCCAAGAGGGCGGTCAGGTTCGCGATATACAGTTTCAGCCGATCTATCGTGAAAAAACCAATCAATGTTTTTTCAAATTGAATTTTAAGATTGTGAAGCCCGGCGAATTGATGAGCACTTATTATCTGGTGGATGCGTTTGAAAACCGGATTTATGCGGCCTATCTGGAAGTATCGAAACGAATGGGCTCGAAGCCTAAAGAGCCGCCGCTGAATTGCACCTATGGCTTGGCTTATGATGAGAAGACATCGTGCACGACAAAGGCTGAATTGGATGGCTTTGTGAAGTCACTGATCGAGCCAAACTAAATCGCGCTCCATCAGCGCTTACGCTCGATAATAGCGCCCCAGCATAAGGGCCGCGATGCAAAGCATGATGAGGATCGGGACAATCGCATAGCCCGCAAACAGGCCGATATGATCGGCGAGTGCGCCCAGCATTAATGGCGTTATGATGATCGCCAATCCGGTTGTTATCGGCGTGCGTGCTGCGGCTTTGGCTGAATTATTCGGTTCTGCAGCGAGTGCTAGTGTTAGCGTGGTGGCAAAAAGATTGGCGACGCCAAGGCCTGCTGTTCCCAAGCCGATCAGAACGAGGAGCACGGGAGTTGAAAGCCAGAAGATAAAAAATCCGATAAGGGCAATGACCAATGAAACAAAGGCCAAGGGCCACGGCCCTGTGCGTTGAATGATAAAGATTCCGGAGAGACGACCACACAAGACGCAGAACGCAAATATGGTTGAGGCGATAATGGCGGTATCGCGCGGTAGTCCGCTTATTTTTTCAAGGAAGCTTGCGCCCCAGACGCTGAAGCAAAACTCCACACCAACCGACAGACCCAGCAGCGTCCAATAGGCCCAATAGGCCCGCCCAAGAGGGGATGCGGTTTTACTGGAATGTTGGCTTTCCGATGGCAGATGCGCCTTTTGCAATGTTAGCACGGAGAGGATGGCGAAAGCCCAGCTGATGAGGACAACGGCTTTCCAACTCAAGGTGCCAGAAAAAAGCCAGACGGCTACAGGGGCCAACAGAGCGCCGAGATAGCTCATGAAATTTGATTCAGAAATGGCCTGATCGGTTTGCTCGCCATGAACGCCCATCAGCACCAAGGGCACAAAGACGACGACCATGGAACCGATGAGGCCCATAAGGCCTGCGCCGATAATCGAAACAATCGGGGTTGTGGCCAGAGTGATGATGGTAAAACCGAGCGCCAACCCCAATGCGCCAATCATCATGGCATGTTTGCGGCCAACGCGCCGCTCCAATGGGGCGCATAGAAAACCGGCCACCATCATGCCCAACGCAAAGGCGCTCGTGTGAAGCGCACCTTCCGCATAAGTCAGCCCCATTTCCGACCGCAGGAACGGCATGGTCGGGCCAATGAGGCTGACCTGAAGCGTTAGGAAGGTAAGGAGGAGATAGGCAGCCCAAGTGGCCCGATCGCGATGGATGCTGTTTGACTGTTTCATCTTAGCCTTGTAACCCGCATCCGACTAACGCATCATGAAAAAAGCGCTGCCCCATGCAATATGGGACAGCGCTTAAACAGCTTAATGACAAATGGCAGGCTAATTAGCGCGAATAGTCCAGACATACAAAATTTGATCATATTTTTCAATAACTTATAGTATTAAAATTCAAATTGTCGCATATGTGTAGTATGAATTAATTCATATTTACTATATTTCATAATTCAAACTGTAGATAATCTATTAATATTCAAATTAATATTAAAAATATACATGATATATTCTAGGCTCAGGACCCATTAATTTTCTTGCGGATCACTCAATTCACTGATTCACTCGTCTTGTCTGGGAGGCTTGACGATGTCTGATTTGTTCCTTCTG